>Ga0265294_10000521_pt1 | contig 51190 bp, 43 predicted proteins | sample MunlanPumphouse3_FD_192504 | JGI IMG/M metagenome (GOLD analysis project Ga0265294, IMG submission 192504) | Groundwater microbial communities from a municipal landfill in Southern Ontario, Canada - Pumphouse #3 | ecosystem: Environmental > Aquatic > Deep subsurface > Groundwater | place...
TCCGCTTTTCAGCGTCCAGAGCAATATCTCCATCCGAATATTTTTTGGGGTCCAAAAAACCGATCCCGGCTGTTTCCAGGGCATTTTTCCTCTCACGAAGAGAACATCTGTCAGTACGGCTCATACACCATCTCCTTTGTGCACCTTACTACATCTCAAAATAAGACAAAATCATAACTCTTCACCCCAGCACATCCTCGGCGAAGTGCCCACGAAGAGCCCTATTTTTTTGTGTGCGGATGCACTATCAATCGTTGGATAGATACAAAATACATAGCGAACGCCAAAAAAAACGGTCGTTTTGGTTGGAGAAACACAGATTGTCAATGATAGCATCTCGTCTTTTCCCCTCCAAGGCAATCGACTATCAAAAAATAAACCGGACGACGTCCCCGCTGTCCGTGAAGATGAAGCAAGGTCATCCCGCCTGCACACGTATTTGATACATGGTTACAAATAATCTTCACAAGGCAGCCGAAGTACCTTACAAAATTATTTTGCACAGGGCAGAAGCATACATCAGATCACATACCTGCATCATGGAGGAATCAGCATGTATTTCAAGCAAATAGCAGTCAATGGGATGGGATGTCTTTCCTATATCATAGGATGTCCCAGCGGGCAGGTGGCCTGCGTGATTGATCCCAAACGGGATGTGCAGGAATATCTGGATCTGGCCCGTGAAAACGGGATGAAGATCACCCATATCTTTGAGACCCATGTCCATGCTGACCATGTCAGCGGCAATCAGGAACTGCACTCACGCACCGGTGCTGAAATCTGCTTCATGGAGGATACCCCGGTAGACTTTGCGCACACAGAGCTCAAAGAAGGTCAGATCATGCATTTTGGCAACACCAAACTGCAGTTTTTGAAGACCCCGGGACACACCCCCAATTCTATGTCCATTCTGGTCACAGATACCGCCAGAAGTAAGGACCCGTGGTTTGTACTCACGGGAGATTGCATGTTTGTAGGCGATGTTGGACGCCCCGACCTGGCAGGCAAGGAACTGATCGATGAACAAATCCGCAATCTGTACAATTCGCTCTACAATACGCTGGGAAAACTCCCCGACAGTCTGGAAATCTTTCCGGCTCATGGTGAAGGCTCTTTGTGCGGAAAAGGCATGAGCTCCAAATCCAGTTCAACCATTGGATTTGAAAAATCCAACAATCCTGTTCTGGGTCTCAGCCAAGAAAAGTTTTATGAACACATGCATCAAAGTTTTCCCGAACGGCCCAAAAGCTTTCATCATATCATTGAGACCAATAAAAAAGGCGCCCCCCTGCTGGACCGCTGCCCCGTGGTGACGGATATGAGTCCCCAACAGATCAAAGCCCACATTGACCGGGGCGCCGTGATTCTCGATGCCCGGGATACGGCCGCTTTCGGCGGGGTGCACATCCCCGGCTCCATCAATATCGGATTTGCCAAGCAAACGGCCAATTGGATAGGCATGGTCATTGATCCCGCATCAGAATTGATCATGGTTGTTCCGGATGCAGAGGCCTACAAAGCCATGGTCGTGCAACTGCACCGCATCGGCTATGATACCATTATCGGCTACCTGTACGGCGGCATTGCTGCCTGGCAGGAAGCCGGGTATCCCATTGACCATCTCTGGCAGATTTCTGCAGCCCAGCTGCATACCAAAATAGAAACAAAAAAATACGACTACCTCCTGGATGTCCGGACCGCGAGCGAATGGTCAGGGGGACATATTGAGGGAGCCCGGCACATCCCCCTGCCCTCGCTGCTTAAAGAGGTACCCAACATCCCCAGGGATAAAGAAGTCATCGTCACCTGCGGTGTAGGCTACCGGGGCAATATTGCCGCCAGTTTTTTGCAGACCCAGGGATTCAAGCATGTGCACAGCCTTGCAGGAGGCATGACCGCCTGGATAAACAGCGGTTTGCCGACGATCATATAACGTAAAAAAAGGAACCCGATGATCAAGCATATTGTTATGTGGAGACTCAAAGACAAAGCCGAAGGCGGGACCGCAGCCCAGAATGCTGCAAAAATGAAGACCATGCTTGAGGCCCTCAAAGATACAATTGCAGTGCTCAAAGACATAGAGGTAGGCATAGATATTCTTGAAGCCTCCCCGCCCTGTACGGTAATTCTTCATTCCGCAGTGGCAACGCCGGCGGATCTGGAGACCTATCAAATGCACCCTAACCACCAGGCATGCCTGGCCTTTATCAAAAAAGTTGTCGCCGAACGGCGGGTTGTGGATTACAGAATCTGATCGCACCATAGAAAAAGATGGCGGTGACTGAGTCCGACATACAAGGGACACAGATACCGCCATCTCTTTGATTTCTGCTATATTTCAGGGTGTTGTACTATTAAACCAAACCACGTTTGAGGGATTGAGTTTTTTTCACCGCGAAGAACGCTAAGGAACACGAAGAAAAGCAACAAAATAAAGCTCAATCTATCCCAGATTCTTCACCCTTCGCGTTCCTTCGTGCCCTTCGCGGTGAAAAAAGAATTGAACAGTGATAACCTGTTCGAAAACTATGGGTCTGAAACTGGGTTTGGTTTAACACGCTGCGGGCAAAATCGTCGTAGACATGATTACTCCATAATCACCGTTTCAAACTCCGGAGGCGTGAGAATATGTTTCTTGACCGTGCACAGATCCATGGCCCTGAGCAAGGCCGCACGGTATTTTTTAGGGAATCCTTCCGGCAGAGAGAGCTCAAAGGTAATCCGATTGATTCTAAATTTTTCCGTACTGATATCACACCGCAGGCACAAGGACAGCCCCTGCGTCGGAATTTTCCGGGATTCACAAAAGCGCTGAGCATACAGTGCAGAACAGGTGCCCACGGATGCCAGAAACAGGTCCATGGGAGTTGGTGCAGAGTTTTGTCCCCCGTCTTTTTCGGATTGATCTGTTTCTATGGTGTGTCCATTAATCGTGGTCCCAACCTTCATGCCGCCCTGCAAAGCTATCTTGATCATTTGCTCCATGGTACTATTCTCCAAAAAAACATTTAAGGTTACAACAGCTATCATCGCGCAGTAGAACTCTGCAACGCATCCCAATCTTCCAGATCAATCATCTTTCCCTCCATCGTCTGTATCACCCGCATGGATCGCATGGCGGCATCAAAAAGGTGTTTGCGAAATTTGGGCAGCCGAAAAAGTCCCTGCCTCGAAGCCCCGTGAAGGTGCCCCGTACGTGCCAGCAGCAAAAGAATTTCTGCGCCTAGAGCAGTCCTGCCGCCCCTTTCCTGGGCCCAGGAAAGGGCATCTCTCAGTTTCAGAGACGATTCTTCAAAGCATAATCCTTTGAAAAAATTTATAATCCTGGCGGTGACAAACAAGGTATAGATATCTTCCCGTCCAAAAGCCCTGGTTTCTACAGCCATGGCTGTCGATCGGGCTTTGAAAATATTTTCTCCGGTCATTGGCGGAAAATCTTCGGCAATGGGACATCCCGGTGTCAAATAGAAAATAGACGCCCCTACAAGCACCGGCTGCTGAGCCAGGAGAGCCAGAGTTGCGACCATATCCTCCAGGGTTTCCGAGGGCAGCCCGAGGATGAGATAGGCCACGGTCTTAAAACCATGGGCCTGGGCACGAGCCACAATGTCCGTAAACCGATTCACCGTGTGGGGACGGTGCAGCGCAGACAAGGTCTTTGCCTGAGCTGAAACCAAAGAAAGATTCAAGTGCGTAAAACCGGCCTGACGCATGAGCCCCAGGAGTTCTTCATCCAGATGCAGATACGAGATCCCGTTCATGGCCACGAAACGGACATCCTTGTCCTGAAATTCCCCGATAAGCAGATGCAACAAGATGCTGAATTCATTTTTGAACAGGCTCAGGTTGTCATCCTCAAAATCAAAAACACGGTAACCCTGGGCATACAGCTCCTTGAGTTCATCCAAAATTTCATCAGGGGTCCGTTTCTGGTAGCCATGACCAAAGGTAAGATGGACCGAGCAAAAGGAACATCTATGCGGACATCCCCGGGAAGTGGTCACAAAACACATGGGACGTCGCTCGAAAAAATAGTCTGAAGGATCAAGATCGGAAAGATCAGGACGAGGCAACGAAGCAAAGGGGTAATTGGGCCCCATGGGATTGAGAACACATTTTTTCCCATCTTTCCATCCCAGATTGGGAATAGCGTCCCAGTCTCCCTGTTCTCCACGGCCATGGCGTATAAAAGCCCGTACAAATTCCACCAGAGGGCGTTCCCCTTCCCCCTGGATCACAAAATCAATGGACGGATCGGAAAGCAGGGTCAACGGGGCAGCGGAAACATGGCTGCCTCCAGCCAGAACAGGCACATCAAACACCTGCTTAATACTCTGTGCACAGGCAATAACCTCTCGGTAATACGGAGAAAAAAGTGAGGCAATGCCCACAAGATCAGGCTTATAGTCCAACACGAATGCGGCGATGTCTTCATAGCTGGCCCCAAAATGATAATAATGAGAAAATGCCGAAAAGGGACTCCGGTCATGACCGGGATAAAAAGGCTTCAGATAGGTTAACTCTCTGGGCAATGAGATGGTTCTACGGCCATGTCCCTGATGGAAATCCCTGACCAGGACATCAACACCTGGAATTTTGTACTGCACAATGGACTTGAGGAAACACAGGCCCAAAGGCTGAAGTCTGACATCGGTATCGTAAAAATCCTCCACAGGAGGCTGAAGAAGAAGAATATTCATAGAGGACTCATTAACGTACCACCACGTATAACCTGTGTGGAGAAGATATTGTTGCGTTCTATCAACGCTTTTAAAAAAGGACTGGCAGGGACATATGTCAGACAATTCACGAACCAATACCTCAGGCTCGACCGAACAGAAAAAATAGCTTAGGAACCTGCAAATTCCAAGGGACGTGGCCTTTAAAGCCACGACCGAACCATCCAACACAAATCATATTATGTCACATACATTCAAAATACTTGTCATTGATGATGAACCCGGCGTCAGAGAAAGCCTTGCTGAATACCTGCAAGATATGGGGTTTAGCGTACTCATGGCTGAAAGTGGTGAGAAAGGGCTGGAAATTCTTACCGCTCAGCCGGTAGACTTGGCCATCGTGGACATGCGTCTGCCCGGCATTGATGGAACGCAAACCATTGTCAAGGCCCTCGATATCCAATCTGATCTCAAATTCATTGTCCATACCGGCTCTGTCAGCTACCAAATCCCCGAAGAACTCCTCTCCTTGGGCTTCACCTCCCGGCACATTCTCCACAAGCCCATGCCCGGCCTGACCACCATGCTTGAAACCATACATGACCTCCTCGGAATTGCACCGCACTGATCACGTGTCATGTCTTTGCAAGGCGGATCAGCAGCCTGTGGCCACTGGACAAAACATTCTGTTCGCCGGTACAAATCGTTAGTGTAAAACATTTCGTGACTATCTACAGGTCGTTTGTATCATCCTACAATTTTGAGACATAGCGTCATCGCAAGCGGACAGACCTGCGTGTCTGCCCGCTTGCGAGCACACGACACCAGGCAGCTGCAGAAAAAATACAGTCCCGCACCATCATCACCTATCCCTGGAGTTTTTTGACCATGAGCAGCATCCCAACCGACCCGACCATGCACACCGCCGAACATCTTCTTAACCAGACCATGATCCGCATGTTTGGATGTGAACGCTGTTTCAGCGCCCACATCAACCGCAAAAAATCTAAATGTGATTATCATTTTTCCCGGGAACTCCGCAGCGAAGAAATCCGGGAAATCGAAACCCGGATGAACGCGGTTATCAAAGATCATCTGCCTGTCACCTGCCAGATGATCTCCTGGGAAGAAGCATGTACACAGTTTAATACCGCCAGGGTTCCGGAAACAATGCGTGGGAAGGATCTGCGTATCGTGGCCATTGGAACATATGATGCCTGTCCGTGCATTGGGGAGCACGCAACTTCCACAAACGAACTCGGTGCATTTTGTATCACCTCGGCATCCTTTGAAAATGATGTGCTGCGCATCCGCTTCAAACTTAATCGACCTTGCTGAAACGACCAGAGCCCAGGGAGTATTGCATGCCCGGTAACGATTATCCCTTTCAGCTTCCTCCAGATGTGACCAAGGGCATTACCTTGTTCAATACGGGACAATTTTATGCCTGCCATGATGCCCTTGAAAAGGCATGGATAGCCGAAAAAGGCCCAATCAAAAAACTGTACCAGGGCATTCTGCAAATCGGGGTTGCCCTGTACCACGAACGGAATGGCAACCGCCGCGGGGCCACACGGCTCCTGCAATCAGGCCTGAAAAAACTCGACCGGTTCGCTCCCAGCTGTCTAGGGATTGATATCACTTCATTTTTGAATGAAATCAATGAGATACACACCTATTTTCAGGATCATTCCAGCCGCCTCCCGGAAACCATGCATCCGCATATCAAGACAAACTTGTAACCAATGATGTGCAGGAAGGATCGTCTGTACGAAATCTCGCACGGTACACCGAAATCCATACCAATTCATCACCCTATCCGACGGAAGGATGCTCCTCACATACAGATATTCTACGTATTTCCAGCATTGTCCGGGTCTTCCGGACAATCATCAGTTCTGTTCTTCTTTGGCGAATAATCCTTCATGAAAGGCCATGATGCTGGGCCATCCGTGTTTGGAATTTTTTCCGGATCGAGGACAACAAATGGGATCATATCCCAGCATGCGGGCTTGTTTGAAGCGCACCGACTGACCGACAACAGGACGGATTTGGCCATTGAGATCCACCTCTCCCCAGAACACGGCCCGTTCAGGCAGCGGACAATCGTACACAGAGGACAGGATAGCCGCCACCAGTCCAAGATCCAATCCAGGATCAGTCAGTTTCAACCCACCGCCGATCTTGGCATAGATATCAAGCTGTCCGAGGTTAATCCGCAGTCGTTTTTCCATGACAGCAAGGATGAGATTGAGCCGGTTGCCATCCAGTCCCAGAGCCGTACGTCGGGGAAAAGTCAGATATGTTCTACTGGCCAGGGCCTGGACCTCCACGGCAAAAGGACGCTGGCCGTCCATCCCCATGACCACTGCAGTGCCGCTCAGTCGAGCATCCCTGGCCTGAAGAAAAAAAGTGGATGGATCAAGGACCACCTGCATGCCCGAGGACTGCATTTCAAATAGAAGTAATTCGTCGGTGGGCCCAAAACGATTTTTTAACACCCGGAGCATCCGAAAAAGATGATGACGATCGCCTTCTAAAGAAAGCACCGTATCCACCATGTGTTCCAGCAATTTTGGCCCGGCGATCTGCCCATCCTTGGTCACATGGCCCACGATCATCACACAGATACCATTCTGCTTGGCTTTTTCAATGACCTGCATAGTAACCGAGCGGACCTGATTCACACTACCGGGGATACCTTCCACAATCCCCGAAGCCATGGTCTGCACAGAATCAAGGATGATGAGGTCGGGCCGCCTCGTGCCCTCCATGATCCCTAGAACATCCTCAATCTGGTTGGTGGCCATGGCCAGCACATTGGTCAATTCCAGGCCAAGTCGGACCGCTCGACCCTGTAACTGCCCTAGAGATTCTTCGCCGGAAACATACACGCATTGGCGTGTCACGGTAGCCACACTGGAAACCAATTGTAAAAGTAGCGTGGATTTTCCGATCCCCGGTTCTCCGCCCAGCAGCAACACTGCTCCCGGAACAAGTCCCTGGCCGAGGAGCCCATCCAGTCCTTGAATATGGGTTGGAATATGCTCCAGACAGGTTTCCGGTGGAGGACTTGCCAGCGAAACAAGTTCTGCTGAAGTCTTCAAAGAACGTCCCGACGGTGTTTTCTGCTCCACTTCCGGTTCGAGGGTATTCCATTTTTTACATCCCGGGCACTGCCCCTGCCATCGAGGGCTAGTGGCGCCGCATTCAGCACATCGGTAAATTTCACGGGTTTTCATAACCTGTCCTTCGGATTTGGGATTTTGGGATTGCGTACATACAGACAACAAAAAACATCATCCAGCACAGGGCACAAAAAAAGGCAAACATCACGTCTGCCTTCGTATGGATCGAACAGAAATTTATTGGTTCCCACAGGTACAAGGCCCACGGACGCATGCGGGCGGATCTGTCTGCCTGCATTTCCAGCTCAAGGGTGGTAGAATGTACCCGTATACGGAAACCTGCATATTTCTACATCACAGATCAAAACTACGATGCAGCGGGAGGGTCTTTCGCCTCAATGGCATCCAGGCCGAATTCCTGCAATGTCTCCGGGGGATTGGGGAAAACCACCATAAAAGGTACCTCGCCCCCGGGTTGCAAATGGGTATTGTTGGTCAAGATTCCGACCTTGGCGGACAATGCAGATTCCAGTTCTTCCAGATTAAGGACCTGGAGCTGAAAATAAGAAATTACATTGCCGCAATAAAATTCCTTCGTCTGAATGGTCTTGCCGGCCTTGTCAAAAAGTTTGATCTGCAAACGGATTAATTCCTTAGGCACCTTAAAGGCATTCACCGCCTTCCCTTCAACCACGAAAACCTGACCAATTTTTTCATTTTTGACAAAATACTGGCGGACGTTTTCCAGAGAAATCTCAGGGATAATTTTTCCTGTGTCATTTTTTTGTTCATCAACTTTTTTCCCAGGCACTGAAGATAAACGAGCATTTCCAAGCAACGTCGGTGCAAAATAATAGGCAGCAAAACCTACGCCGATCAAAAGAAGAAGGACCAATACAAGTATACTCAGCAGATGTTTCTTTTTCCTAGGTGCAGCTCCATCTTCATTCGCGTCCAACAGCGTGCCCGTCTCCACGAAGTGCTTGTCTGCATCCGCATCATGTTCATCAAAAAGAGGAGGTGCTGTGCTGAAGACATTATTAGTCACCGTCTCTTCGACCGACTGCGTGGCTGCTTTCGATACTTCAAAAACATGTTGACAGCGCGAACACCGCACCTTGATTCCGGTGGCGCCAATCCGTTCTTCATCAAAATTATAGCGTGTTTTGCACTTGGGACACTTAACAATCATACCAACCTCATAGCATGTTCATGGGAAGAACAACAAGAAAGGGTACGTTGCTCATAACGTTGCTACGGTCCTCGCATCAGCTAAAAATCGTTATCCGCAAAACGTCTAAGGAGTGCCTATAAGTTCATACACGCCGTCAAGACCTCGATATTTTTCAGCATAATCAAGTCCATATCCTACGATAAACCCCTTGTCCAAAGAGAAACCGGGGAAATCGACAACAATATCAACTTCACGACGCTCGGCTTTGTCCACCAAAGCGGCAATACTGATGGACCGGGGATTACGAGCCTGAAGAATTTGTGTCAGATACTTCATGGAATGGCCAGTGTCCACAATATCTTCAACCAGAAGGACGTGTTTATCCTCGATAGATATCTCCATATCCTTGGAAAAAATCATCTTGCCATCACGCGATGTCTCGCCGGCATAACTTGCCAGACGTACAAAATCCATTTCCGGATCAATGGTCAGAGCACGCATCAGATCTGCAAAAAAAACATACGCTCCCTTGAGCACGCACACGCACACCAACGGCTCGTCAGCATACCTTGCAGATATTTGACGGCCCAGTTCCTCAACCCGTTTGGCAATCACATCTTTATCAAACACAACCCGTCGTTCCATTATGACTCCATATCCCGGGCAGACCGGGAAAAATGAGTAGTTTTTACGCCCCACCCTCTGGTGGAAATAAAAACAGGCAGTTCATGAACCGCCTGTACACAGGTACATTCACGCCCAAAAACTACATAGTGAGCACCATGGGAACCTCGTTGCACTGATCCGGATATTTGGGACAATTCAGACAATCGGCCCACACCTTCTGGGGCAAGGTTATCTCCTCAACCTGAATAAATCCGAGCTTTTTGAAAAAATCAGGTTTGGCCGTCAAGGTAAAGACCTTATACAACCCGAAGGTAAGAGCTTCGCTGACACAGGTTTCCACGAGACGCCGTCCCCACCCTTGCGTGCGCAAATGCCCGGCTATAACCAGAGAACGTATTTCAGCAATATCATCCCAGGTAATGGCCAAGGCGCAGCAGCCAACGATCTTTTTGGACACATCGTCCTTGAGCACGTAAAAATCCCGCAGCCGATTATATAGATCATTGTATGAACGGGGCAGCACCACGCCTTCTCCCGTTGCCGCTTCCTGCATCAGGAGTTCGTGTATCGCCTTGACATCCTTAACCATTGCCTTACGCAAGGTAGGTGTTTCCATGCATATATCTCCAAACCAAAAGTTACTGCTCTTTTATAAAGTGGGCGATGGTCTTACGGATCTGTTCCGGGGGCATATATCCCCTCTGGGTCCACCCCTTTTTGCCATTTTTTTTGTAAAAAACGAGGGTCGGGAATGAATATATCTCATTGAATTGAGATTTATTTTTTTCAGAAACATGATATATATCATAGTTGAATCCGGCCATTCTGGTAAAGATCTTCAACTGAGCCATATTGGTATCCAGGGAAATGCCGATCATCGCCAGATCGTCCTTGGAGTAGTCATCCCGTATTTTTTTCAATTCCGGAATTTCCTCACGACAATAACCGCACCAGGTTGTCCAATACGAGACCATGGTCACCTTGCCCTGATTGCTCTGCAGCAGGACATCCAGTTTTTCACGCGAAAGATTTTCAAAAGCCGATGCCTGTCTCGGCAGCAGCGATACAACAAGAAACAAAACAACGAAAACGGCATACGCGCCCCATAGACGAGCACTACGACATATTTCCCTAGGCGCACGGCCCCCCCCATGAATCATGCGTCGACCTCCTTCCCACACAGTTTGCAAACAACGTTCACAGCAGACACGGCATCCTCAGCATATCCATCAGCACCAATCCGTCGGGCAAAAAGTTCAGTCACGACAGCCCCGCCAATCATGACCTTGCAGTCCAACTGTTTTTCGTGCAAGAGAGCTATAGTGTCCTGCATCCTGACCATGGTCGTGGTCATCAAGGCCGACAACCCCACAACCTTGGCTCCGGACTCCTCCACTGTCTGCACAATTTTTTCAGCAGCAACACCCTTGCCCAGATCAATGACATCAAAACCGTGATTTCGGAGCATCAGGCAGACAATATTCTTGCCGATGTCATGAATATCCCCTTCCACAGTGGCCATGACAATCCGGGTCTGATTTTTGTTTCCATCTTTTTCGAGATAAGGACGCAACACGTTAAAAGCTTTCTGCATAGTCTCTGCAGATCGGAGCAACTGAGGCAAAAAATATTCCTTACGCTCATATTTTTCACCCACTACGGTGATGCCTGGAATCAGTTCATTGTTTACCACGTCAAAAGGATCAGCCCCTTCCTGCAATCGCTGATTAACCATTTCCACGATAGTGTCTTTGTCTCCCCGGATCACGGCTCGCTGCAAAGGACTTCCCTCGCCTTCGTTCTCAGCCTGAGGCTTTGCAGGACGGATAATCGTCGAGGCTCCCGAGGTCCATTCTGAAAAAGAAGCAATAAAACCTGCCGCCTGAGGATCACGCCCCAGCAGTACTTCAGAAGCACCCATGGCCTCCTGGATACGCTGGGAGTTGGGATTGGCAATAAATGCACCCATACCCATGGTCATAGCCATGGTCATGAAATGAGCATTGAGCAGTTCTCTGGCAGGCAGGCCAAAAGAAATATTGGAAAGCCCCATGACAGAGGTCAACCCCCAGGTTTCGCGGCAATAACGAATGACTTCCAGACACGCCCGGGCAGCCATGGGCTTAGCTGATACGGTCAATGCCAGGGCATCCACTAGAATGAGTCGCTTGGATATCCCTAGAGCAAAGGCCTGATCCAGCAATGACTCAATAATAGCGATACGCTCGTTCGCGGTTACCGGCAATTTACGGCCTTGAAGCGGCAAAAGGATGAACGGAGCCCCAAAATCACGGCATACAGGTCCCAACCGTTCCATTTTTCCCGATTCACCACTGATGGAATTAACCAGCGCTGAGCCGGGATACATGTATAATCCTTCCCGGATAGCATCTTCATCACTGGAATCAAGGCAGAGAGGAATCTCAACCCGGGAGCTGAGTTCACGTACCAGCAGGGGCAGCAGCACCTTTTCATCCACCATGGGAGCCCCCACGTTCACATCCAGGGCTCCAACCCCCATGGTCACCTGTTCCTGGGCCAGTTCCAGGGCACGGGTGACATCCCCTTCCTGGAACTGGGCGATAAGATCTTTTTTCCCGGTAGGATTGATCCTTTCACCAATGATCTGACTTTTATACTCGAATCCAAGGGACAGAGACATGGACCGGGAAGTCAGGACCACACATGGCCGGGCGGATTGCGGAGCAGGCTCGGGAACCATGGACTCCACAGCAGAAACAAGGGCCCGGATATGATCAGGAGTCGTACCGCAGCAGCCCCCAACGCACTGAACCCCTCGGCGCACTGCAACGCTTGTCTGGCGGGCAAATTCATCCGGACCGAGACGGAACCTGGTTTGGCCGTCGACCAGCTCGGGAAGCCCGGCATTGGGCTCCACAAGCAATGGAGTCTGGGAAGTTGTAAGCATTTCCTCGGCTACAAGCAGCAGGCCTTCGGGACCGGAGCTGCAATTGGTGGCCACGATATCTACGCCCATATTTTCCATGGTATGCAAAAAGACCAGCGGCGTGCTCCCTGTCAGACTGACCCCATCTTCAAAGGTCATGGAGATCCCCACGGGGAGATCGCAGACATTGCGCGCTGCCAGCACCACGGCCCGGGCCTCGGCCAGATCAAAATGGGTTTCCCCCAGGATAAGATCTACACCGCCCTGCACCAGTCCCCGGATCTGTTCTTCAAAGGCCTGGACCAGATCCTTAAAGGTTACATCTCCCAGGGGTTGGATCATCCTTCCCGTAGGGCCGACACTCCCGGCCACCAACCCCTTATCTCCCACGGCCTTGCGGGCTAGGGAAGCACCCAGACGATTCATTTCCACGGGATCAATGCCCTTATCCAGTTTATACCGGCTGCCCCCGAAGGTATTCGTCGTTACCACCTGCGATCCGGCCTGCAGATATTCCCGGTGGATAGACCCGACAACGTCAGGACATCGGAAACAAAATGCTTCAGGCGATTCCCCGGGCTTAAGTCCCCGGGCCTGCAACAGGGTGCCCATCCCGCCATCAAAAATTATTGTCTTGCCTGCATGCAGTATATCCGTAAATAATGTCACAGAGATCTCCTGGTCATCTTGAACTACCATCCAGCGTTGGGCGGCCTATGCCGGGTATAGAATAGAATGCGTCTGTCAGTGCCACAAAGAAAAAAGCCGGTCATTTGATCCCAACCGGCCTGCCATCTACGTTTGCGTAGGAACTCTGTACTTAAAAAGATTGAAAAGGACAAATAAAAAATATACAAAAGAATTTTGGTTTTTCAATATAGCCCCTTAACACAGGGTTCTCTCATCCCAACCCCGACTTTTCGGGACCCCCTGGGGATGACGCATATCAATGGGACCTTACCCCTGAAAACATATCATTCAGGCCAACATTCCTAAGGAAATCACCCCCACATGACTGCAAAAAAAACAAGCTCCTCGCCGGGACCCGACACGGTTGTGCTCTCCGCCGAGAAAAACGATTCCTTCACCCTGATACCGGCACGCTCAAATTCCAGCATCGCAACCATTGATCCCCTCAGACTGTACTTTCAAGAAATTAAAAAATTTCAACCACTTCAGCCGGGTGAAGAATTTGAACTGGCCCGTAAAATTCGGGATGACAATGATCAGGACGCCGCTTTTAGGCTGACATCTGCCAATCTGCGTCTGGTGGTAAAAATTGCCTTGGACTTCCAACGTCGGTGGATGAAAAATGTGTTGGATCTTATCCAGGAAGGCAACGTCGGGCTCATGAAGGCCGTGCAAAAATTCGATCCGGACAAGGGAATCAAATTTTCCTATTATGCTGCATTCTGGATCAAGGCCTACATTCTCAAGTTCATCATGGATAACTGGCGGATGGTCAAGATCGGGACCACCCAGGCCCAGCGCAAACTTTTCTATAACCTGGGCAAAGAACGCAACCGACTTGAATCGCTGGGGTATTCACCCGACACCACCCAGATCTCCAAAAATCTTCAGGTATCGGAAAATGAAGTTGTTGAAATGGGACAGCGGCTGGGTCAAAAGGACCTATCCCTGGATCTGCAGGTGGGCGGTGATGATTCCAACTACACCCCCATGGATTTTATCCCGGCCCTGGGAACCGGAATCGAAGAAAAAATGGCTGACGGGGAAATCAGCGACCTGCTCAGAGATAAAATCAAAAACATTATTCCCGACCTCAACCAGAAAGAAATGGACATCCTGTACGACCGCCTCCTGGCTGAAAAACCATTGACCCTTCGTGAAATCGGTGAAAAGTACGGGATTACCCGTGAACGGGTCCGGCAGATTGAAGCCAGGCTGTTGAGCAAGCTCAAAGAGCATCTTTCTCAGGAGATTACGGATTTTTCAGAGGAATGGATTAGTGACAAATAATATTTTTGAGCAATTAAAAAATGAATCAAAAAAACTGGCAGCTGAATATTTGCCCGATTTCTATAATGATTTTGCAACACAACACAGACGCAGCAAAGATTTGTTTTTTACCAATACACTCATCGGCCAATGCAAGGCCGATGTTCTTCCCTTTTTCAAAAACCCTGAAAGAACGACATCTGCCGTCGAACACGCCAAAAAAGTGGCCATTGATGCCGGTACGTTGGTTCTCGCTGACGGGCAAGGCTGGAGTGTGCAGCACATCAAGCGTCTGGCTCTCCTTGCCCAGATCGCAGGATTGTTCCATGACATATGCGGACAATCATCCGAACATGCCCAGCAGAGTGCGGAATATGCCCGGCAGGTGATGCACGGCTACCCTCTCTCTGAACGGGAAAAAGACATGGTTGCCTTTGCCATCAGGAATCATGAGACCGCCCGGCCGGAGATCAAGCGGGACGACCATGCGTACCAACGTGTAAGCAATGCTGTCTATGATGCAGATAAATTCCGTTGGGGTGCAGACACAGTGAGCACCGCGCAATGGGAAATCTGCGCGACGGATACATGCTCCCGGGAAAAAATTCTGACCCATTTTTCTGAGAGTATCCGAAAAATTCAGTCGATCACATCAACATTCCGCACCAGAACAGGACAACAATACGGGCCGCAATTTGTCAAACAGGGTTTGACCATCGCCTCCCATATCCACGGCAGTCTTCAAAATATGCAGTAATCCACCACGATATCAATGCGGCAGGATGTGTGGCACATTGCTCACCCCATAACCCCTTATCTCCTGAATAAACTATGACCAAAAACAACGTGCACATCTGCTCCCCTGTCATCCTGCTACTTTTTTGCCTGGCCGGTTGCGCTTCGCATACCCAGCAGCCACAGACAGCGTGGGACCTGTCTCCCAGTGCCGAGGCATCTTTTTCGTATCTCAAATTCCAGACGCTTAAGCAGGACGGAAAAACAAAACAGGCACTGGAAGCTCTTGAAACCTCCCTTAAAATTCTTCCAAGTCCCTATCTTTTCTTGGAAAAAGCTGATCTCTTATGGCAGGATAAACAGATTGAAGCCGCAAGGACCACCCTTAAGCAGGGGATTGAGTCCTTTCCCGATTCCGATGCACTTCCGCAATCGCTGGCCAAAACCTACGAAGCCGCCCGCAGATGGGACGACGCGCGCATCACTCTGCTGGAATATCTGCACAACCATCCTGAAGATTGGAATATGGTACAAGAGATAGGTGGAATAGATATCAACCAGCAACAATATGCCCGCGCCCTGGATCGCCTGCAGACTATCCCGGAATCTTCCCGGGATGCACGCACGTACTACCTGCTTGGCAAGGCGTCTTCGGGAGTAGGTCTACAGATGAAAGCCATTGCTTTCTACCAGAAATCCCTGAAGAAAGATCCGCATTTTTTCAGGGCCAAAGCTGAACTGGCCTATCTCTATGAAGTCCAAAAAAAATATGTCGAGGCCATTAAAATTTATGAAGAGCTGGCCTCCCAGGGAGAAAACGGGCCGCAATTGCTGCTGACCATGATCCGTCTGCATCTCAAACTCAATGCCCCGGACAAAGCCTTTGCCCTTACCAAGCAGGGTACCCCCTCTCAGGAATTTCTGATTGAAGCTGCAGGACTTTTCCTGGATCAGCAGTTCTATGAGTATGCGGCAAGCATCCTCGAACCCCTTGCCAGCCAACCCGACCTTCCTGCAACAGCATGGTTTTCCTTGGCTCTGCTGGCCTACAATGGCCAGCAGAATCCCCAGCAAGCCGAAATATATCTAGCTCATATCCCTGAAGATGACCTTTATTTCGAGCGGGCATTGATGTTCAGAACGGAAATTCTCTATGGTCTGAAACAATATTCCAAAGCCATAGAGCTGACCCGGCAGGGTACCAAACTTTTCCCCAACCAGCCGAAATTCATGCTTCTTCAGGCTTCACTGCTCAAAGAAACGGATCAGTGGCAACAGGCTGCAGATATACTGAACACGGCCCTGAAAAAATGGCCCAAAAATATCGACATCCTCTTCAGCCTTGGGGTGCTCTGGGATGAACAGGGCGACAAGGTCAAAAGTATGGAGTATATGGAAAAAATCATCTCCATTGACCCCGGTTATCCCGAAGCCCTCAATTACCTCGGCTATTCACTGACCGTGCTTGAAAAAAATCTGGACAGGGCTGAAGTCTTGGTCAAAAACGCCCTGCAAGCAGAACCGGAGAATGGCTATTACCTGGATTCCCTGGCCTGGGTTTTTTACAAAAAAGGCGAACTCGACAAGGCATGGCAAGCAATCCAAAGAGCTGTCACCCTGGCGAAGAAAGATCCAACCATCTGGGAACATTATGGTATTATCGCCAAGGCATTAGGGAAACAGGAAGAAGCCAAAAAAGGGATAAACAATGCCAAACGGTTCAAGAAAAAAACAATCCTGAAACCCTCCCCCAGCCCCTCCCTGAACTAGGGCGGGGGCCACGATGTGCCATTGGGAAGATGACGTGCTCAGAGAAAAGTATTCAACATAATTTACCTTTTCAAATTCCAACGTCTTTAATGCCTTGTCTATGAGCGCTATTTCATCCAACAACACATTTTCTCACCGAACCAATCCGGGACGAGCATATTTCTGCATATATGGCACGGTGTGTCTCTTGTGTTGCGTGATTCTGAGCCTGCTTGCCGGATGCGCACCCCAAAAACCGGTCCAGCGTCCGCATCAGGACACCCTGTGGACATTATTTCTCCAAAAACAGACCGCCCTTCCCAAAATCCGTGGGTTCGCTATCCGCGCCAGCATCAACTACACATCAGCCCGCCAGAGACACCGGGTCATCATGCGCCTGTACGGTGATCTGGACTATCCCATCCGCATGGACCTTGAAGCGGGTATTGGCCGGACCATTTCCGTGTGGCGGGAAGATGCCTCCAGCTGGCAGGCTTATCTCCCGGAAGAAAACCGGCTTTATCTCGCCCGGGACGGCAAGACGGGTGCACGTAGCCTCGGTTTTCCCAGCCCTTTTGATCTCAAGGAACTGGCCCAGGTGCTTCAGGGAAATATCGCCTCGGTGCTTCCCCCTGATCCCGTAGCGGGTACTCCCAAAAACGATAAACACTATCTTTTTTTTCCTGCGAGGAGCCGGATATCCAAAGTACTCCTTGATGCCCAGGCCAGGGTCATCGAAATCTATGGGAAAAAAGGCTGGACAGTGTCTTTTGACTACCAGGAATCATCCCCGTATAGCAAAAAAATTATCATGACCATGGAGGATGACACCAGGGCTACCCTGCGTATAAAATCAATAACTTCCAGCACCTTTGCTACAGATCTGGCTATCTCCCTTGAAGACAATACCGAGATTATCCGCCTTGATGAACGCATCCCAAAAGCCTCCACACGGGGAAAAAAGGCCGGTACATATTCGGGTGCACATACCCTAAAATAATTTTTTGATTCCGGTTCACAAAACCAAAAGAGGTAGATTTATGGATACGAGTACGCAGGAATTTCAGGAAAAATCTTTTTTCAAGGCCATGGCATGCAATCTGGTAACAGGTTGGCAGGTTGTCTTCAGTGAAAGTAAATGGATTTTCATCCGTGCCTTCAGACGTTGGGAAATCAAACAATTGCGCAAACGGTTGAATGAAGAATATCTGGCTATCGGCAAACTTTTTACCGGCCTTCTGGAGCAGAAAAAACCCATTGATCCCCAACATCCTGAGGCCGAGATGTCCATTAAGCAGATTTCCTTTCTCAAGGAAGAAATCGAACATATGGAAAACGAACTCGTGTCCTCCCGCAAGGACTATATTGCCCGGCGGACGCAAAAATAACAGCAACGGTTGGTTCCCGGATACGCAGCAGCCAGGAAAACACCCTTTCCCAAACAACCATTAACTTTTTCAAACCAGATATCTCAAATATTCTACCTTCTTTGCGGCATGTACGCTGTTTCATACACATAACCACCAACACATTTTTTTGTGAGAAAACCATGACCAAGAAAACCATCGTTATCGGCTCCGATCACGCAGGATTCCCAATGAAAGAGGAACTCAAGAGCTATCTCCAGGACCAGGGCATTGACGTACTTGATGTCGGGACCAAGTCACTGGACAGCTGCGACTATCCTGTTTATGCGCAGGCCCTCTGCAAGGAAGTCCTCGCCAGAAATATACTGGGTATTCTCGTCTGCGGATCAGGTATCGGCATGTCCATGACTGCCAATAAAGTGGCCGGGATCAGAGCCGCACTGTGCACCAATGAATATTTGGCCCGTATGACAAGAAAACACAACAATGCCAACGTGCTCTGCCTCGGCGGTCGCGTTCTGGGCATTGACCTCGCCCGAGCCATTGTGGATGAATTTTTAAACAATGAATTCGAAGGCGGCAGACATCAAAGACGCCTTTCCCTCATGGAACCAACTGCTTAAGCTTGAACATGGGACAGATACAAACCTTGCAGCGTAAGAAGTGTAAGGGATGTCAACCTCGCAAACTCGCTAAGCATTCACTTTGAATAGACATTTTTTTGATGCGTGCTGTGTTTGGGCGAGAAATTGCCCGGATACGAGACAGAAAACGTTGTGAAACCGCAGTGGGCCCACACGTCGTACACGAGGATTTCAAAACATCGCAACAACGTAACAGGGTAATTTCTCACCCGAAGACCATAAACTGCTTGAAAACTAATAAAGCAAGGATCATTTAATGAGTACAACCACAGAGACCGGGCAGACCATGGACATGAAGGCCGTTAACGTGATCAAGGGCTTGATCATGGACGCAACCCGAAAAGCCAACTCCGGCCATCCGGGCGGAGCCATGTCTTCGACGGATTTCGCATATATCCTGTTTAAAGAATTTTTACGATCTGACCCGGACAATCCCAATTGGTGGAACAGAGATCGGTTTATCCTTTCTCCCGGGCACGAATCCATGCTCCAGTACAGCCTGCTGACCCTCAGTGGTTTGCTGACCATTCAGGATCTCAAAAATTTCAGACAATTCGAAAGCAGAACCCCCGGGCACCCCGAACATGATCAGACGCCCGGCGTAGAAGCCACCACCGGACCTCTGGGGCAGGGATTTGCCATGGCAGGCGGCATGGCCGTGGCCGAAACATTTCTGCGCCACAAACTCGGTGCCGACATCACCAACCATTACACGTATGTCCTGGTGTCCGACGGCGACCTCCAGGAACCGCTGGCTCTTGGCAGTGCGGCCCTGTTTGGTCAGTGGGGGCTCGGTAAACTCATTGCCTTTTACGACAGCAACAACGTCCAATTATCCGGGCCTACTTCACGAGCCGACTGCACTGATCACAAAGCGCTTTTTGAAAGCATGTGCTGGCACGTCATTGAGATCGATGGCCAGAACCATAACGAAATCCGGGCAGCCCTCCACGAAGCGCAGGCCGAGTCCGGCCGCCCGACCCTGATCATCGGGCACACCACCATGGCCAAAGGCAGCGCCACTCTTGAAGGCAGTGAAACAACCCACGGCTCCCCCTTCTCACCTGAAGAAATCAAAGCCACCAAAAAAAAGCTGGGCCTTCCCGAAAACGAATCTTTTTATCTGCCCGAAGACGTGGTCTCTTTTTTCAGACAACGTTTTCCCATGCTGGCCGATTTTGCAAGCCAATGGTCCGCGAACCTGGCCGATAAGAAAGCAGCTGACCCCGACTTTGCCGACCTGTGGGACGAAATACATACTCCAGCTGCCAAGCGTTCCATCACCTGGCCCGAATTTGAGGCCGGTACCGACATGGCCACACGCAAGGCATTCGGGGCCTGCTTGAACAGCCTTATCGACCAGCTGCCCACCCTGATGGGTGGCTCAGCCGACCTGGACCCTTCCAACCAGACCGTGCACTTCAGAAAAACCACCGGCATTTTCGGCAAAGACAACCCTCTTGGTCGCAGCCTCAGCTTCGGAGTCCGTGAATTTCCCATGGGTGCTATCTTGAACGGCATGATGCTCCATGGCGGAATAATCCCCTTTGGCGCAACGTTTCTGGTTTTTTCCGACTATGAACGTAATGCCATCCGCATGTCCGCCCTGCAAAAAATCCCAACGCTGCACATCTTCACCCATGATTCTTTTTTCGTGGGCGAAGACGGTCCGACCCATCAGCCAGTTGAACACGTCAGCTCCCTGCGACTGATCCCCAATCTGCTGACCTTACGTCCCGCCGATGCCGTGGAAAGCGCTGCCTGTTTCGACGTTGCCCTGCATCAGGAAAACCGGCCCTCTGTGCTCATTTTCACCAGACAGGGACTTCCTGTCATGGACCTGACGACCCATCCCCAGATCTCCACAGGGGTCACCAAAGGCGCATATATTCTGGAAGACGCCCCCGATGGACAGCCCGAGGCCATTATCCTGGCCAGCGGTTCCGAGGTCCATCTGGCCGTGGCAGCAGCCAAAGCCCTGCCCGAGGCAAAAATCCGGGTGGTCAGCGTTCCCTGTACGGAACTTTTTGATGAGCAGAGTGCGGAGTACAAAGAAACGGTTCTTCCCAACGCCGTACGCAAACGGTTTGCCATCGAAGCAGGAAGCCCTGATCTCTGGTATAAATACGTCGGTCTGGACGGAACCGTCCTGGGGCTGGATCACTTTGGCGCCTCCGCCCCGGCCAGCGTGCTCAAAGAAGTCTACGGGTTTACCGTGGACAATCTGATCAAACAGCTCAAGGCAACTATTCTGGCGTAAACAGATTAGAAAAATCTGCAGACATAGAGTCGGGGTGACCAGTTGGTCGCCCCGACTCTAGTCAGTATAGTGCAGCATCTTGTAGTCCAAGATGTCGTTTCCAGGGTCCTGTGCACTACGGCCTGTGCACTCCATCCTCCATATTTATTCTTTCTTTCCCCTGACAAAAAAGGACGCATCATGGAAGCTCCTCAACGTAATCTGGCAATGGATCTGGTCCGGGTGACCGAGGCCGCAGCCCTGGCCTCGGCCCGCTGGCTGGGCAAAGGCAACAAGGAAGCAGGCGACGGCGCAGCTGTTGACGCCATGCGGCTTTCTTTTGATTCCGTGGATATCGACGGCACGGTCATCATCGGCGAAGGTGAAAAGGACGAAGCTCCCGCCCTGTATAATGGTGAAAAACTGGGAACCGGCAAAGGTGCCAAAGTGGACATTGCCGTAGACCCCGTAGAAGGGACCAATCTGCTGGCCTACGGACGTCCCAATGCCATTGCCGTCATCGGCGTGGCCCCGGCCGGAAGCATGTACGATCCTGGCCCCAGTTACTATATGAAAAAACTGGTCGTCCCTTCCCAGGCCAAAGACGTGGTTGATCTGGAAGCTCCGGTGGAAGACAATCTTAAAAAAACCGCCTCGGCCCTGGGCAAAGACGTCAACGACCTGGTTGTCTTTGTCCTGGACAAACCAAGACACAGGGAACTCATCCGTCGTATCCGCAAAGCCGGAGCCAGAATCCAGTTACACACCGACGGTGATGTTGCCGGAGCACTCATGGCCGTCGATCCTACCAGTGAAGTGGACATGATGATGGGTACAGGCGGAACCCCCGAAGGAGTGCTCGCGGCCTGCGCCATCAAGGCACTGGGCGGACAGATTCTGGCACGCCTTGATCCCCAGCTGGACAAGGAAATACTGGCACTCCAGGCCTCCGGCCATGACCTGACCCAGATTCTGGATGTGGACACCCTCATTTCCAGTGATGACGTCTTTTTCGCAGCTACGGGCATCTCCGGGGGAACCTTTTTGGGCGGTGTGCACTATACGGGCGAAGGAGCATCCACAACATCCATGGTCCTACGCGGGAAAACCGGCACAGTCCGCCGCATCCAGTCCTGGCACAAATGGGAAAAATTGATGCGCTTTAGTGCCATCAAATATGATTAGAATAAAGATAAGATTTAGGATTTAGGACACTGCAAAAGTCATGATTTGGTATTTTTAGATTTGCAACGTATATTTTGTATTTCAATTATTGACGTAATTTTACATTTTATAGAATCGGCAATGCCAATGATATGAATGATAATAACGAAGGTTGTAGCAACGGGATTGGTGATGAACGTTGCGTTGCGATGAACGCAGGGTTGGTAGCGACAAGACATGCCTTGTCTCTACGGAATAACGCCATAACGACCAATTAAAAATACCTGAATTCAGAATAGTATAAAATCATACATTTCATTTTTTTTACAGGCGCATCATACAGGATAATGTCCGGTATCCTAAATCTTAAATCCTAAATCTTATATCTTATATCCGACATCCTCTATCATCATTTAGACGGAGTTCTCCATGGTAGATATTCTCGACAGCCTTGAATCGGGTGATAAATGTTCCATGCACATGGATGGATTGGGGTATTCCATCGACCTGCCCTATGTGTTTATTGAAAAGGATGAAGGGACATTCCGGGTGGCCTCGTTCAATCTGGTCGGTCAGACACGCCTTAATCGGGACATCGGCAAACTTATGGCCGCTCAGATTAGAAGTGTTATTCCTGATTTGACTGGAATTGCCATACTCACGGTCGTGGAAAAGGCCCTCCAGCTGACCCAGGTTGTCTCTGAGGAATTGGGCATGGACGCCGTGGCCGTGGCTTACAATCGTATCAAACCGCATATGGAGCCCAAACGTCGACCGGTTCTCCAGGTCGCTCTGGACAATATCGCCACCACGGGGAAAAGCAGTTATTTGTATATGTACGAACGGGACATGAATCTTTTAAACGCCGCCCCCCGAGGCATCATCTTCATCGATGATGTCGTCAGCAGCGGGAGCACCATCGGAGCCCTGGAAAGTTTGGTGGAAGAATCCGGGCGTCTCGCCGGGAACCCCAATCCTCCCGAAATTTTAGGCGTCTTCTGTGCCGCCAAGGAAGGAGAAGGACACCCTTTTTTCACCACCCCGATCTACACCCTGGCCAAGCTTCCACAACCCGAACGGATAAACGCAGATCGATAACGGCCGCCTTATGATTACAAGCAGGGATACCTGACATTGTAACCCGCCAGATATCTCCCGTGCTCCCCTTACGCCTTGATTTCACAAGCATACGCCCACATATATGAATACAGCAACGCAACTCCCAATCCTCCAGCTCAAGGGGATTACCAAACGGTTTGGCAAGCTCATTGCCAACAACAAGATCACTCTGGACATCCACGTAGGCAGCATCCATGCGTTGCTGGGTGAAAACGGGGCGGGCAAGAGCACACTCATGTCTGTTATTTCAGGACGCTATCAACCCGATGAAGGTGAGATTATCCTCAAAGGCGAATCCATCCATTTCACTTCACCGGCCCAGGCATTGAGCCGCGGCATCGGCATGGTCTATCAACGTTTCATGCTTATCGAACCCATGACTGTTGTTGAAAACATCGTTCTCGGCACCCCTGCACAGAGCATGATTTTAGATCTTGACGGAGCCGCCGCTCGCATCAGTCAGCTTTCGGAACAATATGGCCTGGCCGTTGATCCCCAGGCCCGCGTGGCTGATCTTTCCATGGGAGAACGCCAGCGTGTCGAAATTCTGAAACTGTTATTCCGCAATGCTGAAATTCTTATTTTTGATGAACCCACGGCCATCCTAACTCCGCCGGAAATCACCATCTTCTTTGCTACCCTGCGCAAACTGGCAAAGCGCGGTCATCCCATCGTATTCATCACCCATAAACTGGATGAAGTCATGGACCTGGCCGACCGCATCAGTATCATGCGCCGGGGAAAAATGATCGCCCATATTCTTCCTGACCAGGTCAGCAGCAAACGTGAACTTGCCCGGTTGATGGTTGGCCGAGAAATCGTGCTCCAGGTCGACAAAAAAGAAATCCATCCAGGAAAGCCCATCCTGACTGCCAGAAAGCTTCAGGCTCCGAGCATTGACGGACGTTCTGCGTTCCAGGATATTGACTTGGAAATCCACCAGGGAGAAATTCTGGCCATCACCGGAGTGGCTGGCAACGGCCAGGAGGCCCTGGTTGCAGCCCTGGCAGGCCTAAGCCCTCTGGGAGACGGCACCATCACCTGGGAGGAGTCCACCTATACGCATCAAACGTGGCCCAGGGCTGAAAAATCACGTATGGCCTACATCCCTGAAGATCGTCATACTACCGGTACCATCGGCAGTCTGGATCTGACCGAAAACTATATCCTGACCCGAATCAAAGAATTTTCCAACGGCCCCTTTCTCCAGTTCTCCAAGGCCAGAGAATATGCGGGCAAGGCTCTGGATACCTACAGGGTGCGCACCCCCAACCACCTTGCCACCCAGGCCAGACAGCTCTCCGGGGGCAATCTGCAAAAAATCATTCTGGCCCGGGAACTGGAAAAGAGCCCCACACTGATCATTGCCGAACAACCCACCCAGGGTCTGGATATCGGAGCCACTGAAGAGGTCTGGCAAACCCTCATCGCCCAGCGCGAAAATGCGGGAATCCTGTTGGTATCAGGGGATCTCAAAGAAGTTCTTTCTTTGGCCGACCGCATCGCGGTCATGTTCCGGGGCAGGATTCTGGATATCATCTCCGCTTCAGACACCGACGAAATCGGACGCATCGGCCTGCTCATGGCCGGAACCACCGATAAAAAATAACGCAAACAGGCCGTTGGAATCATTAATTCCAGCGGCCTGTTTGCGTTATTTATCCCCATCCCGCCCATATCTTTTCCCTTGCCTTTCTTGGGAGATCCTATAGGCACTGCGACCTTTCCTCAATACAAAATTGATTTTTTTCCACAGGTATGGATCTCTCGTTGAGATCCATGCCTTTTTTTATTGGATCAATTTTGTACAATAAAACGAGATGTATGTTTGAACTGATTCTGATCATCAGGGGTGGTCTGGTGCTCGCAACCATGGTCATCATGATTTTTATTCCCAAAATCACCGGGAAATTCTTTCCAAGAATCACAAAAAAAGGGACGGCCAAACGGTCGCCCTTTTTTTTTGTGATTCCACACTATTTCAACCAACGAATCTGTTCGGGGCACGCGCGGCGTGCTCATCGTACGTTCAAAATCCATAGAAAGGTCGTGTCATCCGGAAAGGGCACCCGCAAGGGGAGCCCTTTGTACAAATGCCACATCCTTTGCAATGGGCGGTTCGTGAACCGTCCTTACAGAATTGTGCATCAAAAGGTAGAGATATTTTTGCATCTATGGTTATCTATATGTACCCTTCTTTTCCCCAAACCATCTCAGCCGCAACCCGTTACTGACCACGGATACCGAACTCATGGCCATGGCCGCTCCGGCTATCATAGGGCTTAGGGTCGGACCGCCGAAGATGTGGAAGAGGCCTGCCGCAAAGGGAATGCCAATGACGTTGTAGGCAAAGGCCCAGAAAAGATTCTGTTTGATATTGCGCATGGTGGCCTTGCTGAGCTCCAGGGCGGTGAACACCCCCAGAAGTCCTTCACGCATGAGCACCACGTCGCCGGACTCCACGGCCACATCAATGCCCGAGCCCATGGCAATGCCCAGATCTGCACGAGCCATGGCAGGAGCATCATTGACGCCGTCTCCCACCATGGCCACCCGTTCACCCTGCTCCTGAATTTTTGCGATTTCCTCGGCCTTTTTATCCGGCATGACCTGGGCCACCACCTGCTCGATACCCGCCTGACGCGCAATAGCCTCGGCCGTAATCCGGTTATCGCCGGTAAGCATGACCACCTTACGTCCCTGATCCTTGAGACGGGCCACAACATCGTGTGTTTCCGGCCGGATTTCATCGGCAATGGCGATGATACCCCAAAGCACCCCATCCACTCCCACCAGCACCGGGGTCTTGCCCTGGGCGGCAAATTCTTTGACCACGGTTTCGGCCCCATCCATTCCTTGCAATCCCAGGGAACGGATATGTTCAAAATGGCCGATAACCACGGTCTGTTCGTCCACAAGAGCCTTGATCCCTTTTCCGGGCAGGGCTTCAAACGCCTGGGCGTCATGTATCGCAAGGTTTTTCGTTCTGGCAGCTTCCACCACTGCCCGGGCCAAAGGATGTTCCGACGAGGCTTCCACTGCAGCCGCCACGGCCAGGATATCCTTGTCCTCCACACCCCCAACCTGCACACGGACATCGGTCACACGGGGCTTACCTCGGGTGAGTGTTCCTGTTTTATCGAACACGATAGTGGAAATCTTCCCGGCCACCTGCAGTGCCTCGCCGCTCTTGATGAGCACCCCGAGCTGGGCTCCGCGCCCTGTGCCCACCATAATGGAAATGGGCGTGGCCAGCCCCATGGCGCAGGGACAGGCAATAACCATGACGGCTACAAAAATACGCAGAGAAAAGGTAAAGGATTCGCCCCCGATGACATACCAGCCAAGTCCGGCAAGCAGGGCAAGGCTCATGACCACGGGCACAAAATAATAACTGATGCGGTCGGCCAGATTGGCAATGGGGGCCTTGGAGCCCTGGGCCTCCTGGACTAACCGGATAATCCTGGCCAGCATGGAATCCTGCCCCACCTGGGTAGCCCGGATGGTCAACGCGCCGGACCCGTTCATGGTTCCCCCGACCACCTTGTCACCGGGATGCTTGCTCACAGGCATAGATTCCCCGGTAAGCATGGACTCATCCACGCTGGAAGCGCCTTTAATGATCTTTCCATCGGCAGGCACCCGCTCGCCGGGTTTGACCAGCAACAGGTCACCGGGTTCGATCTCCTGGGTGGAAACGGTCACCTGTTCGGCCTGGACATCCTCTCCGTCTTCGCCTGTTTTAAGCAACACAGCCGTATCCGGAGCCAGTTTGATCAGGGAGCCGATGGCCTCGGAAGTCTTGAGCTTGGACCGGGCCTCAAAATATTTGCCCAGAGAAATAAGGGCGATAAGCATGGCCGCGGATTCGAAATACAGATCCATGGCCTTGACCTGTGGTTCCACACCCAGAAGGATTTCCAGCAGATTCCATGTGGAATACAGGACCGCAGCCCCGGTGCCCATGGCCACCAGAGAATCCATATTGGGCGCACCCCGGAAAAGGCTGGGAATACCGCTGGTATAGAACCGTCTTCCGGCCCAGAGCACAGGCAATACAAGAACAAACTGCACCAAAGCAAAAGTGGCCGGAGCATGCATGGGATCAAGAAACGCAGGCAGAGGAATGCCCATCATGTGCCCCATGGAAAGCAGAATCAGGGGCAGGGCAAAGCCAAAGGCAGGGACAAGCTCCTTTTTCATGGCCTGAAGACGGGCCAGATTTTTTTCACGCTGCTGGTGATACATGGTACCGGTAGCGGTCTGCACAGTGCTCCCGAAACCCAGATCGTCTATGGCCGCCCGGATATCCCGCAATTTGATCTTTTTGGGATCATAGTCAAAGATTCCGCTTTCATTGGCCAGATTGACCTGGACGGTATGCATGCCGTCAAGCTTCCCGACCACCCTTTCGATGCGTGCGGAACAGGAAGCACAATGCATCCCCTGGATGGACAGAGATACCTTTGACGGTTCATGGTCTCCGGCAAAATCCACATCATACCCCAGTCCCCGGATCGTCGTCTGTAATGCATCCAGATCGACGTGCTTCTGATCCCAGTCCACATCCATGGTTTCTGTGGCCAGATTGACAGACACCTTGTTCACGCCGGGCTGCTGCCCGGTAACGCGCTCAATCCGGGAGGCACAGGACGCACAGGTCATTCCGGAAACCCGACCCCGGGAATGCTGGATCACTTTAGACTCATTCATGATACTGTCCCTATTTTTTATAAGCTCATGGACAATCCCGGCCAACCTTCCTATATAAAAAGATACATTTTTTGACTTCTGCCAGGGGATCTGTCCGGTCAGGATTTTGGTTTCCATATCCGCAGGTTGCATGTAGAATCATCTTTACCTTTGTCAACAACGTTGAGAATATGTACCACCAAAATCACTCTGTGCCTACAATTACAATAATCACAAGGAGCTTCAGTGAACGATACCTTTAAACTTATTTCGCTTGATCGGCAAAATCAGTACCAAACATTTCTTGATCACTGCCCCCAGCCCACTTCCGACTACAGCTTTATCAACCTCTGGGGCTGGCAGGAAGAGTATGGCCTCACCTGGGCCTTTATGCCCGACTGCGTGTGCATTCTCCAGACAGTTCCCGAGCCGGTCTTATGGGCCCCCATGGGAGACTGGGAAACGATAGATTGGGACAGATTTTTCAGTACATGCAGCGAGTACAAACGGATCAACCGTGTCCCGGAACAACTAAAGGATATCTGGCTGAAGACAAAGCCCGAACTGCACATCGAAGAAGCCCGCGGACAGTGGGATTATCTGTATTCCATTCCCGAACTGGTGGAGCTTTCCGGGCGCAAGTTCCATAAGAAAAAAAATCTCTTAAACCAGTTTCTCAAAAACTATGCGTATGCATACGTCTCTCTGAACACCGAAGAAATAGAAATGGCACTCACCCTGCAGACAGAATGGTTTTTGTGGAAAAATGCAGAATCCGATTCCACGCTGGGCAAGGAGAACCGGGCCATCGTCAAGGTGCTCCGGGATTGGGAAAAACTGGACCATGTCATGGGCGCGGGACTCATCGCCGACGGCAAAATGATCGCCTACACCATTGCCGAATGCGTGACCAGGGACCAGATGATCATCCATTTTGAAAAGGGGTGTCCCAATTACAAAGGAGTGTATCAGGCCATGAACCAGCTTTTTCTCAAGCAGTCCTGCTGTGGCAAACAGGTGGTCAATCGGGAGCAGGACCTGGATGATCAGGGACTGCGCAAGGCCAAGGAATCGTACAATCCCATCGGATATATGAAAAAATACCTTGTTACCGTCACGGACTAGCCCATGCGCGTACTGATCATCCTTGCCATCCTTCTTGGGATCGCCATTTTTTTGAAGCCGTCCAGGTTCAAAAAATTTTTTCTCGTATACATACTGACCATTGGAAGCATCGGTTTTCTGGTATATCAGGGAAATGACTATGTGGGGAAAATGAGCGCAACCCGGATTCCTATCACCGATGTTGCGCTCACGGATTTTTGCATGGATACAAGCCTGCAGATATTTCTCAAAGGGATCATCACCAACAATTCACCCGATGCAACCCTCAAGGAAATCAACCTACGATTCACCCTGTACGCCAACGGATCTGCAAAAAAGGACCCGCAAAACATCCTCGGAACCCAGGATATAAAACTTTTCATCAGGATCGGCCCTGGAGAACACCACGAAATTCTCCAGAAACTGGCGCTGGAACAGATTAATCCTTCCCAAAAACAACTCTGGGATGTCCGGGTGATCTCGGTCCAGGCAGCGCTCTTGTAATGGAAACCACCCGCCCTAGGAGGTACGCTCATGCTCGACTGGTTGATTATCGGTGGAGGCATTCACGGTACGTATATGGCCAATGTTCTGATCCAGGGAGCACATATTCCCCTGGATCAGATACGGATCATCGACCCCTTTGACACCCCTTTGCACCGCTGGCGGCAAAACACCGTCAATTGCGGCATGACCTATCTGCGTTCCCCTTCGGTCCACAATCTGGATATGCCCATCCTGTCCCTGTACCATTTTGCTAAAACATGGTCCGGCGGCACAGATCCGGCCTTTATACCCAACTATTTTAGACCGGCCCTCTCCCTGTTCAACGACCATTGCGCTGCTGTGATCCAGAAAAACAGCCTGGATACCATCCGCATCCAAGGCACGGTGTCGTCCATTCGGGAAGAACAGGACGGGCTCCATGCGGTGACGGCCCAAGAAACCTACAAAGCCCGGCATATCATCCTGTGCCTCGGGAACTCCGACCAGCCGTGCTGGCCCTCCTGGGCCGCGGGATTGCGGGAAAAAAAGGCACGTATCCATCATATCTTTGATCAGACATTCAACCGGGCCGATCTTCCGGATGCCGGACATACTATCGTTATGGGCGGAGGTATCACCGCAGCCCAGGTTGCCCTTGCTTTAAGCCGTCAATTGCAGGGCAAAATTTCCCTGTGTTCCCGGCACGGACTGCGCCACCACGATCTGGATTTTGATGCCTGCTGGGTTGGTCCCAAATGTCTGCGCGGCTTTGCCAAGACCCCGTATCCGGCACGACGGGACATGATCAAACAGGCCAGACATAGGGGCTCCATTCCCCAGGATGTTATGGATGAGCTCAACAAGAAAATGGCCAAAGGGAAGATCAATTTTGTCCAGGCCCACATTACCAAAGCCTGGCAGCATGGGGAACGCATTGTACTCACGGGCCGGGACAAAACCCTGGAAGTTGATCAGGTTGTTCTGGCCACCGGATTTGACGAAGACCGTCCAGGCGGGGCCTTCGTGGATCAACTCGTCCAAACGCTAGAACTCCCCACGGAAACCTGCGGGTACCCGATTCTCCAACAGGGCATTTTATGGGCAAAAAACATCTTTGTCACCGGCCCCCTGGCCGAACTTGGTCTGGGCCCCTGTGCCCGGAATATCATCGGCGTAAGACGGGCGGGCAAAGAACTCCTCACCTACCTCAATGACCATACATAAGGGGTACGCCATGCAGCGGTTCAAAAACATTCTTCTGGTGCTCACTAATCACTCGGATGAAGAGGCCATCAAGCGAGCCGTGGACATCATCGCCTCCAACAAGGGACGCCTGACCATCGTCAAGGTACGGGCCAAGATGCCTGAACATGTTCTCGGACGACTGCATACCAGTTACAACATGGACGTCCAGGAACTGGCGGCCCGTGCATTTCAGAAGACCATGCATACGATTATGGCTCCTCTTATCCAACAGGGGCTGGACGTCCATGGCAAATTTCTCTTTGGCAATCCGTTTTTGGAGATTATCCGGCAGGTACTCAGGGCAAAGCACGATCTGGTCATGGGCACCGCGAAAAAAAATGCATTCCTCAGAACCGCCTTCTTCGGCAGTACCGCCATGCATCTGCTGCGCAAATGTCCCTGCCCGGTCTGGATCGGGAAGCCTTCGGCCCCCAGAACATATAACCGGATCATGGCTGCAGTTGATCCTGACCCGGTTGATGCTGCACGCCACAGTCTGAACGCCAGGATTCTGGACCTTGCGGTCTCACTGGCCCGAAGCGAACAAAGTGAACTCCATATTATCCACTGCTGGCGACTACCCATGGAAGGAACCTTGCGGGCCCAGCAGGAATTTGCCGAAGACACCGTGGATACGATGATCGCTGATCTTCGCGCAGTGCACAGTCAAAGGTTGCAAAAACTCCTGGACGAACAAAATCTTGCAGGCATCACCTGCCACATCCATCTGCTTAAAGGCCGGGCCGGGAGACTGATTTCCGAAATGGCTGCGGAACAGGACATTGACCTGGTCGTCATGGGCACGGTATGCCGCACCGGCGTTGCCGGGTTCTTTATCGGCAATACAGCGGAACATGTACTCCAGGACATTCACTGTTCAGTCCTGGCCATTAAACCCGAGGGATTTACGACCCCGGTCACTCTGGAATAATCACCCATGCCCATTGCCGTCATTTCCGACATCCACGCCAATCTTGAGGCCTTTGAGGCCGTACTCGCCGACATCGAAAACCGAAAAATCACCGACATCATCTGTCTGGGCGACTGCATCGGCTACGGACCCAACCCCGAGGAGGTCGTCCGGCTGGTGCAAAAACGCGCCATAACCTGCGTGCTCGGCAACCACGAAATGGGCGTTCTGCACGCTCCCTCCGAGGCCTGGTTCAATCCCAAGGCCAGAATCAATGTCCAGGCCACCCGGGCCATGCTCTCCACCAACTCCCTGGATTTTTTGGCCACTTTCCCCCGACATATCATAAAAAAGGATGCCCTATTCGTTCACGGCTTCCCTCCGGACTCTCCCTTTGTGTACCTGTACCAAAAAGAGGGAGAAGAGCTGGAAAAGGCTCTGCGCGCAATGCTCCATCCTCTGGCCTTTGTGGGCCACACCCATGAACTGGTCCTGGCCGGAATCCATCATGGCCAGCTGGAAACAACTATTCTGAGCGAGGGGCCCCTTAATTTGGGATATGAAAAATGCATCGTCAACGTAGGCAGCGTGGGCCAACCCCGGGACGGAAACAATGCCGCCAAATACGTCATCTGGGACAACGAGGCGGGAACGATCGAAGTCTGCTTTGTACCCTATGATTTTGCAACAACCATAGGAAAAATCAAGGCCCTGGGTTTCCCCGACTATTACGGAGAACGGTTGAGGTAGGAGATACGGGGTGCTGAACGGGCGGGTACCAAAAAGGTGATCAACCGACCGTCACAAAAATAAGGGCGACCAACCGGGCGCCCCTACGCCATAATGATCTGGTGCCGACATCAACTTCCCCTCCCTGCACACATCCTATGTTTTCCCTGCCCATTGTACGCACCAATCCAATCCCCCAAGAAAACGCCGAAAACATCCACGAATAAAAAATAGATGTAAAGATCTCATCCCATAAAACTTAAAACCTAAAACATTCACGTCCTTTCACTATGAAACACATCGGAAAATATCAAATAATCGGCCTCTTAGGCCGCGGAGGCATGGGCAAGGTCTACAAGGTCCTGCATCCGGAACTTGGCAAGATCATGGCCCTCAAACTTCTGGACCCCAACGAGATGCTCGAAAAACTCATGGGTACCCAGGAAGTCCGACGCCAGTTTATCCATGAGGCCAGAATCATGGGCCACCTCTCCCACCCGAACATCGCCTCGGTGTGGGATCTGGACCAGGACGATCAGCACCGTCCGTTCATGGTTATGGAATACTTTTGCCTGAATCTGGGGACTCTCATGGGAGAAACCTACAGGGTGGAGGATGCCAGCAGACCTTTAGGACCGCCCAAGGTCTTCCAGTACGGCCAGGACATTTTGCAGGGCATCAGCCGCCTCCACCATGCAGGCATCATCCACCGGGACATCAAACCCTTCAACATGATGATCACCGGTCAGGACCAGATCAAACTTATTGATTTCGGGCTGTCCAAACTCCGGGGAGAGAAAGATACCAGTCCTTCCAACCTGAAAATCGGTTCCCCCTACTATACGGCTCCGGAACAGGAAGACGACCCCCAAAAAGCAGACGCACGCTCGGATATCTATTCGGCAGGCATGGTTCTCTACCGCATGCTCAGCGGACGTCTGCTCATGAAGCCCGGCGATAAGGATTTGGACGTCCCGTTTTTCAACAAGGAGTGGGATAATTTTTTCGAGCATTGTCTGCATTGGGACCGGAAAAAACGCTACACGTCAGCTGCAGACATGCTGGACGCACTGGAACATCTGCAAAAAATATGGAAAAATAATCAGGAAACCGTATGCAGTCTCCTTCCTGCATCAAAAACCGAAACAATCTTTGCACAATCCACATTTCTGCGTTCACAATCCATGCGGACGGGGCCGGTCAAACCGGAGACGGTCTTCGACGTTGACATTTTAGCACGGCCCACAACCCATGTGACCAATGATTTTGTGCAAACCAGTGAAGGCTGGCTGGACAAGACAACCATGCTTGAATGGTGCACCCATCCATCGGACTTCCCCATGACATGGGAAGAAGGGCAGACATATATTGAAGGATTTAACAAAGGAAAACCCAAAACGCACACCGTCTGGCGGCTCCCGACCATTGCCGAACTCCTGACGCTGGTCCAGCCCAAGGACAATCCCGAAGACCTGTGCACGCCCAAAGTCTTTGATCCGACCCAAAACTGGCTATGGTCCGCAGACACCAGAACCTTTACCGCGTCCTGGTTCCTAGATCTTGAAAACGGCTATGTGGCAAGCCAGGACAGGACCTGTCTCTTTTACGTCCTGCCCGTCAGAACACACGGACCAAGGGAAAAGTGAGAGATAACCCGCATGGTCCGTATGCGGTGATATTGTATGTTTAGAACGGAAGTGAGGACGACCTCACCGCTCCACCACCACAGGGGACGACCCCAGAATCAGAAAAGGAAAATACATGACGTGGGTTCTTATTGTTCTCGCAGGACTATTTGAAATGGGATGGGCTATTGGCTTGAAATACTCGGAAGGCTTCACCCGGTTGTGGCCGAGCGTATGGACAATTGTATCCATGGTTATCAGTCTTTGGCTCCTGAGCATTGCCGTGAAGGTACTCCCCGTCGGCACGGCCTATAGCGTCTGGGTCGGCGTCGGCGCTGTCGGCACGGTCATCCTTGGGATCGTACTCTTTGGAGAACCGGCCAATGCGGGACGTCTGATAAGCGTGGCATGCATCATTGCAGGGATTGTCGGTCTTAAGCTTGCGACACCGGTCTGACGATACTGTTAGAATAACACGGACGGACGTAACAAGCGGGAGGAGACGCCAGCGCTCCCGGAAAAAGCCCAATACACAAACCTAATCAGCGTACACCATTCGGTCAGAGTACGCGCATAACCCAGACGAATATCCCGGCGTGCATGATGCTCAACTCAGTGCACCCCTCTATGATTTCTTCCCCAGCTCTCCCGTATACGTTTCAAAAAAGTCACCATACTATTATTCTTTACAACATAGCCCCCTGAGAATTTCAGAGGGTTATGTTGTATTTTTTTGCGATATACTCTTACATATCCATTCATCATAATTATATTAAAATAGTATTGTATACACTGTAAAATAGACACATAAAAACTATTTTGTATGTTAGTAATGTCACACAATGAATAAATATATTTTTTTTACATTTACATTATTTGAAAATTTTGTTTATAGTTGTCAAAATCTCTCGCAATGATGCGAGATACCATCAAGTGATCGATGTATGTTATTTCATTTCATAAAAAACCTTAAAAAGGAGATGTGTATGAAAATGAAGCAGATGTGCATGCTGGCAATGGCCGCGTTATTCCTGGCCGGATGTACGCACACAAAAGCGCCGCAACGGATGATTTCCCTCCAACAGGAACTCAGTCAAAAACAGGCGCAGATAGAAGAACTCCAAAAAGCTTCCGACCAGAAAGACGCATACCTTTCCGAATACAAAGAACAATTAATGCAAAAAGACCAGGCTCTTGCAGAGATGCATGAGCAAAAAACCTCAGATATGAGTATGCAGACGCCAATGACACCTCCTGAAGAGGTTCTTCTCCCTCCCAAAGCAAAAGTCGGTGAATGCTATGCTCGGGTCTTTGTTCCTCCGACGTATACGACAGAACAAGAACAGGTCCTGAAAAAAGGAGAATCCGAAACACTGGCAGTCATTCCTGCAAAATATGGCGAAAAGGAAGAGCAGGTTTTGGTCAAGGAAGCATCAGAAATGTTGACCACCATTCCAGCACAATACACCTGGAAGGCAGACGAAGTGATGGTCTCCGAGGCCTCGACCCGACTGGTCACAGTGCCTGCAGTCTACGAATGGCAGGAAGAAAAAATCCTGCTCAAAGCAGCCCATCAGGAATGGAAAAAAGGTCGGGGACCTACAGAAAAAATTGACAACACCACAGGTGAAATCATGTGCCTGGTGGAAGTTCCCGCCGTGTACAAAACCGTCAGAAAGCAGATCATGACGACCCCTCCGACAACCAAGGAAGTCATGATCCCTGCCCAGTACAAAACCGTCAAAAAACGTGTCCTTATTGCCGAACCCCGGATTGAACGGGTGACCATCCCGGCCGAATACAAAACCGTCAAAGTTAAAACATTACTCGAACCCGCCCGCACAATAGTCAAAAAAATCCCGGCTGAATATGCGACCGTGACCCGTACGGTTAAAACCACGGAAGGACATTTGGAATGGAAACGGATTCTGTGTGAAACCAACACGACACCCGACGTCATTAAAAAAATCCAGAACGCACTGCGGACCAAGGGATATGATCCCGGTCCCCTTGATAATGCCTACGGTCCATTGACAAAAAAAGCCATGGTCAAATACCAGCAGGACAACAAACTGGCCACGGGAGCCATAACCTTCGAAACCCTGGAAAGTCTTGGCCTCATCAGATAAAATCGACGAGACAGGGCTGACTGCGTACACATCATCACGAATCTCCCGGATTCGGAAAAACGCATAACCAATACAAAGGGTGGGATACTTCTCGTATCCCACCCTTTGTATTTTGACTCTTTTGCCTGGGAACACGGGCGTCCCGTCCGCATCTTTATCCACCCAAACACCCAAAAATTGACGACAAGGGGACAGTCCCGTAGCATATTCTTGTTTTCCAGCTATCTATTTCTGGGGAACGCACATTCCCTCTTTCCACCGGTGGCCTGGCCGTAGGAGCCGCTATCCCCCGTTCCCTCAAATCAGGCACGTCGACCATCTATCGCGTCATGCCCCGAACAGCTCTGGACGAATATCCCCTCTCCGATATAGGAGAACAGGTAAAGGACATGATTGATAGGAAAAATATTCTGATAAAAAATACATTTCTTAGCCAAGCGGTCAACACGGAATCGCTGACGTTCGCCGGTTTCCCCCTGTTAGCTGCAAACAGAATAGAGTAAACATATGACTCATGGTGAAGAACATAAATCACATCGCGTTGGCTGGTTGCGAGCCGCTGTTTTAGGTGCGAATGACGGGATTGTGTCAACGGCAAGCCTGATCATCGGTGTCGCTGCTGCGGGCACGCCCCAAGAAAATATTCTTATTGCTGGTGTTGCGGGTCTCGTCGCAGGTGCCATGTCTATGGCCGCTGGAGAATACGTGTCTGTTAGTTCTCAAGCTGATACCGAGAAGGCCGATTTAGCGCTTGAAAAAAAATCACTCCAAGACAACGTCGATTTTGAAAAAACAGAGTTGGCTGAAATATACCAGGCCAGAGGGCTTGAGCCCATCTTGGCTGAGCAGGTCGCTGAACAGCTCATGGCTCATGACGCACTGGGCGCACACGCCAGAGATGAGATAGGTATCTCAGAGGTTTCCAGCGCAAGGCCCATCCAAGCAGCCATTTGTTCAGCGGCTACATTTACCATCGGTGCCGCACTTCCACTATGTGTGGCCTGGATAATCCCTAAAGATTTCCTGATAGCTACCGTTGCAGTGTTATCTCTTGCGTTTCTTGCTGTTCTAGGTGGGCTTGCCGCACAAACAGGTGGCGCGCCAATACATGTAGGAATTGCCCGGGTAACTTTTTGGGGAGCGATTGCGATGGGATTGACTGCAGCCGTCGGTACGCTCTTTGGCGTTGCAGTTTAATGCATGTACAAATTCCTTTTTTTCAACGAATGAGTACTTCGTAATTTTTTAATTATAAACGCAGAAAACACGCAATAAAGTGAGGCTCAGCCATGTCTGACCCAATTATTGAAAAACATATCGCCACCTTCTCGGATGCTCGTCCCCTCTATGAGGCCTTCGAGCAGGCCTTGCAATCTCTTGTCAACACGTTACTGAAAGCAGGCGATATAGACATTGTTACCCTTGAGGGACGCACAAAAACCATCGACAGCTTTCGCGGAAAAATAACCCGTGAAGACAAAAATTACACCGATCCCATGCGTGAAATAACGGATCTTGTCGGACTGCGGATTGTTACGTATCAGCTGGCCGACATAGATGCTGTCAGCTCATTGATTATGAACAACTTTACCGTCGATGAGGGCAACTCGGTCGATAAATGTCAACTTATCGAAGCAGATCGGTTCGGGTATCTCTCTGTACACTATGTCGTAAGTCTGAACAGCACGCGGACTCAACTGCCTGAATATTCAGCCTTCAAGGGGCTTAAAGCCGAGATACAGGTGCGGACGGTCCTGCAGCATGCGTGGTCAGCAATCGATCACAAGCTTCGGTATAAGACAAAAGAGGAGATTCCGTTGAATCTTCGCCGCAAACTTTTTCGTATTAGCGCCTTACTGGAAACAGCGGACTCTGAATTCGAGACGCTCCGTGCTGAAATGGCAGCAGTGCGACAGCAGTATGCAGTGAATGTTGCCGGAGACAATCTTGACATCTCGCTCAATCTTGACTCACTCCAAGCATACTTGACGGGTAGCTCGGTATCAAAAAATATTGAACAGAGTGCCATTGCCGCCGATTACGTCATTTCACCCTATAATCCTGATGCGAAACGGCCTGAATTTTCAACGCTGCTGCCATTGCTACACCAATTCGGCATCACGACCTTGACGCAGTTAAATTCTGCCCTTGAACGAGAAAATATACGGATTGCAGCATTATTACAGAAGGTAAACAAATATTGGAAAGAAGCCGTTCATGACAAGAATTTGAAGCTGGTCGTTCTACGCGAGCCTTTACTCCGAATGATTTTGCCCCTTCTTGTACCGCCTGAGAAAGCAGCAGAAGTGATAGAAGCGATCAACTTCGGAACCACTTTGACCCCTGCGGTTAACAAGGCCTACGGGGAGCTGTTTGCGGCAAAGAAGGCCTGACCATAGCATCAAAAGGGATGAAAGAACCGCACAGGGAAAATCGATAGAAAAGATATGTTATGCCGCTGAAAAGACTCTTGTCTCCATCTGACAAAAACAATGTGGCGATGCTGACTGCATACACGTCCAAAGAATCAGGGTAAAACCCAACACGCATAAAGGGACAATAGTCCTAAAAGTGCACCATGCGGGGAGGTATCCATCCCGACCTCATCCTCAAGAGATAAAGCAGGGCATAATTTCTTTTTTCAAAGCTTCTTTCAAGGCCTGATAGCAGTCAGCAGAAACAGTATCCGGAAACGAAAGGAGTTCCAGAGGCAATGGTTGTAGGCCCGCGTGAAACGGCTGCTGAATATGTTCCACTGGATTTTTTGTAAAGCCAAGAGCTGTATAAAACAGGTATCTTCTTTGGGTGGTTCTGTCGATGACAGGTTCAATCTCCAGGAGAATCTGTTTGTGTATCCCCCTCAGCCATGAACGAAACAAGCGGGTACCGTATCCCTGAGATCTGACATCCGGATGGATGGCAAAATGCTCTACAAAACAATAGTGTTCATATGTCCAGAATCCCAAAAATCCCAAAAGCCTGCAATCCTTTAGCCAGGCCAGAAGCGTATATTTCTCAGAACGCATGATGCGTTGCTGCTCGTCCAGAGATCGTCGTTCTTCATAAGGAAACGTTGCGCAGTACATGGACCAGATTTCTGCAAAAAGGGCATCCGTACATTCACAGACATATTTGTTTTGTATAGACATTTTGTTTTTTGACAGTACACGTACTCTGGGCGGGTAAACATTAGATACTAGCGGGAAAGGTTGGTCGTCCGTAGTAAGCATGGATTTTGGAAATGAGGTGATAGGGGAAAAGTCTCTTGGGAATGGCACTGGTATCGCTGGACAATCATTCTTTTTTTAGCGAAAACTTGATATTGCCTCCCTGCATGTCACCGCAGATAAAAGATTAGTAACTATTCAGCACACTGTGTATCTATACACTTTTGTGGCGCGTCCTCGTTCTTGTAGGGGCGACCGGCTGGTCGCCCTCTGTCGGATCGTCAGGTATCGGGCGTTATCTTGGCTGGATTCCCAACGCAACTATCGTCCCTCAGCGTGATGTACATGACAACAGTGGTGCCGTATTCGGGCGACCAACCGGTCGCCCCTACGCAATGTCCAAACGATATTATTTTTACAAATACGTTGTTACGTCCTGAATAGTTACAAAAATCAATAAATAGACGATACCAAAATAAAATGTGTCTATTCTTGTACTAGACAAATCCTAAAATTTTAGAGTATCATTATTCTCTATGTGAGAATGATCTCATAGGTAATGTCGTTTCTCTCCGCATCGTATGAATTTGTACAACTAATTATTCTGCATGCTTCATTTTCACAAATCAAGGAGGATTTGATGTTCAAATCTATCGTGCCAATCAGCAAAGAATCCCATGGTACAAAAAAAATCAAACCGATTTCTTCATACGCATTTGCGGCCAATACGCATCTGGCATCCATAATGGTTCATGAATTTTATAGGGCTGCCTCCATGTATCCCATCGTATTTTTAGAAGATAAAGAACACGATGATTTTCGTCCCGTAATCCTGCTCGGTCTTGAACCCAATGAAAATTTGTTTATCGATGCAAATGGCAAATGGACGGTTTCCTATATTCCGGCTATCATCCGAAGATATCCTTTTGCCCTTGCCAAGACACCGGAAGACAACAAATACACGGTGTGTATCGACGAAGAAAGTGATCTGGTTTCCGAAGAGGAAGGTGAGCCTCTTTTTGATGAAAAGGGTGAACCGACCAAGGTTATCGAAAACGTGAAAAAGTATCTAGGCGAACTGCAGCAGATGGACGCTTTAACCTCTCAGTTTACCAAGATGCTCAAGGAAAAAAACATGTTCACGCCTTTGAATATGCGTGTGCGTGAAGCTGATACTGTTCGCAACGTTACGGGCTGTTATGTGATCAACGAACAGCGGCTGAATAATCTTTCTGATGAGACCTTTTTAGATCTGAAGAAAAAAAGCCTCCTTGCCCCTATCTACAGCCATCTTGTTTCGTTGGGTCAGATCGAACGGTTGTTTTCCCTAAAGAAAAAGAAAGCAGGTGCAGGCCCCGTCAACACGATCCAATAATTATATTACCTGCATGCATGCATGCAATAGCTTGAGAAAAAGAGGCTCACTGAAAAAATATTTACAGTGAACCTCTTTTTTTTGTATAAAAAAATATGCTGGTTCTTAGGCTGCCGTCTGAAGCAAGCAACCATCGGACTCAATGTGCTAGAATTCGATCCGGCACTTGAGTCCCGAAGGAATTTTATTCCCGGGGTTGGGCAGGCGTAACCGTACACCATATGTTCCGCTGGCCGCATCCACGACCCGATCCACGACACACACTCTGGCATTGTATTTCCCTCCAATGGGTTCCTCGGGTATCACCACAGCCTTTCTTCCATTCCGAATAGTCCCCAACATTTTGATAGGCACGATAACCTCGACATACAAGGGATCAAGGCGAGCCAACCGCAAAAGGGCCCCCTCACCTATGTACTCTCCCGGAGCCAGCATCCTCTCCATAACCACTCCGTTGACGGGACTCTTGAGTGTCCGCAGGGCAAGACGTTCCTCCGCTTCCTGCAACTGCAGCTGGGCAAGTTCAATTTCGGTTTCCTGAGCGTCCCTGTCGTCGACGGAGATGAGCTTCTTCTTAAAGAGCTCTTCGTTACGCAGTGCTTTACGCTTCCCAAAGGCAACCTGTGCACGAGCCAGCTGGACCGCGGCCATTTCCACGCCGCATTTGAGGGTGGCCAGGACCTGACCTTTTCTGACCAGATCACCGCGCTCGACATTGATCGTCTCTATGACCCCCACCACCGGACTGCTGAGATTGACGACTTCGCTTGGCGCGATCAATCCTTCAAGGGCGGTGGCACTCTTCTCCTGGGCATGGAGAGAAGTTTCAAAGAACATCCCGCCAACAACAACCAGCAATGCAAACAAACAACAAATATTACGCATTTTCATTTTTGTACCCCGCAAAAGCCAAAGCATCCTTCTTGTCTTTATCCTGTTTCATAAGCTGGCTGCGCACCAGCCTATGCTGTTTTTCCACCCTGTGTTGGAGAATGCCCAGCACCTGATCCACCCACCATGTCACCTTTTTCCCCTGTGGGAAAAAATGCCTTATGACCCAGCGGAAAACGGGACATCGTGCATCATGGAGCAAAGCGTCATCCAGAGAAAGAATCTCCAGAAAGGAGCCAGGATCTCCCTGCCTGCCGCATCGGCCTGCCAGTTGCCTGTCGATTCTTCCGGATTCGTGACGTTCAGTGAGTATGACCATAAGCCCGCCCAGTTCCGCAACGCCCTGCATAAGCCGGATGTCCGTTCCGCGCCCTGCCATGTTCGTGGCAATGGTGATCCTCCCAACCTCTCCTGCCCGGGCCACAATATCTGCCTCGAGACTGTCCTGCCGGGCATTGAGAATCGTGTGTTCGAGTCCGTGCCTGCTAAGTATCTCTCCAGCCCGTTCCGAAGCGGCGACCGTACGTGTTCCGAGGAGAACGGGTCGCCCTTTTTCGTGTTCGACCCGCACGCACCGTGCAACTTCCTCCCACTTGAGATCGGCGCAGGGGAAAATTTTTCCCTGCTGTCGAATCCGTCTGAGAGGTTTGTTGGTGGGGACTTTGGCAACACCCAGGCGGTAGACACTCCACAATTCCCGACGCACTTCATGGGCCGTTCCTGTCATCCCGGCAAGGTGAAGATAACGCCTGAAAAAAACCTGGTAACTTGTTCGAATCACTGTTTCGTTGCGGCTGGAAGGAGGACACCCTTCCTTGATTTCGATCATCTGATGTAATCCATGTTCCCAGGAGCGATCGGGCATAAGTCTCCCGGTAAATTCGTCCACAATGGCGACCTTGCCCTCGTGGATCACGTAATGCTCGTTGAGATGGTAGAGATGCAGGGCAGTCAAAGCCTGACGGATAGTTTCTTCTCTTCGTAACCGCGTCTTCCACAATCCTCCGAACTTTTTTGAAACATTGGCGATCTTCTCTTGTCCGCCAGGGGTAAGGCGCAGCGTATGTTCCTGCGTCGAAAGGATAAAATCCTCATTCTTTTCAAGGCACTCAGCCATATCCAGGGCCTGACGATACATTCCGTACATCCCGGGATCATCGGTTTTTCTGGAGAGGATAAGGGGCGTGCGCGCCTCGTCGATGAGCACGCTGTCAGCCTCATCGACAATGGCGAAATGCAGCCCGCGAAGGACCAGATTATTGAGCCTGCTCGACCCTGGTGCCAGATATTCCTTGTGCAATTCCAGCGTTCCACGGCACGAGCCCAAGGCAGTACTGTCTCTGAGATAGTCAAAGGCGATTTCCTTGTTGGTGACATAGGTAATGTCACAGTCATAGGCCGCCCTTCGTCCTGCCGAATCCATGCCGTGCATGACGCACCCCACACTCAACCCCATTGCCCTGTACAAGGGGCCCATTTCCTTTGCATCCCGTTCGGCAAGATAGTCATTGACCGTGATAACATGAACAGGGATGCCTGCCAGAGCTGCGGTTGCCGCTGCAAGTGTCGCGGTGAGGGTCTTGCCCTCACCTGTCTCCATCTCTGCAATCAGCCCATTCAGGATATACCATCCCCCGCGGATCTGACTCTCGTAATGACGCATGCCGAGTACCCGGAAGGATGTCTCGCGGATCAGAGCAAAACTCCGGCTGACAAGAGGAATATCCAGTTTTTCTCTTCGCAGTTCCTGGACAATTGTCATAATTTTGGCGGAAAGCCCCTGCTCACTCAGATCCCTGAACTCCGGTTCAAAGGCGACCACCTGGCGGACGAACCGTGCCCAGGTTGTCCGCCGGATACGCAGAGGACGGATCATAGCTGCCACCCCGCCACAAACTATTTCTTCGAATGGCGACAGGACGGGAACAACGCGTTCGGGACGAAAAGCCCGGGATGCTGGTGCAGCGTTCTGGAGAGTCTGCAGCAAAATGGTCCTCCTGAAACAGGTAAAAGAGACCAGCAAGGTAGAAGCGGCTTCCAGCCGCTTTCTTTGGTCATTAAAAAATGAAAATGGTATTACTATGCCATCCATCCTGAAGAACCGGATCAGATACTCAGGTGTCCCAGGACAAGACGACGGAAAAAACGGTACCAGCGGTATCCAAGAGGTTCAGCGCCATGATCGAAGAGGACATACACCCGTTCCCCAAACCGGTTGACGGATACATTCTCAACTCCCAGTTCAAACTGATATATCTTAGTAAACGATTCCCGCTTTTGAGGACTTTCAGGATTCAAGGCAAACCGGCCGCCTCCCTCCAGACTCAGGGCAAGGCTTGGAAGACTTCTGGAAACCCCGGGGACCTGTCGCAGGATCACTGCGGGATAAACGGTATCAAGATTTTCCACCAGACGGACCTTGACCCCTTCCAAGTGGGAACGGATCAGGTCCACATCTTCTTCAGGCACCACAACCCGGACAATAAGGGCGGGATTGTCCGCCATATACCCCACAACCTGCCCTTGGGTCAGAAACTGTCCCTTGAGATTTGGTCCATCAGGCAGAATGAGTTCCCCTGCACAGGGGGTGCGCACTGTCAACTGGTCTTCCTGTTCCTGTTCCCGATGGAGCTGAGCCTTGATTTTTTTGATCTGCTCTCCGAGTATTTCCTTCTCAATGGGTTCGCCCGTAAGGCTCAGACGAAGGCGGGCATCGAATTCTTCAAGTCGTGCCCGGGCGACCCGGACCCGCATGGACAGTTCCTGATTTTCACACACCAGGACAGGCTCTCCCTGCCCTAGTCGTGTCCCCGAGGATGCGGCAACGCTGTCCACGAAGCCCTCCACACCGGCCCTGACGGCACACCGTTCCGGCAACCAGACAACGCCTTCCGCCTGGATACGGTACGGCAGGGGAACAAACCATACAGCCATGAGCAACACGGCACTCAGAATAAGTGTCAAAAAAGGCAACGGATTGGGTTCTTCTCCCGGCCGCCGTGCGGAAAAAAAGAGGCTACGTATTCCACGGACCAGGGGAAGAAGAAACCGCCATATCCCGACCCATACGCCAATAATAATGCCCAACAAGAGATATTTGCTCGCAATGAACAACGCGATCCGGAAAAAAAGAAAAATCCGGTACACAAAGGCGGCGATCCCGTACACGAAAAACCAGAAGGGTTCGCCATGGGTCGTCGCCGGGGAGGGAACCTCTTCCCGGCGCATGACATGGCGCTGCAGAAGATACGAAAAAAATCTGTTGGATCTGTCGGCAAGATTAGGAATTTCCAGAAAATCTGAAAGGATGTAATAGGCATCAAAACGCAGCAGGGGATTACCGTTGAAAAGCAGGGTTGTCACCCCGCCAATCACAGCGGTATTAAAGGCAAGGGTCCGTACAAGTCCGGGTTCCACCAGCGTCCAGACAATTACGGCCAGAGCCGCGAGAAAAAGCTCCACCATGATCCCGGCGGCGGCCACGCCCATTCGTTGGTACTTGCTCAAAAAAGCGCTCGAAGACGAGGCATCCACATAGGGAATAGGCATGAAGACCAGAAGCATGACCCCCATTTCATGAACTTCCCCCCCCCAGCGCTTGACCGCGTAGGCGTGACCGAATTCATGGAAAACCTTGATAACCGGGTACAAAAACCAGAGCAGAAGGATATTTTCCATGGCAAGGACACGATCGGCGAGATTTTCCGTGAACTCGCTCCAGTGCATGGCCATCAAAAAAAGCGCCGTCGTTACCAGGGCAATCCATATCATGGCGGCAGGAGTACTAAAGAGCAGATTCCCCACAAAACGGGTTCGCTCCAGAAAATGATCAGGGTCCAACAGAGAAAACCGCATGGCTAAGGGATAGCCGTACTTGCTCATGAGACGGTTGCGGCGCGCTGTTTTGTACCGCCGGTCCATGTCGTGAAACTCGGGGGGAATATCCGCTATGAGCAGATCAGACCGATGCAGGTGGGTAAGCAGACCGATGACTTCATCCTGGGTTGGCGTGTCTTCACCAAGGCGTTCGCTCACCTCTGTCCAGATTGCTTCCACTGTTCGTGAACCGTTCATGAGGCCGATCATGAGATATGCCTCAGGAGAAAATCTGTGAGTTTTACCTGTCACCAGATCCTGCAGCACATACCAGCTCTTCCCGCGATAGATATGCCGATGAATCCGGGCATGATTTCTGAGCCTGGGTCTCAGGTCCGCCACCTTGTACCACGAAGGGCTAAAAAGAGAAACGTGCATGCTCGCCTCCTATCCCCACCAGGTCCAGGCCCAGAGTTTGATTTTTTGCAAAAAATCCCAGGTCCAGATAGAGGCATAGCTCCTTTTGTCGATAAATATTTTGCCTACGCCTTCCATTCCAGGCCGAAGTCTCGGAGATGATTTTACCAGTTCTGCTTCGACGCGAAAGACATTGTGACCGTTTCTGGGAGAAGTCAGGGGGGTGATTTTTGTCACGGAAAAAGGAAACTTTTCCTGCGGCAGGGCGGTGAGAAGAAGTTCTCCGGTCTCACCCTCACGGATTTGCACGATATGGCTTTCATCGACATACAGAGCCACCCGATATGAATGCATGGGGGCCATGGTAAAAAGAGCCTGCCCCCTTTCCACTGGCTCGCCAAGCATCTGTGAAAGGTCGCCTTCCAGAACCAGGCCGTCAAAAGGAGCTGCAAGCCGGGACCTGGAGATGCGGGTCTGTACAAGATGGAGTTGCGCATCCACCTGTTCCAGCTGTGATTCAATGATCCTGATTTTCGACCGGTCGTACCCTGCCAGAGCTTCCTGGTATTGCGAATGGAGCTGAGCCTGTTGGCTTAGATAGGACATTTTTTCCAGTTCCAGGTCACGGTCGTCCATGGTGCACAGGATTTCACCGGAGCGTACCGTTTCACCAGCCCTCACGAAGGCGTCCTTGATATACCCGTCAAAGGGAACAACAACTATCCGCCTGGAGGTCGCTTCGAGCGTGGAATCCGCCGAAATTCTGTAGTCACCCCGTAGGATGCAGGCCATAAAAATTGTCATCCCGAGGAGTATGACAATCAGTTTGGCACCCAGATGATGTATCCCTAACAGGCTCCGCAGCTGTCGGCCCGTACTGTCCATGATCTTACGTGCCAGAGATTGGCCATTTTTTCGTTTTTCTTCCAGGGCCGGAACAGCCAGGCTTGCTACTCCCCTGCAGAAATCGATTTCTTCTTCTCGGAACCCAGATTTTCCGGACCTCTCAAAGACAAGGGCGCCGTAATATTTCTGAAGGTGATGCAGAGGAAGGGTTAAAATATGCTGCGCACCGCATTGCCGCGCAAGTGCCTCGTGTTCCCGTACCACGACCATCTGATCGTCAGGTGGCGGGAAGAGAATTTCCCTGCGCTGCAGAATGGCCTCGTCCATAGCTGTTGCTATGTTTCTCACCAAATTCATACTGCGGCTGATATCCACGCTGTGAGAAATGGCCTCCACCCGGGAACGTCTGTTCCTGTACAGCCCGAAAGACACCCTGTCACATTGCAGGCGGGACGCCGCCTCGGTCACCAGGGCCAAGGCAGCGCTCTGAAAGGTTTCCTCGGCATGGACCACGGTGAGAAGATCAACAGCTGCCTGCAGCCGCTCGATGCGGTTTTTATTTTTAGCCGTCTGTTCCCGTCGGTACAGAAGTTCCAGCCCGCGAACACCCCATTGCAGTTGTTCCATGACCTCGGCAAACGCAGTCCTCGTTGCAGCCGTGAATTCCAGGGCCGCCACGCCTATCAGATCATCGTCGATCATGACGGGATATCCGGCAGCAGCCGTAAGAACAGACCGCGAATTGCCATCCGCGGGAAGCTCCACAAGGATTCCTTCCCTATCGGCAAGAACCTGTTCGCAAAGATCCGCGAGACGTTCCGGTGTCGCGCTGGATTGAGGCCAAAGAGCAACAGGAGAATACTGCGGGGTGGCAGTATCCTTGAGCACGACAATCCCCTGGACCACTCCGGAGATCATGGAACACTGGATTACCAGCCAGTCAAAGGAATTCTCCCTGATACCCGAAGCGTCCAAAAGGTGTTCCCAGGCATCACATTTTGCACTGTGAATAACGGCCTGTGTGTCATGAACCTGATCCGACATGTAATTTTACTCCAAAAAAAATTGCGAAGCTGATGTCGAAAAAACAACCGCCATCAGCCCCGCAATGGTCTTAATATCAATGGGCGGGGATAGAGATTTCTCCGCCACGTTCCGCCACGATAAAACGTCGGACATACTTCTTTACAGTTTTCAGATCACCCCACGCTCTTTCCATGTTTTCCGAAAACTTTTACAGGATGTTCCGTGAACATGAACGCAACACCATGTCCTTCCAGCGATACGTCCTTTGAGAAAGGTTCTTTTTCAACATATCAACCCCGTGCATGACAACCTGTTCCTTGGCAGAACGCTCCCTATCGGACCCGATCTTCCACCCGATGCTACCCGCAACCACGGCGTCGAGGCCCGACATATCCATTAGCCCTTGAGCAGCATTTTGACCTTCCACGCTGCCCTCTTCTTCGGGGAGCTGATCGTTTTTCTGCAAATCGGTTCCATCAGAAGGCTCGCTGGGAAGAAGGTTGTCTTCAGGCGGGGTACCCTGCTCGCCGCCATCACCGGAACCTGTATCCGGATTTGGAGAAGAAGATTGCGCCCCGGGAAGATCAGTCACCTGCCCTGCGTCTCCACCACCTGGTTGACCTGCCCCGGTTTCACCACCAGTGCCTGAAGATTGCCCTTGGGTGCCAACAGCAGCACCTGTCGAGTGGGAGGGTGAGGGACCTTGACTTCCCCAAACAGATTGTCCTGCCCGGGCAAGAACGGTAAAAGGGATTTCTGGGACATCAGATTCGAAGCGAGCCCCAAGGATTCCCGAACCGATCCCGCCATCCAGGATCAAATGGTGTCCGGACGACGGGAAACTGACCACCAGGGTCTCCTCAGAAGTCTGGGCATCAACAAAAGATTCAAACAAGGTTTCCCCGATGGAATTGAAAGACTCAAACGGGGCGGTAACATCGATGATTTTCGGTTCCCGCATGGTGACAAAGGCATAATTGCCGAGGAGGACATCCTCGCTCAGGGAACCGTGCAAGGTATCATTCCCATGACCACCGATAAGTATGTCATTTCCCTGCTCGCCCAGGATTTCATCATGGGCACCATACGAGATATCCGTAGTGCTTACGGTCGAGAGGCCTCCAATAATACGGGTAAACCGACCGTTGTCACCTAACAGGATATCATCGCCGCTACCGCCCCACAGCCAATCAGTGCCTGCGCCTCCAAAAACGATATCCCTGCCGCCTCCTGAATGAACGGCATCCTTTGCGCCAAGCCATTCCGAAGTCTGGCTGGTTTCAAATATCCAGGAGCGCTGTCCGTCCCAGGTGATGATGCCCCTGTCGGCAAAGATGACATCATCTCCGCTGCCCGACGTGATGTCATCTTCACCCAGCCCGCCGAACACGTAGTTGTTGCCGTTTCCGGCATTCACGGTATCGTTGCCCAGGGTCAGGGGATCGGTGTCCAGTATTTCAAAGGTGGCCGATCCGTCTGCAAGGAACTCGACCCGGCCATGATCGCCGAAGATAGTATCGCTTCCGTCACCTGAGGAAATGAAATCGGAACCAATCCCGCCGAACAAATAGCCCTTTCCGTCTCCCACGTTTATGACGTCTGCATCTCCAGTGACAGGAAGGATATCCGTGGTTTGGATATTCTGCAACGTGCCTGTTGCATCGAAATCGATATAGCCGTTGTCGCCAAAGACGACATGGCTGCCAGCCTGCGCGGTAATGACGTCCCGCTCGTGGCCGCCAAGGATGATTTTCGTGCCGTCCAGGGAGTCAACGTAATCGGCTCCGCCCAGAGTCGTTTCCGTGGTTTCGATATAATGAAGAGCAAGAGAACCCGTGAGTCCCGAGTACTCAACCCTGCCGTTGTCGCCGACAATGATGTCCATGCCGTTGCGTGTTGCAATGGAATCGGAACCCATACCTGCAAGGATGTGATTATTGCCGTCACCGGTAACAGTGATGGTATCTGCATCACCGTATTCAGGATGCTCATCCGTATCCGTGGTTGCCAGAACTTTAATGGCCCCATCAATGTCGTAATCGAACTGCGCATTGTCTCCGGCGATATCATGATTGCCTGTTGCAACAGTGATGGCATCCTGGCCGAATCCGCCGAGGATAGTCTTGTTTCCATCATTGGCTGTGATGACGTCGTTGCCGCCAAGACCAATTTCTGTGCTTACAATCTGGTTCAATCTAAGATCGCCGGTTGTACCGGAATACTCGATCGTTCCGTTGTCACCCAGAATGATGTCCAGGCCGTCGACCGTGGTCACGTTATCAGCGCCCATGCCCGCAAGGATGTGGTTGTTACCTGATCCAAGATCAATGGTGTCGGCATCGCCCGTTGCGGAAACTGTATCCAGGGTCTGCAGGACCTTGACCGCACCGTCGGTATCGTAATCAACCTGGCCGTTGTCGCCCAGAACGATATGATCGCCTAAGCCTGCATCAATGTCGTCCGATCCGAAACCGCCGACAATGTGCTTAGTGCCTGCTCCCGTGGTGATGGTGTCATTGCCGCCCTGATCGAGGACAGTGGAAACAATCTGGTGCAGCTTCAGATTGCCGGTTTCACCCGTGTAGCTGATCTCACCGTTGTCTCCGAGGAGAATGTCTACGGTATCGGCCGTAGTCGCCATCGTGCTGATGGTATCCGCGCCCATGCCGCCAAGGATGTGGTTATTGCCGTCACCGGTAACCGTAATGGTATCTGCATCACCGTATTCGGGATGCTCATCCGTATCCGTGGTTGCCAGAACTTTAATGGCCCCATCAATGTCGTAATCGAACTGCGCATTATCTCCGGCGATATCATGGTTGCCGGTTGCAACAGTGGTGGCATCCTGGCCGAATCCGCCGAGGATAGTCTTGTTTCCATCACCGGCTATGATGACGTCGTTGCCGCCAAGACCAATTTCTGTGCTTACAATCTGGTTCAATCTAAGATCGCCGGTTGTACCGGAATACTCGATCGTTCCGTTGTCACCCAGAATGATGTCCAGGCCGTCGACCGTGGTCACGTTATCCGCGCCCATGCCCGCAAGGATGTGGTTGTTACCTGATCCAAGATCAATGGTGTCGGCATCGCCTGTTGCGGAAACCGTATCCAGTGTCTGCAGGACCATGACCGCACCGTCGGTATCGTAATCAATCTGGCCGTTGTCGCCCAGGACGATGTGGTTGCCGAGACCGGCATCAATGTCGTCCAAACCAAAACCGCCGACAATGTGCTTGGTGC
>Ga0265294_10000522_pt1 | contig 51185 bp, 48 predicted proteins | sample MunlanPumphouse3_FD_192504 | JGI IMG/M metagenome (GOLD analysis project Ga0265294, IMG submission 192504) | Groundwater microbial communities from a municipal landfill in Southern Ontario, Canada - Pumphouse #3 | ecosystem: Environmental > Aquatic > Deep subsurface > Groundwater | place...
TGCTATTCCGTCTTAATCTTTTCGGTAAATGACACTATGCCTTAAGATCACTTTGTGAACTTAAGGCTGGTGTTGTCATCCAGGAGTTTTCCTGTGTAAACCGATGATCGGATCCGCCGAAGCTGCAGGGCAGCGACGGTGGTTTTTTTTGTTTAACATTATTCTTGAATATATGATAGAATATTTATATAAGAGCTATCCGAAAGCTTCTTAATCCCGAAACTTCCGGAAATATATATTGCCTACAAGGCATCAGTATAGAGGTGGATCTTTTAATGAGCATGCAGACTGTTAATCTAGAGAAAGGTATGCCTGATTCAGAAGCGGCATTGAACAGACTTAAACTTGAACTAATGACTTTGAGGCGCATGGGGATAGACTGCGTCAAAGTGATCCATGGATATGGGTCAACAGGTAAAGGTGGAGCGATAAAGCTGAAGACAAGGAAATATCTGAGGTCGTTGAAGTCTGACGGAAAGATCGAGTATTTCTGTCCGGGTGAGCTTTTCGGACCTTTTGAACCGGACGGGCGAAAGATCGTTGAATTGAGACCTGTACTGAGGAATGACAGCGACTGGGCAAGAAGCAATGACGGAGTGACAATAGTGATACTCTGATTTTACACCGATTTTACACTAAACTGATATTGATATAATACTCTCCATTTATCATTAAGTCATACGATAAATAAATGGAGGGTTTTTTATGTTAAAGAAAATTACTGCGATAACGATGTTGATTTGTCTGACCATTTCGGTAGCCTCATGTGCTCCGAGCTCCGGTAACAGCGATCAGAACAGTGATGGACTCAGTGAAAATGAAAGTAGTATTGCGCTTAGCGGATCAGTTATAATTGACGGATCAGGAACAGTTTATCCGCTTATGGCTAATATTGCCGAGGAATACATGCTGAACGAACAAACAGATGTCAATGTCCAGGTGGGACGTGCAGGATCAAGTGCAGGATTTAAGAAATTCATCCCCGGTGAAACTGATCTTTCAGATGCGTCCAGAGCAATTAAGTCCGAAGAAATCGAACAGCTTGCTGACAATGGAATAGTCTTTGAAACAGATGTACTGGAAATCAAGATAGCTCTTGACGGTCTGACAATGGTCATAAACAAAGAAAATACCTGGGCTAAAGAAATGACTAAAGATGAAGTGCTTGATATGTATATATCAAAGAAATACAGAGCAGATGATAAAGTGCGGTGGTCTGATATACGAAGCGACTGGCCTGCAGAGGAAATAGCTTTCTATGGTCCAAACGAAAACCACGGTACTTATGAGTTTTTTCACGAAGTATTACTTGATAAACAGGATATGGTATCAACAGTCGATCTGCAGCAGGAGTATTCAACCCTTGTGGACCTTGTTTCAAATAATAAAAACGCGGTAGCGTTCTTTGGATTCGGGTATTATGTTACGAATCAAGATAAAATCACAGCAGTTAAAATAGATTTCGGCAGCGGCCCTGTCGAACCATCTCTTGAAACAATAGGAGAAGATCTCGGATATGCGGGATTCACAAGACCGGTATTCACATATGTAAATCTGAAGCATGCGGCAGATAAACCTCAGGTGCTTGATTTTGCTAAATATGTAGTGTCAGGTCAGGGAGCAGCAAGGCTTGCAGGTGCAAACGGTTTTGCTCCTCTTCCATTATCAGTGTACGAGTCATACATGCAGAAACTTGAGAGCATAGGATAATATGATTGTCAGAACAACTAAAAAATTGAAATACGCAGCAGACAGGGGGATTCTGGTCCTCCTTTCTGCTGCTGCTCTGATATCGATAGTAACTTCAGTCGGAATAGTATTGACACTGGTCTTTGACGCATCGAAGTTCTTTCAGGTTGTTGGATTCCGTGAGATTTTCTCTACAAAACTTGCTCCGCTTGCTAAAGAACCGTCATTTGGTTTTCTCCCACTCATTACAGGCACGCTGATCACATCACTGATAGCAATGCTCGTGGCGGTTCCGATCGGCGTTACCGCAGCGATATATATGAGTGAATTTGCAGGTGACCGTATAAGAAAAATAGTAAAACCAATGATGGAACTTCTTGCAGGGATACCAACGATAGTATACGGATTTTTCGCGTATTCAACAGTCACTCCTTTTCTTATTAAACTCATTCCGGGGTTAAATGCGAAAAACATGCTCAGTCCGGGAATAGTAATGGGGATAATGATAGTACCGATAGTAGCATCTCTGTCTGAAGACGCTATGAACAGTGTCCCTGCATCTTTAAGAGAAGGGTCTCTTGCTCTCGGGTCTACTGATTTAGAAACAGCTTTAAAAGTAGTTTTCCCGGCAGCAACATCGGGGATCGTTGCATCAGTTGTACTTGGGCTTTCCAGAGCTGTCGGAGAGACGATGATAGTTGCTATAGCTGCAGGAAGCTCGAAAAATTTTACGCTTGATGTGACTGCGCCCCTACAGACGATGACAGCATACATAGTTGAATTTACCAGCGGAGATGCAGGAAGCGGTACAACAGGATACTACAGTCTTTATGCTGTCGGACTTATTCTTTTTGTTTTCACTCTGCTGATGAATCTTGCAGCACAGTATATTTCGAAAAGATTCAGGGAGGAATACTGATGCTTAATTCAAGATCAGGCAATAAAAGACTGGATCGCAGGATAATTCTTGACAGGAGTATCAAGATAGTTTTTTCATTTTCTGTGTTTATAGCTCTTGGAATACTGACAATTCTATTGAGCAGTATAATCATTCAAAGCATAGGCTGGTTGGACTGGCAGTTTCTGACATCCAATCTTTCGATAAATGCTCAACGGGCAGGAATAAAAGGCGTAATAACAGGAACACTTCTGATGATGGTGATACTGGCACCTGTTACGCTTATATTGGGAGTAGCTACTGCTATTTTCCTTGAGGAATATGTTCGCAAAGGTTGGTTTCATTCAATCGTAAAAATCAATATATCGAATCTTTCTGCTGTTCCGTCAGTCATCTTCGGTCTTCTGGGATTAACTATTTTTTCAAGGCTTCTCGGTTTAGGATCGAGCATTCTGGCCGGTGCATTAACAATGTCACTTCTGATCCTTCCGATAGTTGTCGTTTCTGCGCAGGAAGCGATAAAGGCGGTACCGGGATTTCTTCGAGAAGCATCTTATGCTATGGGTGCGACTAAATGGACGACCATCAGAAAAGTTGTGCTCCCATCTGCACTGCCGGGCATACTTACAGGCTCTATTCTTGGATTGTCACGAGCGATAGGCGAGACTGCTCCGCTTATAGTGATAGGTATACCTGCACTTATTTTGAAGATGCCTCAAAGCATAATGGACAATTTTACAGCTCTGCCTGTCCAGATCTATTACTGGACTCTTGACAGTGTTCTGGTCAGAGAATATGCAAATCTTGCGGCAGCAACGATAGTAGTTCTTTTGACAATGCTTTTAACGTTGAATGTTTCAGCAATAATACTTCGCAGTAAGTTTCAGAGGAGATATTGATATGGCGAAAACCTATATATATGATACGAAAAAATTCAGTCTGTGGTATGGCAGTAAACAAGCTTTAAAGGATATCGATCTTAAAATCGCTGCAAACGAGGTCACTGCGATCATCGGACCTTCAGGATGCGGAAAATCAACATATATCAAGACGCTAAACAGGATGGTCGATCTGATACCCTCGGTCAGAACAGAAGGAGAGATAATATATGACGGAAGAGATATTTTTGACAAAACAATAAGAGTAGAAGAGCTCAGAACAAGAGTTGGTATGGTTTTCCAAAAACCCAATCCGTTTCCGAAATCAATATTTGAAAATGTTGTATATGGTCCCAGGATCCATGGGGTCAGAAACAGAAGTGAACTGGAAGATATAGCGGAGAGAAGTCTCAGAGCCGCTGCTCTTTGGGACGAGGTCAAGGACAGGTTAAAAGACAATGCTTACAGTCTTTCAGGAGGTCAGCAGCAGAGATTGTGTATAGCAAGAGTACTTGCGGTCGAACCTGAAGTGGTTCTCATGGATGAACCGACTTCGGCTCTTGATCCGCTGTCAACTCTGAAAATAGAAGATCTTGTACAGGAACTTAAAGAGAAATATACGATCGTGATAGTAACTCACAACATGCAGCAAGCAAGCAGGATATCTGATATGACAGCCTTTTTTCTGCTGGGTGAACTTATAGAGTTTGATAATACTGAGAAAATATTCAGACAGCCTGCAGATAAAAGAACAGAAGATTATATAACCGGAAGATTCGGATGATCAAAACGGTATTTAACAGGAAGTTGAAAGGGGGAAAACATGGTTACAAGAAGAACTTTTGAAAAAGAGCTGGCTGATCTTCATGAGATGATCGTCAGAATGGGTGTTGAGGTAGAAAATTCAATAACTGATGCCATAACAGCTTTGATCGAACAAGATAATGAGCTGGCAAATAAAATAATCGAGAGAGATGATGTTATTGACGATCTTGAGATCACAATCGAGGAAATGTGTCTTGACATGATTGCAAGACAACAGCCGGTTGCAAGGGATCTGAGAGATGTTACTTCAGCGCTGAAACTGATAACTGATCTTGAAAGGATCGCGGATCATGCAAGTGACATCTCTTCTAAGATACTTATGTTCGAAGGGAAGAAAAGAGTTATGATCCACTATGACCTTATCACTCTGGCGGGCGTTGCTAAGGAAATGGTACGGGGTGCTCTTGATGCATATGTTATCAGGAGTGCGGAAATGGCTGAAAAATTTATAGTAATGGATGACAGAGTCGATGAACTCTACGACAAAGTTAAAAATGAACTTATTCATCTTATGTCAGTCGATCCGGGCAATATCGAGCAATATGTTGAAATGCTTTTCGTATGTAAATACTTTGAACGAATAGCTGATCATGCGCAGAATGTAGCTGAATGGGTAGTTTTCTTTGTTCAAGGCAAGCATCAGTTGTCATGATATGATAAAATCTGTTTATATTAAATACCGGAGGTGCATATGCAGCCTTTGATAGTAGTTGTTGAAGATGACCCGGTGATATCGGAACTGATAGTTTATAATTTAGCCTCAGAAGGTTACAGAACAAGGGCATTCAGTAACGGCAGAAGTATGTTTGATGCCAGGGGCGAGATCAGTGACGCGGTTTTATTCATTCTGGATATAATGCTGCCCGGTATGGATGGTATTGAGATTTGCAAGAACGTCAGAACAACGACTGTTTTCGAAAATGTTCCCGTTATAATGCTTACAGCACGCAACAATGAGATGGATAAGGTCAACGCATTGGATATTGGAGCTGATGACTATATAACCAAACCATTTGGAGTAAGGGAGTTTCTTTCGAGAGTCAAGGCTCATATCAGAAGATATCTGAAAGAAGGACCGATTTCAGAAGAAAGTACAAGAACTGATACCATATCTTCATCGGACATAGTTATTGACGACACAAAGCACAGAGTTTTCAGAAATGGTCAAGAGATCATGATGACCAATCGTGAATATGAACTGCTTAAATTTATGATGCGCAATAAAGGTATTGCATATTCACGCGATGACCTTTTGCTTAATGTATGGGGATATGACTATGCGGGTGAGACAAGGACAGTGGACGTCCATATCAGGCAGCTAAGAAGGAAGATAGGTGACAAGAAGGATGAAATACCTGTTATAGAAACAGTAAGGGGAAGAGGATACAGATTCAATGATCAGAAAATTTAACTTGATAATCGCCTTTCTTCTGACAGCAGGATTTCTATCAGCTGCAGCAGTGTCTTATAAAGCTCTTGACGATTTCAACAGGAAAACTACTGAAATCAGATTAAGTGATGCTATAAGACTTGTTTCAACAGAACTTGACAAAGGTGCTTCAAATGATGAGATCGACCAATACATTAGAGAAGTTATGCATTCAGAGTCTGAGAAAATTAGGATAACATTGATAGCGATCACAGGGAAAGTGCTTTATGACAGCGATACTGAAGAGGAATCGATGGACGATCATATCGATCGCCCTGAAATAGCCAAGGCAATAGCTTCAGGTGATAAAGGTGTTGCTATACGTAAAAGTGATACACTGGGGATCGATACATTTTACCTTGCGGAAACAGATGAAAAAAGTGGTCACATAATAAGGGCTGCTCTGCCGATGAGTGTGTACGTATCTATAGTTGAAATATCGGTCAGACAAATGCTCTTTATTTTTGTTGCTTTTGCTTTGATCCTATTGCTTACAGGACTTATCGCTTCACGTTTGACTGCTGCCCCTGTGATCAGATTGAAGAATGCAGCTGAAAGGATGGCCGAAGGTGACTATTCTGTAAGAATCGAAGCAAGAAGGAACGACAGATCTGAGATAGCTGAACTTTCAAGAAGCTTTGATCACATGGCGCGGGAGCTTGAAGTTGCTCACGATGATCTTATCAAGGACAATATCAGATTGGATATGGTTCTGAACGCAATTGAGAATCCTGTAATTGCAGTCGACGATGAACTTCAGGTCACTTTTATTAACAAGGAGACTGAGAAGGTTTTCCTGCAGAACGATTTGCCTCATGATAAGTTATTGCCGATGATCTCAGTTATCAGGTCAGTCGAAACGGAGGAACTGGTCCGTTCAGCCTATCGAAAAGATACTTCTCATAATGAAAAGATATCTATCATTTCTAAAACCGGGAGAAGGGTGTATCGTGTCAATGTCTCTCTTTCGAACAGTAGCCGTGGAAAGACCGCGATAATCGTTTTTCAGGATGTTTCTCAAATCGAGGAGATGGCCAAACTGAGGTCGGATTTTGTAGCCGGCGTCACTCATGAACTTAAAACGCCGCTCACATCGATAAGAGGTTTCATCGATACCCTGCGAAACAAAGATATAGATGATCCTGCTGTCAGAAATAAGTTTCTTGATATAATCGATGTTGAAGCAGAGAGATTAAATGATCTAATCAATGATATACTGGTTCTTTCAGAAATCGAGGAAATGAAAACAGAGAATGAGTATGAGGAATTTGATTTGAATGCATTGACTGATGAAGTCGTTGTTTTGCTTGATGATGAGGCTTCCCGGAATAAAATATCAGTTATTTCCGGGGCTTCAGAAGAACTGATCGACCAGGAAGCGGAGCTTATGATCAAAGCTAACAGAAACAGGATCAAGCAGATATTGATTAATCTAATCGAAAATGCAATCAGATACAATATTGAGGGCGGCAAAGTTATAGTTGAGTCATCAAGACCTGATGACGAACATGTCGTTATCAATGTAAGTGATACAGGGCAGGGGATCCCTGCTGAACATCTGCCGAGGATATTTGAAAGATTCTACAGAGTAGATAAGGGTAGATCGCGTGAACTTGGCGGTACCGGATTAGGGCTTTCAATAGTTAAGCATATAGCAATGCTTTATGAAGGTTCGGTAAGCGCACAAAGCACACCCGGAGAAGGGACTGTTATATCGGTCATACTTAGGGTATAATTTTGTGGTTAAGAGAATAGAGGTGTTGAAGTGAAAATTGCGGTTATAGATGGTCAGGGTGGCGGTATAGGAAAAGCGCTCGTTGAAAGGATCAAGAAAACCATCCCTCAGGCGCTGATAATAGCTCTTGGCACAAATGCCGTTGCGACCGGAATAATGCTGAAAGCAGGTGCTGATAAAGGAGCGACCGGAGATAATGCCATAATCTGGAATTCGAACCGTGTTGATATAATCATCGGAGCGTTTGGGATAATCGCCGGTGGTTCTATGATGGGGGAATTGTCTGATCAAGTTGCTGCTGCTGTTTCTCACAGTGATGCCCGCAAGATACTTATACCTTTGGATAAATGCGGAATGGAGATCGCAGGAGTTGATAGAACTGCAAGTATACAGAAATTGATCGAGCTCGCAGTAGAAATGATCTGAAAGCGGTATTGCGCATTCTTTTTTCTCATGTTATAATCTCAAACGCAGTGCCGAATTGTGTAATGGTAGCACAACTGCCTCTGGAGCAGCCTGTCTGGGTTCAAATCCTAGTTCGGCAGCCACATAGCCTTTGGATCATATGATCCAAAGGTTTTTTGTTGCCAGCTATTTCATAAAAGTTAACAATTATAATGAAATTATGTCACCCAAAACAAAACAAAGGGTAATAGAATAATGATAAGTCAAAGATGGTCAAATGTGTTTGATAGTTAGACAGCCGGAAGGGGAAAATGGCAGGAATTAGTGATAACATCGAAAGACTGATAAGAGATATGCTGGAGACTAACGGAGGTCATGTGAAGATAGTCAGGAATGAATTGGCCGGACGTATTAATTGTGTTCCGTCTCAAATAAACTATGTTCTGACAACAAGATTCACGCCTGAACAGGGATATTTTGTAGAGAGCAAGCGCGGAGGGAATGGTGGTATCAGGATAACAAAATGCAGAACAGGAACCGGCAGTGAATTTATCAGAAATCTGATCGAAGCTTCCGGTGAAAGACTGTCTGAGTCCAAAGCAGAGATGTTGATGACTGCATTGGTGAAGAACGGGCTGATAAGTGTAGGTGAATCAAGACTTGTCAGAAGTTCGTTTTCAGATAAAGCTCTTGTGAGACTTGATCCAATGGATAGACAGGTCATAAGAAGTAATATTTTCAAGCAGGTTCTTTCCTGCCTTCTTGCTGAAAGAGAGATATGAACGGAGGAGTATATGAAGTGCAGTAGATGCGGTGTAAATGAAGCAAGTATTTTCATCAAGCAGAATATTAACGGAAAGGAAAGTGAAGTAAGCCTTTGCGAGAGTTGTGCGAAATCGATCGGAGCAGGAGGGATAAGCTTTGGCGGAGCGAACATCTTACCCGTGTCGATTTGGCAGGGAAGTATTCTGAGTGCACTTGACCAGATAAGTAAAGGAACTAATTTTAATACGGGAGTATTTGTTCCGGGAAAGGCTGTTTCGCTTGTCTGTAAGGATTGTGGGATGACACTCGCTGAGTTCAGAGAGAAAGGGAAACTTGGTTGCAGTAAATGCTATGACGCATTCGGACAGCAACTAGACCAGGTTTTCAGACGGATCCAGTCCGGTGAGACGCACAGGGGAAGAAGAATTGCAGAAGAGCCGGAGAGCATAGAGATCAGGTCCGCTCAAGAGGAAATACAATCCCTTAAACGCAAGATAATCAAAGCTGTAGAGAACGAAGATTATGAAAGTGCAGCTAAACATAAAGTAGAAATCGAAAGGATCAGTATCAGGATCAATGAAATGAGAGAATCAGAAGTTTTGCCGAATGATGATAAAACTTCCGAAGGAGGATCGGTATGAAGTGGTATATTGATAAAGGTCCTGAAAGTGATGTTATTCTGAGCAGCAGAATACGGCTTGCAAGAAACCTTCAAGGATATCCTTTCCCCAACAGAATGACCAGAGAAGCATCAGCTAAACTTGGAAAGGAAGTTCTGAATTCTCTAAAACAAAGGACGGATCACAGTAAAGGGAAGTTCAGAACACTTGAAATGTCCGAGTTGGGAAGCGAAGATAAATTGGCTTTGGTAGAGAGGCATCTGATCAGCGAGGAACTGACAGATCCGGGATTGGTCAGATATGCTTATATCAGTGACGATGAATCAGTTTCAGTAATGATAAACGAGGAAGATCATATAAGGATCCAGGCTATGGAGGCGGGATTGAAGCTCGAAGAGGCATATAAAGCAGCTTCTGATATAGCTATACATTTGGAGAAAACCTTACAGGTAGGGTACAGTGAAAAGTATGGTTTTACAACAGCCTGTCCGAGTAATACAGGTACAGGTATGCGTGCATCGGTGATAATGCATCTGCCTGCTCTTACTATGACTGAGAAAGCCGGGACCGTGGTTGAAAAGATACGTAAAATGGGTTATTCGGTTAGAGGTTATTATGGTGAACATAGCAGCGTGCAGGGAAGTATGTTCCAGATATCGAATCAGATAACATTGGGGCTTGGTGAAGAAGAGCTGATAGTCGATCTGAAGAAGCTGATATCACATATCGCCGAGCAGGAGAGGACAGCAAGGAAACAGTTAAGTTCTAAAAGTCCTGATTTGATTGAGGACAGGATATTCAGGGCGATCGGAGTTTTGAAGTATGCAAGAAAACTGTCTTCTGAGGAAACATTGCAGCTTATTTCCGAAGTAAGACTTGGTAAGGCTTTGGGTATAATAGATAAACCTGATGAAGTGAACTTCAATAGAATAATGTCTTCTATTGGTCCGGCGAATATTCAGAAATCTGAAGGCAGGATAATGGAACCACCGGAAAGGGACAAAGCAAGAGCGTTGCTGGTACAGAGAGAAATGGAAGGAGTTTAAGATTATGATGATAAGATTTTCAGACAGGACCGCTATGGTGATCAAGAATGCCTATGAGGTGTCGGTCAAGACAGGATTGAACTATACAGCGACAGAACACTTATTATATGGAATACTATCAGAAGGAGAAAACAAAGCATTTGAGCTTCTTGAGAAGGCAGGACTAAATGAAGATATCATGGTCAATGCCCTGGCTCAGGTTTCAGGTAAATCTGTTAATGAAGAAATAACGGCGGATCCTGATGTAGATATAAATAAAGTAGTTGAGTCTTTTACTCCGCGCACGAAAAGAGTTCTGGAGATATCTGCGCTCGCTGCTAAGAATTCAGCACAAAACGTTATAGAGCCTGAACATCTTCTGATGGCAATAATTCGTGAAGGTGACAATGTTGCTTTTAAGATCATGGCGGCTGCCGGGATCGATGTCAGAGCTATTTATGGTGAATTGATGGCTTTTACTACTCCTTCAGGAGGAGAGCACGGATCATTCTCTCAAGAAGAGCAGATAGATGAGGATGCTGATGATCCTGAAATAGATGATATAAACAGCAATCTGAAGAAGTATGCCGGAAAGAGTAAAAAATCCGGAGGTAAAAGCAGATCTAAAACTCCTACGCTTGATAAATACGGAAGAGATCTTACGTCTGCGTCTCTGGCAGGTGAGTTTGATCCGATCATCGGAAGAGAGAAAGAGATCGAGCGAGTTATGCAGATACTTTGCAGAAGGACCAAGAACAATCCTTGTCTGATAGGTGAACCCGGAGTCGGCAAAACAGCAATTGCAGAGGGACTTGCTCAGAAAATCGCACAAGGTACTGCTCCTGAGATACTCAAAGGTAAACGACTGGTTTCATTGGATCTTGCGGGTATGATAGCAGGTGCTAAGTACAGAGGTGAGTTTGAAGAGAGATTCAAGAAATCTCTTGGTGAAGCAGTTGAATCCGGTGATACGGTGCTTTTTCTTGATGAATTGCATACTGTCATAGGAGCCGGAAACGCAGAAGGCGGAATGGATGCAGCCAATATACTGAAACCGATGCTTGCAAGAGGTAAACTCCAGATAATTGGTGCTACTACGATAGACGAATACAGGAAACGTATTGAGAAAGATCCGGCTTTTGAAAGAAGGTTCCAACCCGTGACTGTGGGCGAGCCAACGCCTGATGAAGCAGCCCTGATCCTTAAGGGGATCAAAGATAAATACGAGGCACACCATAATGTCAAAATACCTGATCAGGTAGTTGAAGAAGCGGTGAAGCTTTCTGTGAGATATATAACAGATAGATTTTTGCCGGACAAGGGGATAGATCTGATAGACGAAGCTGCTTCAAGAAAAAGAATGAGATCTTTTACTGAACCTGAAGATTTCAGAGATCTGGAGCAGAAGCTTTCAGAGATTTCTGCACAGAAAAAGGCAGCAGCGGAGCGTGAGGACTTTGAATCAGCGGCAAAATTGAGGACTGAAGAAATCAGTTTGACAGAAGAGTTAGATAATGAGAGAGAAAAGTGGAAACAGCACCAGGAAACTAAAGAAAACATACTTACACCTGAAGACATAGCAGATATTGTTTCTGATTGGAGCGGAATACCTGTTAATAAACTGACTGAAACCGATTCCGAAAAACTTAAGAACCTCGAAGAGGAGCTGCATAAAAGAATCATTGGACAGGATGAAGCTGTTAAAGCTGTCGCTAAAGCTATAAGAAGAGGAAGATTGGGACTTAAAGATCCGAAGCGTCCTACGGGTTCATTTATATTTCTTGGCACCACCGGAGTCGGGAAGACTGAGCTTGCGAAAGCTCTTGCTGAAGTTATGTTCGGATCAGAAAATATGTTGATCAGACTTGATATGTCTGAGTATATGGAGAAGTTCGATGTCAGCAAGCTTATAGGATCTCCGCCGGGTTATGTCGGATACGATGAGGGCGGACAATTGACAGAGAAGGTCAGGAGGAAGCCCTATTCGGTAGTTCTTTTCGACGAGATAGAGAAAGCGCATCCGGATGTTTTCAACGCGCTGCTTCAGATACTTGAGGACGGCAGATTGACTGATGGTCAGGGAAGGACGATCGATTTCCGGAATACAGTGATAATCATGACATCAAATGTAGGCGCGCGTATGCTCACAGGCTCTCAAGGCAGAAAGATAGGATTTGAGATCCCGTCGCTAAATGATGATAAGAAGAAATCAGGCAAAGAAGTCGATGAAGGAATGTATGGAGGAAGAAGTTATAGTGAAGCTAAAGGTATGGTGACTGATGAACTTAAAAAGACCTTCAATCCGGAATTCATCAACAGGATAGATGAGATTGTTTTCTTCCATATGCTTAATAAAGAATCCATGATGAAAATAGTCAGAATTATGCTGGATAATCTGAAGATCAGAATAAAGGAAACGGGAATAGCGCTTGAATTTACTGATGAAGCCATGGAACTGCTTGCAAGAAAGGGGTACGATCCCTCTTACGGAGCCCGGCCACTAAGAAGAGTCATCCAGTCGAATATCGAAGACAAATTGTCTGAAGCTATGCTCGACGGGATAGTTGCAGATGGTGATTCAGCTAAAGTTATTGCAGAGGATGATGAAGTCGTTATTAGAAAAGCTTAGAAATCGATGTCAAATTCGGCCTTGCACTTGAAAACACGGCCGGACAGATGAGCAAGTTCTGAAGAGAAACTCATATTTCCGAAAATCAGGGATGTTGCCCAGAGTTGCTGATAGCGCAGGTCTCCGTGTGTGTCTCTAAAGAACCGGTTGTATGAGTTTCTTCCGTATTTACCATCGCCAAGTACAGGATGGCCAAGATGAGCCAGATGTGCCCTTATCTGATGAGTGCGTCCGGTAACCAGCTCTACTTCAAGTTCGCTTACCGGTTCACCGTCGGGACCTGCTTTATCGTATTGGTTCAAAATACGGTATCTGGTTATGATTTCAAAATCTCCCGGATGTTCTGAGTTGTGGATGAATACTTCTCCGGATTTTCTGCTCCTCTCAAGAAACGCTTTTATCTCAAACATTCTTGATTTGTCTGTACAAACTACAGGTTTACCTGCATCCGGCACACCTCTTACAAGACAGCGGTATCTCTTGGTCAGGATCCCGTTCTTTATTGCTGCAGATATGTCAGATAAAGTTTTCTTGTCACGACCCAGAAGAACAAGTCCTCCTGTGTTCATGTCGATCCTGTGACATAAATTGATGTTATCGCTTCCGAATTCATTACGGACCAGATCCACCAGAGAACCGCCTTCAATACCCTTGCCGGAATGTACCGCGAGTCCCGGTTTCTTTACTGCTACGATAAGGTGGTTATCGCTGTAAGTAACATTATATGCACCTCCTGAGGAAGGCTTGACTGATTCTCTGTGCTTCTCAAAAACCTCGTCCGGAATGAACAGAGTCACTTCGTCTCCTGAACGGACCTTCTGATCTTCTCTGATCCTTTTCCCGTTTAGTCTTATATCTCTGTTTCTCAGTGCTTTTCTGAGGATGGGCATTTCAAGAACAGGATAATTTCCTGTTATCACCCTTAACAGATTTCTTGAATCGTATTTATCATCAACAATGAAAGTTTTCATAAGTCACATCATATACGATGCGAGCTCTTAAGTAAATAGAGTTTTTGTTATATAATAGAGCGGAAGAAGAGGTTTATGATGGAAAGACTACAGTGGGAATGCAAGGTTCCAATGATAAGAAACAGATTGGTCACACGTCCGGTGCTTGCTGCGATCGTGCCATTTCTCGCCGCAGCAGGATATCTGATTTACCGTTCTGACGGTAGGTTGAAAGGAACCGGTGAGGGTTATGCTCTCATAATGCTTGGAATACTTCTAGTGCTGACAATTCTGTTTTGGCTGGCTTTGTTTGTAGGGAAGAATGCACCGGGGTATATAATCGATATTGAAGGCATCGTTAATTATTCTTTACCCGGCAAAACAATAAAAAACCGCTCAATAATGATGTTTCTGGTATTCTTTGGGTATCTTAGAGGTAATTTTGTGTCTGTACAAAGCGGTCAGATAGCATATAGCAGACAGGTGATGAAAATCAGATGGCAGGATATCAGAAAAGCCAGATATTACCCAAAGAACAGACTCATAATAATCAACGGTGGCTTTGATGAGAGAATGGCTGTTTTCTGCAATAAAGAAAATTATGAGGCCATTGAAAAGAATATAAGAACAGGGATAATCAGGGCAAGTCTTGATATGCTGAACTCATATTGAAAAGTGAGCGGAGGTTTATATGCTTAACTATGATGTGATAATTATCGGAGCAGGAGTCGGGTTAACATTTGTTGATGCTGCGATCGCTAACGGAATGTCGTGCGCTCTAATAGAAGAGGCAAAACTTGGGGGCACTTGTCTTACTAAGGGGTGCATACCCTCTAAAGTGCTGGTAGCACCTGCGGATATGGTAAGAAGTGCTGCTCATGCTGCAAAGTATGGTGTTGACTGTGAGATCAGAGGAGTCGACTGGCAAATGATATCCCGGAGGATGTGGAGCCAGATAGATAACAATATTGGAATTGAAGAATCTGTTAACTCGACTGAAGGAGTTGATCTTTATAAAGGAACTGCCGGATTTTGTTCAGATAAATGTATTGAAGTCAGATATCCGGATGGTTCAGTTTCCCCTGAACTGCATGGGGATATAATCATACTGTGTCCGGGAGCAAGAACATTCGTACCACCGGTTAACGGCTTGGAAGAAGCAGGATATATAACGTCAGAATCCTTTTTCGGAAAGGATTTCCCGGAAAAGCTTCCGGTTAGTATCGCTATTGTCGGAGCCGGTGCCATCGGTGCTGAATTTGCACACGTTTTTTCAGCATTTGGAGTCAAAGTGTATCTGATCGAGCGTCAGAACAGAATATTGCCTTTGGAGGAGCCTGAAATAAGTTCGTTTGTTGAAGCATCGATGATGCGTTCGGGGATAAGTGTTATAACTTCGGCTGAAATTTCACGTTGTGAGAAAACTTCTGACGGCTCCAAGAGATTATTCATATCTGACTTAATGACCGGGGATCAGACAGTTGTTAAGAGCAGTGAAATAATGGTCGCCGCCGGAGTCATACCTAATACCAAGGAGCTACGACTTGAAAATACCGGTATTGAGACAGACCGCCGAGGGTGGGTGATAACAGACCGGCATCTGAGGACATCGGTTGATGGTGTCTGGGCATTGGGAGATATAAACGGAAAATTCCAATTCAGACATAAAGCTAATTACGAAGCGGAAATCGCAGTTAACAATATTTTCGATCCCTATGCAACATTACAGAAAGTTAGTTATGACAGTGTTCCCTGGGCAGTCTTTACAAATCCGCAGGTAGCTCATGCAGGAATGACAGAAGAACAGGCCAGACAAGGAAGGGACGGATTGTATATCGGAATAAAGCACTACTCATCTATAGCTAAGGGATTTGCCGGCGGGTATGAACGCGGGGAACCGGATGATGGGTTTGTTAAACTTATCGCGGATAAAGAACTGAATATACTTGGAGCTCATATCGTTGGTGACCAGGCGTCTGTACTCATACAACCGTATGTTTATCTTATGAATGCCGGATGTTCTTGCATAGCAGACAGGTCCAGGGCATTCAAGCGTAACCGCAATGAAGATAAAATATCCGAACAGAGTTCATTAAAACCGATAATGAGATCGATGGTCATACATCCTTCTCTCAGTGAGCTGACTGCTTGGGTCATCGGGGAAATGAAATGGGTGGAGTACTGAAATCCCGGCCGCACTGACCTGATGTTTTCTGAGACCAGATATCAGTAGCTGCAATGTCGAGCGATGCTACTTTCAGCAGATTCCGGTTTTCCTCATTTGCCGGAAATTCTCTGAAATCAGAGCAGCGGGTGATCACGGGGCATTTGGCTGTTTTGCGCATCAATTTAAGCAGATATCTGCCTTTCTTATTGAACCCGAGGACTCGCAGATAATAAGGGGCAACGGGCAGAGAAGCAATCTTCCTGTCCTCAGATGTTATACCAAGCAACATTGAAAATAGCGCACGCCTGACAGTCGATCCCGGATATCGTCTGGTGCTTCCTGCACGAACAAGTTCTTCGACATCTGAGCCATTAAGACTGCCGGATCGAACCAGACCGATCAGTCTGTTTTCCAAACCCTCGATCATTCCTGCATATGCTGAAAGCTCCGGTCCGCAGGACGCAAGAAGTCTTGTGATGATCTCCGAACTGAATGATCCGGTTGACCGGATACAGTTTCCTTTCCTGTATGAATCGGTAAGCAGAGATAGTGAAGATGATGGCATTGCAGTGTGTAAAGACCGCATCAGATCTGCGGATGTTAGATCATCTGAAGCGAATATCCTTCTTATTGCTGATGCACTGGGATGGATGTCAGGGTCATAATCATCATCATTATATTCCGCACCTTCTCTCTTAAATGTGAATGGTGTGAGATTTTCGCAGTTTAATTTCCTGATAGCCTTAAGATATTCTACAGCTAAAATGTTGTTCGGAGATGAGATAGTATCTCTGATCGTTGGATCGGATGTGAATTCATATAAAGCTAATGAACGGGCAACAGGATATGACATTCCTTCGTCAAGATGCGTCTTAAGAAAGTTTCGATATTCTTCGGGTTCATCATTGAGCAGATCCGCGATCATTTCAAGCGGTCGCAGTTCTCCTGATTCTGAGCCGAAAACCAGGTGAGAGCATATTCCTGCAGCCCTGGCTGCTGCTACTCCTCCGTATGCAAAAACCTCCGCGCTTCCTGTAGCGTATACGACAGGTGATTCTATTATGAGATCGATCCCGCTCGCGATCGCAGTTTCTGTTCTGGTCCATTTGTCAAGGATCGCAGGTCCTCCGCGCTGAACGAAATTGCCGCTCATTATTGAAATGATGGCGCAGTCCCGGCCGTATCTCTCACGGATCTGATTTATCTGGTGAAGATGACCGTTATGGAACGGATTATATTCGGCTATTACAGATACTACCTTCATGGTTTCACATTATAACCTTTAAGAGGCTAATGTGCTATAATTATCGGGGTATTCTCGGATAAAATCGGAAAGCAGAGAAGTGAATGGGCAAGCGTTCGATAGTATTTATCATATTTGTCTCAGTTGTAGTTATCATACTGCTGACTGCAGGAGGATACATTTTATTTAAAGTTCTTGATAAAAGAGAATATCCGGATATCGATGTGAAATTTCCGGGAAGTTCTTATGAAGGATTTGACCGATCAATGGACGAAAATGCTGATCTGATGAGGATCGGTGTAATAAATAGATCGATGAGTGATGGACTGGTTTCCGAGTATCTTTTTCTACCGTTTTCCACAACTGAGAGACAGCTTTCAAGATCTGAAAGGGTACTCTTTTCCGATCAGGTCGAGCTGCTGAGTTTTATGGCGGAAAGAAAAGACAGAAAGGCATATGAGTCTCTGATTGAAAAGATCAATGAAAGCTTTACTTATACAGAAAATAATGGATTTTCTGTTAATTCAGGTATCCGCTATTGCAGGGTATTGCTCGAGGGATACTCGGTCTTTGACAATATAAAATATTATGATATGGCTAATTCTCTACAGAAGAAACTTTACCCTTTATGTTCCGTTGATAAAATACCTCCACCCGAGTTATCGATAATCATACCTGCAGACACACCTACACCGGATTTTGAAGCGACTCCTACTCCTAAGCCTGCAGCTGATGCGACACCGGAGCAGGCTGATATCAGGGATGAATTGAATGCAGTTGATATATCTGAGGTCGATCTTTACGCACTGAGCCTTCTTTGTGAACTGGATCCTGTTTGGAACGATGTTTACGAAAATAGCCTTGATGTCATTAGTAAATCGATCCTGTACCATCCCGGAGTGTTCTATAATGAAGCGTATTATCCTGACAGTAATGGATACGCGGCATTTGTTTCCGAAGCAGCATATTTCGATATGGAACGACAACTCATGATAGCTCTGCATTTAGCTGAAGCAGATGCTTTTCCGGAAACCGCATATTCATTTTACAAGGAAAATCTGCTTAATCACAGAGCGTTTTATACAGGATACGCAGTTTTGACAGGAGCTCCGTATACATCTGCTGAATCGATAATCTCATACGCCTGCATGGCCAGGTTGGCCCGGATCAAAGGTGACCGAAGCACATATGATTTCTGTATCGACAGGATATTCTGGAACACAGCAACTAGTTATACAAGCAAGATATTCGGGCTGACATTTATTGAGTATCCTGATGGAAATATCAAAGCGGACTCAACAGATTCGATACTGGCATTGAAAGCTTTGTATTGATTTCTATGCAAAAATATATACTTTTCCGGTTTGCCATTGGTGTGATTAATAGTATAATACTTATGGCTAAAATGTTATCTAAATAAAGGTTGGTGTATTATGAGTTTTATTGATTCAGTAATTGAAAGAGCAAGAACTGCGGGGAAAACCATCGTTCTGCCCGAATCAAGTGACCGCAGAGTTCTGGAAGCAGCGAAGATGATAATGGACAAGGGAATAGCGAAAGTCGTCCTTGTCGGGAATGAAGAGATCATTAAGGCTTTCGCACCTGATATTGATCTTTCCGGAGCTGCGTTTGCAGATCCGTTAACAGATCCGCGCAGGACAGATTATGCTGAAACATTCTATGAATTGCGTAAGAACAAAGGGATGACTCAGGAGAAAGCCCGTGAGATCATTAAAGATGAGAACTATTTCGGAGTCATGATGGTCAAGAAGGGAGATGCTGATGGTATGGTCTCAGGCGCGATCCACAGCACTGCCGATACTCTCAGGCCGTCTCTTCAGATACTTAAGACTGCCCCCGGGACAAAGCTCGTATCGGCATTTTTCATGATAGTAGTACCTGATTGCGAATACGGAGATAACGGAACATTTCTTTTCGCTGACAGCGGGCTTGTAATGGATCCTAACGCTGACGAGCTTTCGGAGATAGCGATCTCATCGGCTGCCTCATATGAACAACTGACTCAGAGAGAAGCAAGGGTGGCGATGCTGTCTTTTTCTTCACACGGAAGCGCTTCTGATCCGCTGGTAAATAAAGTTATAGAAGCGACACGTCTCGCCAAGGAAAAGGCTCCGCATATCAAACTTGACGGAGAATTGCAGTTAGACGCTGCGATCGTACCTTCGATCGGTAAATCCAAAGCACCTTCCAGCACCGTCGCAGGAACAGCTAATACTCTTGTTTTCCCTGATCTTAATGCCGGTAATATTGGGTATAAACTGGCTCAGCGTCTTGCTAAGGCGGAGGCTTATGGTCCTGTCACACAAGGAATAGCAAAACCCGTAAATGACCTTTCGAGAGGATGCAGTGCTGAGGATATTGTTGGTGTAGCTGCGATAACAGTTGTCCAATCGATGTAAATAATAGCGATAAATTCGCAGAAAGAAGGAATAATCAATGAAAGTTCTCGTGATCAACGCCGGGAGTTCATCACTCAAATACCAATTGCTTAAGACCAAGTCAGGAGAGGTTCTTGCTAAAGGAAATGCTGACAGGATAGGCTTGGACAACTCTTTCATCAAACATTCAAGAAATGGCGAGGAAATCAAAGTTATTCCTGTAGTTCTTGCTGATCATACTGATGCTATCAAAGCTGTCATAAAAGTACTTACCGATAAAGGGACAGGAGTTATTAAATCACTTAAAGAAATCGAAGCGGTGGGTCACAGGGTAGTACATGGCGGGGAGAAATTCTCGACTTCGGTTTTGATCACTCCCGAAATAAAGGTTGCAATTAAGGCATGTATACCTTTGGCTCCGCTTCATAATCCGCCCAATATAACCGGTATTGAAGCTTGTGAAGCTGCCATGCCTAATATCCCGCAGGTAGCCGTATTCGATACCGCATTTCATCAGACCATGCCACCGAAAGCTTTTATGTATGCTTTACCGTATGAAGTATATGAAGAACATAAAGTCAGAAGATACGGTTTTCATGGAACATCACATGCTTATGTAGCCAAACGGGCTGCAGAACTTCTGGGAAAACCTTTTGTTTCGCTGAAACTTGTGACGTGTCATTTGGGTAATGGTTCATCCATAGCTGCAGTAAAGCATGGTGAGTGTATAGATACATCAATGGGACTGACACCTCTGGCCGGAGTTTGCATGGGAACGAGATGCGGTGATATAGATCCTGCTATTGTTACTTTTCTGATGCAGAAGGAAGGGCTTGATGCGAAAGGTATCGATAATCTTATGAACAAGAAGAGCGGAGTTGCCGGCATTTCCGGTGTAAGCAGTGATTTCAGAGATCTGGAAGATGCTTCAGAGAAAGGAAATGAGAGAGCTGAGCTTGCACTTCAGATGTTTGAATACCAATGCAAGAAGTTTATTGGTGCATATGCTGCAGCGATGGGCGGACTGGATGCAGTTGTTTTTACTGCCGGGATCGGTGAAAACGTTCATAGAGTGAGGGCTAATATTATTGCCGGACTGGAATTTCTGGGAATGAAGCTTGACACCGAAAAGAATAAGGCAAGAGGAGTCGAAGCGGTGATATCTACGGATGATTCCAATACGACCATACTCATGATACCTACAAATGAAGAACTGGCTATTGCTATGGCTACTGAAGCAATTTGCTCTAAGAAATAAACCGGTGAGAGATCAGATGAGATTATCTTCAATGTTCATGCCAACCCAAAGAGAAGTGCCTGCTGAAGCCGAGATCGTAAGCCACAAGCTTATGTTGAGAGCAGGCCTTATGAGGAAGATCGCTTCCGGGGTCTACTCATATCTTCCGATGGGTTACCGTACTTTCAGGAAGATAGAAGCGATAATACGTGAAGAAATGGATCGGGCAGGTGCACAGGAGATAATAATGCCTGCGATACTTCCTGCGGAAATATATAAAGAGTCAGGCAGATGGGATGTTTTCGGGCCTGAGATGTTCAGACTGAAGGATCGAAGCGGTAGAGAATTCTGCTTAGGCCCAACACATGAGGAACCTTTTACTGAGACAGTCAGAAATGAGATCCGTTCTTACAGAGCACTTCCTGTTACATTGTATCAGATCCAGCATAAATACAGGGATGAGAAGAGACCGCGTTTCGGGGTGATGCGCAGCAGAGAGTTCGTAATGAAGGACGCTTACAGCTTTGATCGCGATACTAAGGGACTTGATGTTTCATATGAGAAAATGGCTGAGGCGTACTGTGCGATCTTCGACAGATGCGGATTAGATTATATTGCCGTTGAAGCGGATTCAGGAGCAATGGGAGGAAGCGGTTCACAGGAGTATATGGTGAAATCGGACGTCGGAGAGGCAACAATAGCATTCTGTGATTCTTGTGGATATGCGGCAAATGATGAAAAGGCAGAATGTATTCCTTCTTATAAAGACGATCCTCGAACTGTGATACTTCCGGTTGAGAAAGTTTATACTCCTGATTCCAGAACAATAGAAGAATTAATGGAGAATCTCGGCTTATTGCCTGAGCGTTTTGCCAAATCCCTTATTTACTCTGCTGACGGAGTTCATGTCATGGCAATAGTAAGAGGTGACAGAGAACTAAATGAAACAAAGCTTGCCAATCTTCTGGGATGTAACGAGCTTATGATGGCAGGTAGTGCCGATGTTGAGGAGATAACAGGTGCAGCGGTGGGTTTTGCAGGACCTTGCGGACTTAAGAAGAAAATCAGGATAATTTGTGATAGAGAAATAGAAGGAGCCGTCAATCTTGTAGCAGGGGCGAATGAAACCTCTTACCACTTTGTAAATGTTAATATGGGAAGAGATTTTAAGCCTGATACAGTGGCGGATATCCGTAATATAACGAAAGGTGATATATGCCCGTCATGTGGCAGAGTTGTCAGTATCTGCAAAGGGATCGAGGTAGGACATATTTTTAAACTCGGAACTAAGTATTCTGAGGCGTTGGACTGTGTGTTTCTGGACGAAGAGGGCAACGAACGCCCAATGATCATGGGCTGCTATGGGATCGGGCTTAACAGGACCATGGCTGCTGTCATTGAACAGAATCATGATGAAAATGGAATTATTTGGCCTATTGCACTGGCTCCTTATCAAGTGACGGTGGTACCGGTGATGGTTTCAGACATAGTCCAGATGGATATTGCCGAGTATATTTACAATAAGCTTAAAGAGTCCGGGATCGAAGTCCTCATTGATGACAGAGATGAACGACCCGGAGTAAAGTTTAAGGATAATGAACTTATAGGTATACCTTTTAGGATTACAGTAGGAAGAAAAGCTTCCGAAGGGGTAGTTGAACTTAAGATCAGATCAACAGGTCAGATGTCTGAATTTTCAGCAGATGAAGCTGTTGAAGCAGTTTTAGAATCAGTGAAATCAGGGCTTAGAAAGTGATTTATGGAGGATGATATGGATAACAATAAGTATACGATAGGTATAGATCTTGGAGGAACGAATATTGCAGCAGGAGTCGTTGACGGTACCGGCAGAATAGTTTCTAAATACAATGTGCCGACTAATCCAAGAAGGCATTATACTGAGATCATTGCCGATATGGCTTTTGCTGCCGAGAAAGCTTGTGAGATATCCGGTATATCACCTTCTGATACTGAGGGTATCGGGATCGGATCGCCCGGTACTGTCGATTCAGCAAACGGAATAGTTATTTACACAAACAATATCAACTTCGATAATACACCGATGCGGGATGAAATGCAGAAACACATCGATCTGCCTGTGTTTATAAGTAATGACGCGAACTGTGCAGCTCTTGGAGAAACGGCAGACACAGGTGCGGCTAAAGGATTGAAGAATGTTATTCTTATTACTCTTGGAACAGGTCTTGGCGGTGGAATAATTATCGACGGAAAGATATATGAGGGTGAACACGGAGCCGGTGCTGAGCTGGGGCATACTGTGATCAGTGTCGACGGACCGCAGTGTACATGCGGACGAAGAGGCTGCTGGGAATGTTATTCTTCCGCTACAGGTCTTATCAGAATGACTTCTGAAGCATTGGCCAGAAGTAAGAGTACGTTGATGTGGGACATGATTGGTCATGATATTACCAGAATTAGCGGAAGAACTGCTTTTGAGGCTTCAAGAAAGAATGACCCGCTGGCATTGAAAGTAGTATACGATTATATTCGCTATCTTTCTGAAGGAATAGCTAATATGATGAATATTTTCAGACCTGAGGTTTTTCTTATCGGAGGAGGCATATGCAATGAAGGAGACTATTTATTTATTCCTTTAAGGGAATTCGTAGCACAGAGTTTATATGGCGGAAACAGAGTCCCGACACCACCGATCATGAAGGCAAAGCTTGGTAATGAAGCAGGAATAATCGGTGCTTCGATGCTGGCATTAAAGAGGTAAAACGTGGACACAGGAGAAATCATTTTGTATCCTGTTAAAATGCTTCCTGCTTTTAAGGACTATATTTGGGGTGGGAATAAGCTGGCAGAGGAATGGAGTAAACCTTCACCGTATTCAAGGACTGCTGAAAGCTGGGAACTTTCGGCACACAGAAATGGCGAAAGTGTAGCAAATAACGGACCACTAAAAGGTATCGGGCTTTCTGAATTGATCGGGATATGGGGAACCGGGTGTCTTGGAAGAAATTTCAAAGAGGCAGAAAGATTCCCGATACTTATTAAATTGATAGATCCAAAGCAGAAACTGTCTGTGCAGGTACATCCGGGTGATGGATATGCTCTTGCTCATGAAGGCGATCTTGGTAAAACAGAGATGTGGTACATTGCCGAGGCGGGACCAACGGGAAGCATACTCTGTGGCTTCAGAGAAGACATTGATGAGGAACTGTTCAGAAAATCTATAGACAATAATAGTATTGTCGGACTTCTTAATAAGATCACGGTTAAAAAGGGTGATGTTTTCCTGATCGAACCAGGTACGGTACATGCTATTTGTGAGGATGTTATCATTACTGAGATACAGCAGAACTCTGATGTTACATACAGAGTTTATGACTATGATCGCAGGGGAGATGATGGAAACCCAAGAGATCTGCACATCGATAAAGCAGCTGATATTTCGAACTTCAAGGCTTCACATTTTGATGGATCAAGTCAGGGTCTCAGAACAGAAGAAGAGTATGGTTATGCCCGCTTGCTTGTTTCATGTAAATACTTTTCAGTTTACGAGCACACTACTAAATCTGAGAACTCTGCAGTTGTATTTACGGCAGGAGAGAAATCGTTTCACGCTCTTACTTTTCTGGATGGCAGAGGTGTGATCCGATATAACAACGAAACTGAGTACTTCGAAAAAGGTGATACATTCTTTATTCCTGCAAATTTTGGGGATTATCGGATCGAAGGCCGGACATTGTTCCTCCTTACAGAGGTCTGACATGCGTATCAACACAAGATATATTGCATATGCAGCAGTTATTGCGGTGCTTTATGCGGCAGTAACACTCCTTTTCGCTCCTATAAGTTATGGGGCAGTTCAGTTCAGGATATCAGAGGCACTTATGATGCTGGCTGCTTTTACCCCTGCTGCTATTCCCGGATTATATACGGGGTGCGTTATAGCCAATCTCCTTGGTGGATTCGGCATCATAGATATACTCTTCGGCGGATTGGCAACATTTATGGCTGCGCTGGTGACATATATGATAGCGAGGAAAACTCTTGATAGTAAGAGACAATTACTCAGGTTGTTCCTGCTTCCGCTTCCTACAGTGTTTTTTAATGCTCTGATAGTTGGCGGATATCTTCCTTTTGTTATAACGATGCCCGGGATGGATGGAGCCGGATTTCTTACATTGATGGCGGTGTCGGTACTATCTGTCGGGTTAGGAGAGATAGTTGTAACTTATGCCGTTGGATTACCTATATATCAGGCCCTGAGAAGGACTAATATTTTCGGAAATGACGGTAAGCGCGATATGAGTTTCGGTGACACACATGAAAAGTAATACAGGTCAATACTTTGAGAAAGAACCGTTATCGGAACATGCTCCGACAAGTTTTACCTGCAGATTTGAAGGGATCGGGTTCGATTTTAATGGAGACAGCGGGATTTTTTCCATGAAGCGGGCTGATCATGGTAGTAGCATTATGATTAATGCATATATTAAAGAGAGACGGGCAGGTAGAGACAAAGGTATTTCACTCCTTGATATGGGATGTGGTTACGGGCTGGTCGGAGTAGTGCTTAAGAGAGTTTTCCCGGAATTGGATGTAACGATGATAGATATCAATCGCAGAGCTGTTGAATATGCTAAGAAAAATTCTGAGCGTAACAGTGTTAGATTTGTTAGAGTGCTGCAAGCTGACGGGACTGAGTCATTTGATGCAAAGTATGATACTGTACTTCTTAATCCTCCGGTAAGAGCAGGCAAGAATGTTGTTTTCAGTATGTATGATAGAATTTATGAGAATCTCAATAATGGCGGTAAATCATATATTGTTATACAGACGAAACAGGGAGCAGCGTCTTCAGCTGATAAACTGAACAGTCTATTTGGTAATTGTGAAACACTGACTATAAAATCAGGGTACAGGGTTTTCAAATGCGTTAAATTGAAGGAGGAAGTATGATAAGTATTACGAATCTGTCCAAGAGTTATAATGGGAAGGTCAAAGCGGTCGATAATATTTCTTTGGAAATACCTGACGGTAAAATCTTTGGATTTCTTGGTCCGAATGGTGCTGGTAAAACAACAACGATCAAGATGATAACAGGTATTTTAACTCCGGATTCCGGGAATATTCTTGTAAGCGGTCATGATATCGTGAAGGAACCGCTTGACGCAAAGCGAAGTTTTGCTTATGTTCCCGATGATCCGGATGTTTTCCCGAGGCTCAAAGGTTCTGAATACTTGAAGTTTATAGGAGACATATATAATGTTCCGTCGGATCTCCGGTTGGAAAGAATGAAAGATCTGTCCCGGAAGTTTGGACTGGAGGATGTTCTAGGTGACAGAATACAGAGTTATTCACATGGTATGAGACAGAAACTTATTCTTATAGGAGCTTTGCTTCATGATCCTGAGAACTGGATACTCGATGAACCGATGACAGGACTGGATCCTAAATCATCTTTCCAGTTAAAGGATATGATGAGAAGACATGCCGATGACGGTAAAACAGTTTTTTTCTCGACACATGTTCTGGATGTTGCCGAAAAGGTATGTGATCATATTGCCATCATCGATAAGGGCAGGATCCTTTTTAATGGAACTGTTGAAGAAATGCGCGGTGAGGTAAGAAACCATGCTTCACTTGAATCTATGTTCCTTGAACTTACAGGTGATACAGAGGAGTAAGTCATGAAAAGAATATTTATACTAACAAGAGTAATGATAAAGGGTATAAGCAGTGCAGATATCAGCGGAGACAGCGCATCAGGGAAGAAACCGTTGAAAAAGATAGGTATGACGCTGCTTCTTGCTATCGTTTTCGTATATATGGCAGGACTTTCAGTTACATTTGTCCATTTTACTTACGGTATACTGTCACCACTCGGAATAAGTAATCTTATTCTTGAACTTGTTTTGAGTGCTACTTCATTCGTTGTTTTCTTCTTTGGTATATTTTATGTTATGAGTGTATATTACTTTTCCAAAGATGTGGACAAATTATTGCCTTTGCCGGTAAAACCGGGTGAGATTATCCTGGCTAAATTCATGTCAACACTTTTCTATGAATACATCATTGTGCTGATGTTTCTTCTTCCTGCTATGATAGCGTTTGGGGTTATGAGTTCAGCAAGTTTCATGTTTTATCTGTACGCATTGATAACTGCTGTTTTAGTTCCGATAGCTCCTCTGGTGCTTGCAAGTCTGATAATTATGTTAGTAATGAGATTTACACCTGCAGCAAGAAACAAAGACAGATTTTCTCTTTTTGCAGGGATGATATCATTGGTTCTGGCTCTTGGAGTCAATTTCGGTATGCAATCGCTTATGGCGAAAACAGACACTAATGAATTGGCAGAGATCATCTCAGGCAGTGCCGGTAATATTTCAGGTGCAGTATCTGCTATTTTCCCGGGTAATTGGTTTGCTTCTCATGCTTTGAATGATCCGGATTCATTGTTATCACTTTTAATGGTATTTGTGTTTATTCTAATATCTGCAGTTTTTACTGCAATTCTGTATTTTATTGGAAATCTATTGTATTTTAAAGGAGTCATTGGTGTTTCTTCTTCGTCTGCGCGTTCACGGAAGGGCAAAACAGTAACCATGAATGAACTGGCGACCGGCGGAGACCCCTTCAGGACATATGTCCTGAAAGAATTCCGGTTGTTGTTCAGAACCCCAATATTTTTTATGAATAATGTTATTGTAGGATTTCTGATGCCTGCATTTATTGCACTGCCGTTTATTGTCGGAGGAGGAAGCAGTGAAGGAGGACCTCCGTCGCTTTCGGGAATAAGGGAAATGGTATCCGGTATTACTTTTCAGCAGGATAAAGGTATCGCACCATATATAATTCTCGGCTTCTTTGCTTTTCTGGTTTTCACTGTTGGTACAAATGGGATCACAGAAACGGCGATATCAAGAGAGGGAAAACAGGCTTATTTCATGAAGATCATTCCGATGAGTTATTCCCGGCAGATAGTTGCTAAGATAACAACAGGTGTTTTGCTGAGTCTTTGTTCTGCGGTTTTTCTGACAGTAGTGATTACAGCGCTTCTTACACCACCTGTTTGGTTAGTGTTATTGTGTGTTACAGCTATACCGGGAGCTGTTCTTTTGCCGAATATATTCGGTATGATCTTTGACCTGTATATGCCTAAAATAAAATGGGACAATGAACAGAAAGCTGTTAAGCAGAATCTGAATGTGCTATTCGGGATGTTTGCAGCTATGGTCATGATAGCAGTAATTGCTGTTCCGGTGATCTTCATTGACATGAGTTTTATAGTTTCTGTGATATATATCACAGTTTTACCTCTTCTGTTAGCTGCTATAAGTGCGTATTTTGTAAATAGAATTAGTTCAAAATGTATGTTAAAATTAGCAGCATGATTTTGGGAGGAGGCTTGTATGTCTGAAATTAGTTTTCTTGATTCTATACTGGAGACAGAGGGTGTTGCAGGTGAAATGATATTCAATGCTAAGGCAGCACGTAAAGACAGAATAGACAAAGCTAAAGAACAAGCTGATGATATTAGGATCAACGCAAGATCGCAAGTTGCGGAGAGACATAAGAAAGCAATCGATGATGCAATGAATGACGCGAAAGTTATAAGGGAAAGCATCATTGCTGATGCTGATAAAGAAGCACGGAAACTGAGAGAGGACTCTGGGCCTCTTATTAAACAAGCAGCAGAAAAGACAGCAGAAGGGATCGTGAGTATTTTTGGCGATCGTTAGTATGGACAAGATCCATATAGTGGGTCTTGCTAATGATAAAGAAACAATAATGGATTCATTGATGAAGCTTGGTGCAGTTGAGTTATCTGAAGTGACAGATAGAAGTGACGGATCGATGGAACCAGAGGAACCACAGGAATCAACAGAGTTGTCTGCTAATGTTAAATATGCGTCAGACCTTATGCTCAGAATGAAAAATGCTGTTGAATTGTCTGATAAATATCATCATGAAAAGAAACCAATGTTCTCATCTATGCGAAAGGTTTCATCTGACAAGTTTATGACAGTAGTTTCTTCTATAGATGATGTTGAAGCAAAGGCTGATGAACTTCAGAACCACACGTCAGAGATCACTGTCTTAAATACCAGAATAATGAAAAATATTCTGATAGCTGAACAGTTGAAACCGTGGACAGATGTTGAGATTAAACTTGGTGACTCGGGGACAGAGTTTGTTGATATGGTTCCGGGAACTTTTGAATCGATCGATGAGGTTGAACTATTCAGAGACGCATTAAGATCGTCTGCATCTGAATCGGATGTGATCGTCCTGCATGATAACGATCTGTCTTTTATAAGGGCGATAGTAATATACCACAGGGATCTTGCGGAAAGCATAATTCCGATCATCAAAGGTTCTGTTTTCAGACCATTGTCGATTTCTTCACGTTCCGGGTACTCCGGAGATATATATGATGAATGTGTTGCTGAGATCGAAAACGACAGAAATAAGATCCGTGAACTTACCTCGCGTTGCAGGGAAATCGCTGAAAATGTTCAGGAATTTGAGATCATATATGACCATGCATCAGTTCTTTTTGACAAATCAACGTCACAGTCTATGATTCTTGATACAGACTATACATTCATTCTTCAGGGATGGATACCATCGCATTTAACGGAATCTGTTGAGAAAGCACTTCGTTCTGAGTTCATAATTGCATTTCAAAGCAGAAAGGCTAAAACTGAAGACGAATACCCGATTTTACTTAAGAATCACCCTTTGGTAAAGCCGTATGAAGTCGTAACCGATATGTTCAGCCCGCCTTCAGTAAGAGATATCGACCCTAACCCCATTATGGCACCATTTTTTCTGTTGTTTTTCAGCATGATGCTCAGCGATGCCGGATACGGTTTGATTCTTGCTGCAGGATGTGCGTTGCTCATATGGAAGTTAAAGGTTACCGGAAGCATGAGAAGCATGGCAATGTTCATATTTCAGGGAAGTCTTGCTGCAATCGTTTGGGGATTTCTTTTCGGAGGATTCTTTGGTGATATGATCACTGCTCTTTCATCAGGAAGGTTCTCATTTCCGACGATATGGTTCAACCCGATCGAGGATCCTACAAGACTTATGATCTGGTCAGTGTTATTTGGCGTTCTGCACTTGTTTGCGGGAATGCTGACTAAAGCATACATTTTGATCATCACAGGTAAATGGAAGGATGCGGTTTTCGATGTTTTTTCCTGGATCATAGCACTTACCGGCGTCGGGCTTCTTCTGGGCGGTCCCGCGTTGAATTTGCCGGTGCTTGCTGATATTGGCAAATATATGGTTATTACAGGATTTGGAGTAATTGTTTTGTTTGGAGGTCGTGATTCCGGGAATCCCGTATTGAGAATACTCAAAGGTATTATCGGGTTATACGATATAACTTCGTATGTGAGTGACGCGCTTTCTTATACAAGAATTTTAGCATTGTCACTTGCTACAGCGGTCATTGGAATGGTTGTAAACAAGCTGGGCAGTATTTTGGGATTTGGATTCACTGGTATAATTCTTTTTATTGTTGTTGGATTAGTTGGGCATATGCTTAACCTTGCTATCAGTACTCTTGGTTGCTATGTGCATACAAGCCGACTTCAGTATGTCGAATTTTTCAGTAAATTTTATGAAGGCGGAGGAAGAGCATGGGATCCTTTGTCTGTTAAAATGAAGTATATTAAAATCAGTAATAATTGATCAGTTTATTAATGATCGGAGGAGAGCGATATGGAATTTGTACAAGCACTTGAGAAGATTTTCACCGGACCGGTTATCGCGTTTATTGGTGCGGCACTTGCAGCAGCAATGGCAGGAATAGGTTCTGCGAGGGGTGTTGGACTGGTAGGTGAAGCAGCTGCCGGAGTTGTGTCCGAAGATCCTTCTAAATTCGGAAAAGTTTTGCTGCTGCAAGCCCTTCCGGGTACCCAGGGGATATACGGACTTCTCACATGGTTCATGGTAATGAATCAGGGAGGTTTTCTAAGCGGCAATGCATCAGCAGTCACAACAGCACAGGGATGGCAGTTTTTTGCTGCTTGTCTGCCGATAATGATAGTCGGTTATTATTCAGCATATTATCAGGGACGTGTTTCTGCAGCCGGCGGTTCACTTGTAGCTAAAAGACCTGAGGAGCTAACTAAAGCGATCGTTATGTCAGCAATGGTAGAGACATATGCTATTCTTGCGCTGCTTGCTTCCGTATTGACCATATTATCGATCAAAGTCGGTTGAAGAGTTGTTCATTTATGGTATTGGAGGAGAATGTGAAGGGGCTTGAATCAATTAAAGAGAGGATACTGTCTCAGGCTGCTGAGCAAGTAACAGAGATAGAACAGTCAGCTTCAAGGCAAGCGCAGGAGTTGTTGGCAGCAGCTGACAAGGACGCTGAAGATTTTATGGCAGCTTCCGCAGTTTCTGATAACAGAGAAAAGGAAGCATTGATTTTAAGAGAACGTTCATATGCTATGTCTGAAGCAAGAAAGATAGTACTTTCTGCTAAGCAGGAGTTGATCGACAAAGTTATCGATGAAGCTGTTGATATCCTCTGTAATATTGAGTACGAGAAGAAGAAAGAACTTTATTTTGATATTCTAAAGAAGAACATCAAAGGAAAAGAGCGTGTAAGATTCTCCGAAGCGGATACAGATATAGGTAAATCTTTATGTGAAGGTTCTGAACTCGATTTTTCAGTAGATGATATCCCCGGTGATTTCAAAGGTGGATTGGTGATCTATGCTGAACAGATCGAAATAAATATGACATTTGAGATGTTGGTCAGACAGAACAGGTCGAAGCTTGTAAAGATTGCAGCTAATGAATTATTTAAGAACGTTCAATGATAAAGCGAGCATGTATGAGTGTGTTTGGAAGAAATAAAGTAAGAGTGAAAAGAATAGTAACTAACGAAGAGGACTATGCTTATTGCACCGGTCGTTTCAGGTCGCTTGAAAACACCTTGCTCAGCAGAAATATTGTTAACAGACTGTTTGATGCTGATGATCCGGGAGAAATATTCAGGATATTGACAGAAAATGGATTTCCACCATCAGGAAATGTTGAGAAATCAGTTCGCAATGATCTTATTGAAAACTATGAGCTTGCTCTGAAACTTATACCAAATAAGGAATATATCAAAGCTCTTATGTGCTTCAATGATTTTCACAATCTGAAAGTCATATTGAAATCTTTTGTGCCCGGAAACACTTATTTTTCAGGCGGAAAAGATAAAACAGATCAGGATAGCGAGGACATTGTTTTGTCGACTGTGGATTTTGTGAAATCAGTTGGGGCGGGGATCAGTGATGAAGAGGTTTTCTTAAATTTTCTGTATCCGGGCAATTATGATCCGGGAGTTATGTTTGATATCATTAGAAATACAGGTACTTTTAAGGATAATGAAAATCTGAATACCGCATTGGTCAAAGCTCTTAAAGCTTATACCCGTACATCTGATCCTGGAGACATAGATACAACGATCGATATCCATTATTACCGGCAGCTTGTCGTGTATGATGATTTACTTCGGAATAGATTCTTTCACGAGTATATAGCTTATATGGCTGACAGTACGAACCTGGGTATACTTCTGCGTCTGAGGGCTATGAAGGCCGATCCTTCAAGGATAAGGTATGTCTGTGTTGAAGGCGGGGATGTTTCTTTGTCTGATATATATGGATTATACAGTGAGTCAAATGACAGAATAAAGGAAGCTTTCAGAAAACCGTGTGGTGATCTGGTGAATTTTACTGATAAATACGGAACAGGAAATACTGCACTGGAATTTGGGAAGGCAGTTGATGATCATATAATATCCATGGTTGAGAAAACCAGATATATTCTTTTCGGACCTGAGATCATCATTGCTTTTCTTCTGCGTAAAGAGATGCAGGCTAAAAACATCAACATAGCATTAACATGTGTAAGGAATAAAGTACCCATGACACTGGCTGCGGATATGATGAGGAATACTCTCTGAACTGAGGAAACAGGTGTAGAATGAAAGATATCGGAAAATATAAAGTCGCTGCCATAGGTGACCAGGATAGCATTCTTGCATTTAATGCATTAGGGATCGATGTTTTCCCTGCAGAGACTGCTGATACTGTAGCTGCACTGCTGGACGAACTGGCGGAGAATTCATATGCAGCGATATTTATAACCGAGCCTGCAGCTGAACTGGTTAAAGACAGAATAGCTTTTTACAGAGAGAAAGAACTTCCTGCGATCGTTCCTGTGCCGTCAATAAAAGGGTCAACAGGTATGGGAATGCAGCAAGTCAAAGATTCAGTTAAGAAAGCAGTGGGAATAGATATTCTTGGTTTTGACGACTGAGATTTAACATAAGAAGTATAATCTAGGCAAGGAGATATAGGATATGGACACAAAGACCAGGGGCAGAATAATCAAAATATCGGGACCTCTTGTCGTTGCAGACGGAATGAGAGATACGAAGCTTTTCGATGTTGTCAGAGTATCTGATGCTAATCTGATCGGTGAGATCATCGAAATGCATGGTGACCGTGCATCTATACAAGTGTATGAAGAGACTGCGGGACTTGGACCGGGTGAACCGGTCACGACGACAGGATATCCTCTCTCAGTTGAACTCGCTCCGGGAATAATGAGTCAGATTTTCGACGGGATACAAAGACCACTTGAGAAAATGGTCGCTATGGTTGGAAATAATATCACCAGAGGTATACAGGTCGATTCGCTTGACAGGGAAGCTGTTTGGGAATTTAAAGCAGTGAGATCACCGGGCGAATATGTTACTGCCGGAGATATAATCGGTACTGTTCAGGAAACAACACTTGTTGAGCACAGGATAATGATACCTGATGGCGTAAGCGGTACTGTTATCTCTATAGAAAGTGGCGATTTCACAATAACAGATACAGTGGCTGTAGTTGAAGCGGAGGATGGCACCGGCAGAATAGAGATCATGATGCTTCAGAAGTGGCCTGTGAGACTCGGAAGGCCGTATAAGGAGAAATTATCCCCGAAGAAGCCAATGATAACAGGACAGAGAGCTATTGATACTTTTTTCCCTGTTGCGCTTGGGGGGACAGCTGCAGTTCCGGGGCCTTTCGGTTCGGGGAAAACTGTTATACAGCATCAGCTTGCCAAATGGTCAGAAACGGACATCGTAGTATATATCGGTTGCGGAGAACGTGGCAATGAGATGACTGATGTACTCAGAGAGTTTCCTGAACTGATAGACCCGAAATCAGGAGAACCCCTGATGAAGCGTACTATCCTTATCGCTAATACTTCGGATATGCCTGTTGCAGCCAGAGAAGCTTCGATATATACAGGTATTTCTATTGCTGAGTATTTCAGGGACATGGGATATAGTGTTTCTATCATGGCTGATTCAACATCCCGCTGGGCTGAGGCTTTAAGAGAAATGTCAGGCAGGCTTGAAGAAATGCCGGGTGAAGAGGGATATCCTGCGTACCTTGGTTCGAGGCTTGCGCACTTTTATGAGAGAGCGGGTTATGTTAAATGTTTGGGACAGGATGACAGGACCGGAGTTCTGACAGCTATCGGAGCCGTGTCTCCGCCGGGTGGTGATCTTTCGGACCCTGTTGCTCAAGCAACGCTCAGAATAGTAAAAGTTTTCTGGGGGCTTGATTCTAAACTGGCATATCGCAGGCATTTCCCTGCCATCAACTGGCTTCAGAGTTATTCACTGTATTCTGATCAGATCGATGTGTGGATGAATGAAAACATAGACAGCACATGGAGCAGCATTAAGGATGATGCAATGAGGTTGTTGCAGGAGGAAGCAGAGCTTGAAGAAATCGTTAAGCTTGTTGGTCTTGACTCTCTTTCTCATTTAGACAGACTAAAGCTTGAGACGGCAAGATCGATACGTGAAGATTTCCTTCATCAGAACTCATTTGACGATATAGATACTTACACATCAGTCAGTAAACAATTTATGATATTATCAATGATCCTTATGTTCTGGTATGAAGGCCGAAAAGCGATAGAAAGCGGTGCTACGATCCGTGAGATCGCAGGGCTTCCGGTTAGAGACGGTATAGCCAGGTTTAAGGGTGTACATGAGGAAAAAGTTGAACAAGAGTATAAAAGGCTTGCCGCACAACTGATGCAGGAAGTCGGATCCAAGATGAAAGGCGGTGCTAACTGATGCCTGTTGAATATAGAACTATTGAAGAGGTTGCCGGACCGCTGATGCTCGTGAAAAATGTGGAGGGCGTTAAGCTAAATGAGATCTGTGAGATCTCACTTTCAAACGGAGATATCAGAAGAGGGCGAGTGTTGGAAATTAACGGAAGCAATGTTTTAATACAGCTTTTCGAGAATGCAGTAGGCATCAATATTAAAACAGGGAAAGTCCGTTTTCTCGGTAAAGGGCTTGAATTAGCACTGTCAGATGATATCCTGGGAAGAGTTTTCGACGGACTCGGAAAGCCTGTTGACGGTGGACCGGAGATCATACCTGACAAGCTGATGGATATCAACGGGCTGCCTATCAATCCTGCTGCCAGAGAGTACCCTAATGAATTCGTGCAGACAGGTATAAGTGCTATAGATGGACTTAATACGCTTGTAAGAGGACAGAAATTACCTATATTTTCAGCGTCCGGTCTTCCTCATGCACAGTTAGCTGCACAGATCGCAAGACAAGCTAAAGTCAAGGATTCAGATGGTGGTTTCGCTGTGGTTTTTGCCGCAATGGGAATTACTTTTGAAGAAGCTGATTATTTTATTAGTGATTTTCGAAGAACCGGAGCGATCGACAGAGCGGTGTTGTTCATAAATCTGGCCAACCATCCTGCTATCGAACGTATATCTACTCCGAGAATGGCTTTGACTGCTGCTGAATACCTTGCCTTTGAACGAAATATGCATGTACTTGTTATCATGACTGATATCACATATTATGCAGAGGCTTTGCGTGAAGTTTCTGCAGCAAGAAAGGAAGTACCCGGAAGAAGAGGTTATCCGGGATATCTATATACTGACCTTGCGACTCTTTATGAACGAGCAGGACGACAGAAGGACAGAGATGGGTCCATTACTCTGATGCCTATTCTTACTATGCCTGATGATGATAAGACCCATCCGATCCCTGATCTTACCGGTTATATAACTGAAGGACAGATAATATTAAGCCGCGAATTGTTCAGAAAGGGCTGCAGACCGCCGATCGATGTACTTCCTTCGCTTTCAAGGCTGAAGGATAAGGGGATCGGGAAGAACAAAACAAGAGAAGATCATGCGAATACGATGAATCAGCTTTTTGCCGCATATGCAAGAGGAAAAGAAGCGAAAGAACTTTCTGTTATCCTTGGAGAAGCAGCTCTCTCTGATGTTGATAAACTGTATGCTAAATTTTCTGATGAATTTGAAAAAGTATATATTTCTCAGGGATTTGAAACAGACAGAAGTATTGAACAGACTCTGGATATTGGATGGAAGCTGCTTTCGATACTTCCGAAAAATGAACTTAAGAGGATCAAGGGTGAGTTTATCGAGAAGTATTATGGAAAAGTCTGAATAACGGGAGATCGATATGGCAGTCCTTAATGTCAATCCGACAAGGATGGAACTGAACAAACTTAAGAAACAGCTTCTTGTCGCAAGGCGCGGACATAAGCTTCTGAAGGATAAACGTGATGAACTTATGCGACAATTTCTTGATATCATCCGCGAGAACAGGCAGCTCCGTGAGAAATCAGAAATGCTTATCCGGGATTCTCATCAGCAATTTCTGCTTGCAAGTGCAGTGATGGATCCTGCGGTTGCCAGAGCTGCTTTGATGGTTGGGAAAGAGAGACTGGAGATAGGTGTGGAAACCGTAAATGTTATGAGTGTTGATGTTCCGGTTTTTAAAGCAGGTGTTTCGCAAAATTCCAAAACTGACTCATATCCATATGGAATGGCTTCAACACCGGGAGAACTTGATATGGCGGTATCCTCGCTAAATGAGGCTTTTCCTGTAATGTTGAAACTGGCTGAAATTGAGAAAAAAGCACAGTTGCTTGCTGATGAGATCGAGAAAACAAGAAGACGGGTCAACTCACTTGAATATGTTATGATACCAAATTTTGAACAGACGATACGCTCGATAACAATGAAACTTGATGAGAGTGAAAGAGGAAATCTGACAAGGCTGATGAAAGTCAAGGACATGATAGTCAAGCAAGCACTGGAAACGGCAAGAAAAGCCGATGAAGCTGCATCAATATAACAATTCTTATGTGATACAATTAAACTATCAATAATAAAGGAGACTGCAGCGTATGAAAAGATCGAGCGGTGTTCTGTTGCATATATCTTCACTTCCGGGAAAGTGGGGCATTGGTAAGTTCGGGAAAAGCGCGATCGATTTTGCCGAATTTTTAAAGAAAGCGGGATTCAGTTACTGGCAAGTGCTTCCATTTAATCCTGTCGGTGAAGGAAATTCTCCTTATATGTCTTTTTCGGCTTTTGCCGGGTATATTGGTTTTATCGATCCTGAGGAATTGGTTGATGATGGTCTTATTTATCCATACGAGATCAAAATATTTGAGTACCACGGCAGTGAGTATCTGACTGACTATGATTTCTCGTATAGCAGAACTCTTGAAATGCTGAAATTTGCATACATGAGGATCACATCTGAGACTAGGTCGGCCATTGCTGAGTTTTCAGAGGAGAATAAAGAATGGCTGGACGATTATGCTTTGTTTATGTCCCTTAGAGAAAGAGAGGGGAATAAACCTTTCTGGTTATGGAGCGATCCTGATTTAGTCCGACGTGATCCTTCCGCTTTGAAAAGTGCTTTTTCCCGTGATAAAGAAAGTATTGCTTTCTGGAAATTTGCGCAGTATATATTTTATCGGCAATGGTTCAGAACGAAGGCTGCGATCAATGAGCTGGGAATAGAGATGATCGGGGATATGCCAATATATGTTTCGATGGACAGCAGTGATGTTTGGGCTCATCCGGAGTATTTCCGTCTTGATCGGGATCTGACGCCGGAAGTTGTTGCAGGAGTTCCTCCGGATTATTTTGCCGCTGACGGACAATTGTGGGGCAATCCGATATATGATTGGGATAAACTGGAATCCGATGAATTCAAGTGGTGGACAGACAGGATCGCTCTTTCATTCAAATCATTTGATCATGTGCGTATCGATCATTTCAGAGGATTCGAGTCATTTTGGGAAGTTGATGCGAAAGCTAAGACCGCCAAGACCGGGAAATGGGTAAAAGGTCCGGCAATGAAGCTTTTTAATAAAGTGAAAGAAGTAATGGGTGAAGTCAACATAATAGCGGAAGATCTTGGTGATATTACAGATGAAGTAGTCACTTTTCTGTCTGAATCAGGATTTCCCGGAATGAAAGTCATACAGTTTGGATTTGATGCCTCAGCCGACAGTCCGCATTTGCCGCATAATCATGAGAGAAATTGCATAGCTTACTCTGGTACTCATGATAATAATACGATACTTGGCTGGTTATGGGAAGCTTCGGAGAGAAACAGAGATTATGCACTTGAGTATTGCGGATTTCATGGTGACTGGGGAACGGGTGGTCCTTTCAGCGGATCAGTGAAAGCCATACTAAGAACTCTCTGGCAGTCGTCTGCTGACGTAGTCATTGTTCCTATGCAGGATATTTGCGGTTTTGGATCAGATGCACGGATGAATGTTCCCGGAGTGCCTTCCGGAAATTGGAGATTCAGGATAACCGGCAGCGCTTTAGCGGATTTGCCGGCAGATCATTGGAGAAGGCAGAACCTGGTATTTCGAAGGTTTTTACCGGTTAAAATGAATAAATTAAGTGATACCGATGATGATCAGACAGTATCTGCGGAGGAATATGATAGATAAATTAAAACTTGTCGAAAACCGGTACGACGAACTTACACAACAAATGAGCGATCCTGAGATAATATCATCGGAGAGATATCTTGGGATAGTTAAGGAGCATTCAGAACTTGATCCTATTGTTTCGGCGTATAAAGATTATGTTCAGATCAGTGCTGAGTTGAATGAGGACCGTGAACTTGAAGCTACGACCTCTGATAAGGAATTCAGAGAATTGATCAGAGACGAGATCAATGATCTTAGCGAAAGAATGCTGAAGCTTGAGGCTGCACTTAAAGATATGATAGCTCCTAAAGATCCTAATGATAACAGAAGTGTGATCATGGAGATACGTGCAGGAGCAGGAGGAGAAGAAGCTGCGCTTTTCGCGGCTGTCCTTTACCGCATGTACTCATATTATGCACAATCCCGGGGATGGAAGACCGAACTGATCGATGCGAATGAAACTGAGATCGGCGGATTTAAAGAAATCATTTTTGAAATCGACGGCAGAGGTGCTTTCAGCAGATTAAAATATGAGCGTGGGGTCCATCGTGTTCAGAGAGTTCCTGCAACCGAATCCGGCGGACGTATACATACCTCTACCGTTACTGTGGCCGTTTTGCCTGAGGTCGATGATGTTGAAGTTTCATTAGATTTGAACGATATTGAAATCGATACCTACAGAGCTTCAGGGGCGGGCGGACAACATGTCAATAAAACTGATTCTGCTATAAGGATCACTCACATACCAACAGGTATTGTAGTTACTTGTCAGGATCAGCGGTCACAATATAAGAATAAGGATAAGGCTATGGCTGTGCTCAGGTCGAAACTATATGAACTTGAAGTTGGTAAGCAAGCCGGATCTATAGCTCAGGAGCGCCGCAGCCAGGTTGGAACGGGAGACAGAAGCGAAAGGATACGTACATATAATTATCACCAGGGTAGAGTAAGTGATCACAGGATCGGACTTACATTATATAAAATCGATGAAGTATTACAGGGAGATCTGGATGAATTTATTGATGCTCTGACGGCTGCAGACCGAGCAGACTCTCTCGGAAACCCTTCTGATAATGATGACTGATAATGAGGATGGATTTGGATACTGTTATTGTTTCTGATATATCTATAGCAACTGACCCGGGTTCTCTTTCCCAGGGTCATCCGCTCTGCATGGCAGCTGACTCACTTCGTGAGGGGGGACTGGTTGCTTTTCCGACTGAAACCGTTTATGGACTTGGGGCAAATGCCCTGGATCCTGAGGCAGTTAAGTCGATATTCAGGGTCAAAGGAAGACCTTCTGACAATCCGCTTATCGTTCATGTTCCTGAAACTTCGCACATCCGTCGTCTTGTTAAGGAGATCCCCGGATATGCTGAAGCCATGATAGAAGATCTTATGCCCGGACCTGTTACACTGGTATTCACAAAGTCGGAATTGATACCGTATGAAGTTACATCAGGCCTTGAAACAGTTGCAGTCAGAGTTCCGTCGCATCCTATTGCCAGACTTTTTCTTACTCTGTCAGGTGTTCCGGTTGCTGCTCCTTCTGCCAATATCTCAGGAAGTCCCAGTCCCACAAATGTTTCTCATGTCATTAATGATCTTTCAGGTAAGATACCATATATAATTGACGGTGGACCTTCTGATGTTGGTCTTGAGTCGACAGTGATCGATGTGACCGGAGATCATCCGGTGATACTCAGACCCGGAGGTGTTTCGGAGGAAGACATAATTAAATACCATCCTAAAGTCGAATATTCTTCGGAAACAACAGATACGCCAAAGTCACCGGGCATGAAATACAGACATTACGCACCTGCGGCTAAAGTTATATCTGTGGGACCTTTCGACACTTTTGATGATATGGTATCTGTAATAGCTGATAGAATAAGTGATCCGGACAATGGTGAGATAAAGATCGGAGTGTATTCTAACGATAAGGTCATCGAAGCACTCAGAGAACAGAGAATTGTGTTCGAACCAATATCATATGGCAATACAACTGATGTCAAAGCTGCGGCATACGGGCTTTTTGCCGCTTTCAGGAGAGCTGATGAAAAGGGATTGCAGATACTTATTGTGGAAGCTTTCAGAGAAGAAGGCATCGGAAAAGCTTACATGAACAGACTGAACAAGGCAGCTTCATCTGTTGAAAGTCGTTCGGATAAGAATATAGTCAGAAGGTTAGTATTCGTGTGCACAGGAAATACATGCAGAAGCCCTATGGCTGAATATCTGATAAGGGCAGAAACACCAGAAGCATGTGTACCCGGATTTGTGGTTTCTTCGGCAGGGATAGGGACTATGAACGGGATGAGGGCATCAGAAAGTGCTCTGAATGTAATGAATGAACTTTTCGGGATCGACATGTCAGCCCATCGTTCATCTGTTTTCACTGATAATATAGCAGAGAGCAATGATCTGATACTTGCAATGACCGCTTGGCATCGGGATGTCCTCAGAAAAACATACCCGTCTGCAGGACATAAGATCCATACACTATATGGATTTGTGAGAGGGGAAGACAGAGATATAAATGATCCTTATGGTCAAGGTGAAGATTCATATAGAGAAACAGCACTTGAAATCAAATCATTAACTGATGAACTGCTGGTCAGGTCAAATGTCACCGAATAATGTTTCCGGAGACTCGAGATAGTCGATGAATTTATCAAATGATCTTGCAAGGTTATACCCATCACAGATCCTTTCATCAACAGTAAAATTCATATTAACAAATTTCCGTACCTCTACTTCACCTTTGCGATTGACTTTAGTCTGAAGGTAAGGTTGGCCGAAAGCAAGAAAAAGCGAAGTTGTTCCCAATTCATAAAGATGATGAAAAGGTGCATCAACTCCTATGCTCCCAAGATTAGAGATAAACAATGTACAGTAAAAAGGAAGTTCGCCTCTGATGAATGCAGGAACACAACCGTGAAAATCCAGAAATCTCAATCCGGCGAAAACAGCCCTTAAGACTGGTCTTGGGAATCTGCCAAAGAAGTTCATAAGGCGGTCAAGTCCTGATTCTTCCTTGTTTCGTGCCTCTTCCTGAGTTCTGTTCATCAGAGATGCGATTTCTCCTACAGACATATCATCATCAACTTGGATAGTCAGTAGTATTTCTTTACCATCATCACTGAGATTCTGCTTTATAACGTATGATACATCGAAAATTTCGCGCTGATAAAGTTTCCGGCCAAGTACGAATCTGTTGATTATCGGCCTTTCGTGAGCAGTTCTGGCAGCAGCAGCAACGACAAGATTGAAAAGAGAGATCCTTTCTCCGTTGCGCTTTCTTGAGTTCAAAAATATCATTGTATCAGTGACATCGAGTTTTCTTGTGAAGTAAACTACTGATTCGGTCCTTGTTCTTGAAAGGTACGGAAAGAATGATGTTATCCCGGGCTGCCCCTTGACTCTGTATGCATTATTGATCATTCGACCCTTCATTGAAGTATCCCCCGAATTATTTTGATTAGCTAAATATCCTATAGGATTTTAGCATTAATGTTCGCTAAATACAACTGCACTAATAGCATTTGAATGATTTCATTTATAGGTTATAATATATCTATACTTAATTACCCGGAGGGAATATGGATAATAATAAATGGGATCTGACTACTATTTTCGAGAGTTTTAAATGTAAAGAGTTTCAGGACGGGATAGACGGGATCAGTAGAGATATTGAAAGTTTGAGCAATGTTTTGCTGAATGATGATTTTGACAGTTCGGCAGAAAGATTTCTTGATCAGAGTAATTTGGTCATGAAAAATATTTATCCTTTAGGTGCATATGCTAATCTGAGATTTGCAGCTGATTCATCTGATGAGGAAGCTTTCAAATATTTGAATAAGATCGAAGAGGCTGCTGCTATGCTGACAGGACCGTTTGTTCGCTTTAGAAAGTGGTTATCGGGATATGAGCTTTCAGCGATAAGCACAAGCAGATCACCGGTGGTTGCTGAGCATGCTTTTGCGTTGAAAGTCATGATGCAGGAAGCAGCACACATGTTGAGTGAGCCTGAGGAGATATTGCTTTCTAAACTGCAGAACGTTGGGTCTAATGCCTGGTCATCGTTGCAGACCAAACTTACATCGGATCTTATGATCGAATTTGAATTGGACAGTGAAACTAAGCCTTACAGTCTGTCTATGATACGAAACTTTGCAAATCATTCCTCCCGGGATGTAAGAAAGAGAGCTTATGAAGCTGAACTCAAAGGTTATGAGAGGATAGATGAAGCAGTTGCTGCAGCGGTAAACTCCATCAAAGGTGAAGTTAATATAATTTCAGGTATGAGAGGATTCGCATCACCTCTTGAAGAATCAGCATTTTACTCGAAACTCGATCCGGATTCGATCGGTGCCATGATCTCTGCGATCAAAGAAAAGCTTCCTGTATTCAGAAAATATCTGAGAAGAAAGGCGGAATTGCTCGGACATCAAGGGGGATTACCGTTTTACGAACTTTTCGCACCGATATCGGATAAGTCACCATCATATACATATGAAGAAGCAAAGGAATTCATAATCAGGAATTTTGCTTCTTTCTCGGATGATCTTGCCAATTTTGCCGAGACAGTCTTCAACAAGCGATGGGTAGATGTGGAACCGAGAAAAGGTAAGACAGGCGGAGCGTTCTGTGCAGGTATTTCCGGCAGAAATCAGAGTCGTATCCTGACCAACTATGACGGAACGTTTTCGTCAGTGTCAACACTGGCACATGAACTTGGACATGGATATCATAATTCGTGTCTTTATGGCGAAACTATGCTAAATAGTGATTACCCTATGCCGGTAGCCGAAACAGCATCGATTTTCTGTGAGACAATAATTACTGAAGCATCTCTTGATCAGGCATTGCCCGAGGAAGCAATATTTATATTGGAGAAATCCATTGAAAATTCAACACAGATCATTGTTGATATTCTTTCAAGGTTCATTTTCGAAACGAATCTATTTGAAGCACGCAGAAATGGTCCGCTTTCAGTACGTGAACTTAACGAACTGATGATAAATGCACAGAAAGAATCGTACGGTGACGGGTTGGATGAAGATCATCTGCATCCTTACATGTGGTTATGTAAATCACACTATTATTCATCATCATTTAGCTTTTATAATTATCCGTATGCATTCGGGCTTCTTTTTGCCAAAGGATTATATGCTGTTTATAAGAATGGTGATAGTGATTTTCCCGGGAAATACAAGAAGCTTCTCAACAATACTGCTAAAATGACAGCTTCTGATGCTGCGGCAACAATGGGTATAGACATTGGCAACGATGAGTTCTGGAAAGGCTCCTTGTCAATAATTGAAGATGAGATAGATAGGTTTATCGATCTAACTAATTCTCATATATCCTGAGAATATTTTCAGCGACTTTTCGTCTGGTGATCCGGGCATCCATAGCCTGTTTCTCAATATATCTGTGAGCCTGAGATTCGCTCATAGAGAGATTTGAGATGAGTATGCACTTGGCTCTGTCTACTATGCGTATGTCTTCGATCCGCCTTACCAGCTTTAGGTTTTCTTCACGCATGATCCCAAGCCTTGTCGATGCGGCACGGGCTATCTTGATAGTATTCCAGAAAAGAGATTTGCTTACGGGTTTGGATATTGTCATAACACCTGAATCTTCCACCTGGCTGCTTACTTCATCAAATGATGATGAGTCGATCAACAGGATCACAATAGATGAACCGGAAGATGAAATATCCACGGAAAGAGATTCACCGGTTTCATCTTGAAGCGGAGAATCGATCACACAAAGACCACAATGATTGTCAATAAAGAAACGTCTTGCCTCACCTGCACTTTTACATGAGATGACATCACAGAAGTAAGCTTCGCTTAGAATAGTCTTCAGGTATTCTGAGTTCTTCTCTTTAGTTGAAACGATCATAGCATCTGGCATCAGTCGGTTATCTCCTTTATCTGAATCAGATTACCCGGAAGTATTCATTGATAAAGTGTTGATATGTGTTCGAAGCATTAAGGTATGTTGATAATTCAGCTGATTTCAAATCAATATATTTTCTGACAGTCTCACAGCCGAGTGTTTTCATGACAAAATCCGATCCCTGCGCAAGTTCAAGTGCTTTTCCAAATGTTGAAGGAATCATATTCAATCCTCCTGTAACACTGATATCTGTGTTTTCGAGATCGATGTCAGCGGGTGAGGGAAGAGACAGCATCCGTTCGATTCCGTCAACTCCTGCAGAAATAACAAGTGCGAACGCGAGATATGGATTAAGTGAAGGATCGGGTGATCGTAATTCCATCCTCATTTTATCGCCTGAAGCCGCAGGTATACGTATTAGCTGAGATCGGTTGCTGTGAGACCATGATATGTATTTAGGTGCTTCAAAAGCCCCGAATCTTTCATAGGAGTTTGGTATAGGATCAAGAAAAGCGGTAATTTCCGAAACTCTGTCAAGTATCCCTGCGATAAATGCAGATGCACCTTCGTTCAACGGTCCCGGTTCACTCCTGAACGGATTTCTTCCGTTGTGGGAATATGAAATATTGATGTGAAGTCCGCTTCCGCTGTGTTCAGGCAGAGGTTTAGGGCTGAACGATGCAAAAAGCCCGTTTCTTGCGGCTATTGTTCTGACTGTGGTCTTGAAAGTCATTAGATTATCTGCGCAGGTCAGAGGATCTGAAAACTTAAAGTCGATCTCATTCTGCCCCGGTCCCTGCTCGTGATGTGAAGACTCGGGCGCAATGCCCATCTCTTCAAGACATAAGCAGATCTCGCGTCTTATATTCTCTCCTCTGTCAAGAGGGTATACATCAAGGTATCCGCCTTTGTCAAATGGTTCGGTAGTCGGCTCGCCGTTTTCATCGGTTTTAAAAAGATAGAACTCACATTCAGCACCGATATTGAAATCATAACCTGCGGATCTCTTGTTCTCGAGTACTGAACTCAGTATACTGCGGCTGTCGCAGTTGAATATTCTGCCATCGGATTCACGGATGCTGCAATAGAATCTTACGACACGTCCTTGCTGAGGCCTCCATGGAAGCACGCTCATGGTAGAAGCATCAGGAACAAGAAACAGGTCCGAATCAACGATTTCTTTAAAACCCATTATTGCATGTGCATCAAAACTGATACCCTGATCAAAAGCCTGATTAAGTTCATCAGGCATTATTGAAATATTCTTCTGCCTGCCTGTCAGATCGCAGAATGCGAGCCGTATAAATTTCACATCGTTTTCTTTAATAAAACTTATGATTTCATTTATGTCGGTTGCCATTTTAACACCTCCAAAATCTTTATGATCAAATTATACAGCACTTTGCTTAGTTTTCAGTATAAAGCTGCTTATAAGGATTCTTTGAATTACTTGTAAGCATGTAGAAAGGACGATCATAAATTGTATCTGCACTGATATCAAAATATGAACAGAACTCCTTGAGAATATCTTTTATCAACGACATTTCTGACTGATTTGCCTGCTTGACTATGACCTGTTCCGGCAATCCTGCAGGCGACACAGCGCTTCTTATGAACATGCTTCCTCCATGCATTCCTGTGCCTGTGAAAAATCCTGCCGGAAAAGTGTTACAGCCTATACCCAGTACAATGATCAAGCCACCGGCAAGATATTCACCAAGGAAACTCCCGCATCTTCCGCCTACGACAATGACAGGCTTCTTATCACCGTATTCTTTCATGTGTATGCCGGTCCTGTAACCGCTGTCATCTCTGACAAAGATCCTGCCTCCACGCATTGCGTATCCGAGTGCATCTCCCGCATTTCCGTAGATCGTTATCATTCCATCGTTCATCGTGTCACCGACAGCATCCTGAGCATTCCCTTTTACAATGATCTCGGAACCGTCAAGGTATGCTCCTAAAGCATTTCCGGGGGTTCCGGTGATATTGATCCTTCTGCCGGATGAACCGCAACCGATGAATCGTTCACCAAAACAGTCAACGATGTCAATTTTATTTTCCGCAGCGGAGATGGCCGAATTGATTTCGCGTGTACTCAAGCCTTTTGCTCTGATCATCATGATTTTCCTCCAAGGGTTTTATCTCTGTATACGCGACCGAAGGCCATCAGTCCCGGTGCTTTTCTGACCAGCCCGAAATCTATCGTGTCAAGCGGTACTCTGTCGCGTATCATTGATGTGTAGATCCCTGCTTTGTCGATATTGCTTATAAGTATGTAACCGTTGAGGCGGTTGTCTGAATGATAAAACCTTCTTATGTCATTACCTTCAGAATCATCTGATACCTCACCGGTATATGAACCTGCAGTCAAAATGTGTAGCCCGAAAAGCGTAAGAGCATTCATAGGGATCGCTTTATTGAAAACACATTCTGTATCTGACATGTTCGATCCTGCGCATTCACCCTGCATATATGCATTAGGCAGAAGAGCCATTACTTTATATTTTCCTGTTGACATATCAACAGATTCGACGCAATCTCCTGCGGCAAAAACATTCTCTGCCGATGTCCTGCAATGGTCGTCGATTATTATACCTTTTCCCGTAAGTCCTCCAGCATTCTTAAAGAGACTTGCACAAGGACGAACACCTGACGCGATCACAAGCACATCAAAATCTATCCTGCTTCCGTCGGCAAGCTCCGCTTTGTTACCGGAGAATGCCTTAACAGCGTTGCCGAGCACCAGTTTAATACCATTTGACCGTATATGATCGCTTATCAGATCTGACGAAACGTCATCAAGAATACTTGACAACACTTTATCCGAAAGATCCACACATGTCACATCAGCTTTCTTGCTTATGCCTTCAGCACATTTTAAACCTATCAAACCTGCACCGACTATAAGTACCCGTGATAAACCGGACGAAATAAGTTCTTCAAGTGCCAGGGCGTCATCGAAAGAAGTATATGTCCGGACATTGCTGACAGTATCAAGTCCCGGGAATGGCGGGACAACAGGTTCAGAACCTGTAGCTATCAAGAGTCTGTCATACTTTTCATCTGATCCGCTATCAGTGGTTATTGTACAGGAATGTATGTCGATTTTAACAACAGAAGTCCCCGGTCTGAAATCACAGTCATTCTTTTCATAAAAATCATCAGGTCTGAAGTATATCGATTCGCGACCGACCTTTCCCTGGTTATAGTAGGAGATCAGAGGTCTCGAATACGTGCTTTGTGACTCTTTACTGAAAATCACGATACTGCCGTTTCTGTCATTTCTTCTGATAGCTTCAACTGCTCCGACAGCGGCAGCAGAATTTCCGATAATAACATATTTCCTGTGCATTACATACCCCTTTCTTCGAAAACGATAGCCTTGTTAGGGCATCCCTTTACACAAGCAGGTGAACCGTGTGTATTGTCTGAACACAACTGGCATTTAAGAATAGCTCCTTTATCAGAAGGAGAAATAGCTCCGTATGGACAGTTCAGAATGCAAGTATAACAACCGATGCACTTTTCCGTGTCAACTGAAACGATTCCCGAGACGACAGTTAATGCTCCGGTAATACAACTTTTAGCGCAAAGCGGTTCCTCACAGTGTCTGCACGAAACAGCAAAGCATATTCCGTTATGCTCTTCGACACGGATCCCGGGCTTAATCACTTTATCCTTCAGTGCTCTTGCGATATCAGTTTCATTTGTTTGAGCGAATGCGCAATAGTACTCACAAAGGTGACATCCAAGGCACCATTCCTCATTAACATAAACTCGTTTCATACTTAAAGAATCCTTTCATTATTCACCTGCGTGTTTGATCCCGAGTATCTCCAATTCTCTTTCGTTCAAACCTGTACCGCGAAGCATTGACCTGTTTCCCCTGAGGCTTTCTATCGAGTTGATACCCATTCCGCCCATCATTTCTTTGATTTCATGCTGCCAGGCGGTAAGAAGATTTACAAGTCGGACTGTGCCTATCTCCGGGTTGAGCCTTTTAACAAGATCCTCCCGTTGAGTAGCTATCCCCCAATTGCATTTACCGGTCTGACAACTTCTGCAAAGATGACATCCAAGCGCAAGAAGTGCTGAAGTTCCTATATAGACACAGTCTGCACCTAAAGCAATTGCCTTGACTATGTCTGAACTTGATCTAATGCTTCCGGCAGCAATAATAGAAACATTATCACGAATCCCTTCTGAACGAAGCCTGCTGTCAACGCTTGCAAGAGCTAGTTCTATGGGTATCCCGACATTGTCCCTGATCCTTGTCGGAGCAGCCCCGGTCCCGCCTCTGAATCCGTCGATCGCTATGATATCCGCACCGCTTCTCGCTATACCGCTTGCTATAGCAGATACATTGTGTACAGCTGCTATCTTAACTATCACCGGTTTCTGATATTCAGTAGCTTCTTTCAAAGAAAAAACGAGCTGTCGAAGATCCTCTATCGAATAAATGTCATGATGAGGAGCAGGTGATATGGCATCGGAACCCTCAGGTATCATCCTGGTTCGGGATATATCTCCTCCGATCTTAGTTCCGGGCAGATGACCACCTATACCCGGCTTTGCTCCCTGACCCATTTTGATCTCTATCGCCGCACCGCTTCCGAGATACTCTTTATGCACTCCGAAACGCCCTGAAGCAACCTGAACGATCGTGTTTTGTCCATACTTGTATAGACTCTCATGTAATCCTCCTTCACCGGTGTTGTATAATATTCCAAGCTCCTGCGCTGCTCTGGCAAGACTTTCATGAGCGTTATAACTTATTGATCCGTAACTCATTGCAGAAAACATTATCGGCATTGAAAGCTTGATTTGAGGCGGAAGAGTGTTTATCAACCGGCCATCTTGATCCCTGCGTATTTCTTTCGGCTTAGAACCGAGATATGTCCTGGTCTCCATAGGCTCGCGTAAAGGATCAATAGAAGGGTTTGTTACTTGAGATGCATTTATTAGCATCTTGTCAAAATATATCGGATAGTTCTCAGGATTACCCATGCTCGACAGAAGTACTCCGCCTGTACCTGCTTGTTTATAAATCTCCGTTATGGCTTTGCCGGACCAGTTGGCATTATGCTTGAACGTATGATCGGACTTAACTATCTTAAGAGCCTTGGTCGGACATAACGCCACGCATCTGTGACAATTGACGCATTTCGAACTGTCACAAACCATTTTACCCGCGTTCTCCGGAAACTCATGGACTTCGTTCGCGCATTGTCTTTCACAGACACGGCAATTAATACATCTGTCATAATTACGTATCACTTCATATTCAGGGTATAAATAGTCGACAGGCATATCATTCATCTCCTTTATCAACTGTAAACATCACACATTCTCCGCCTTTAGGAGCACGTATCCGGTCAAGGTCGTTCTGTATCACTCTGATGGCAGCCTCTTCACTTGCAATATAGACCATTTCATCCTTTTCACCGACCACCATGCTCCTTAGTTTCAATCTGTCGTTTAATGCCATTATCCCGCCTTCAAAGCCGACTATTATCGAAAACGGACCGGTTATAAGCTGTGAAGAGAAGGTGCTCCTCAAATAAATGAGTTCATTACGGTCATCCTCAGGCATAGCTTCGATAGTTGACCAGAAAGGAGCAGCCATAACAGAACAGACCTCTTTAAAAGACAGACCTTTCCTTCGGTGGAGAAAGTCAATGATGTAGGTTATCACCTCCGTATCAGTCTGAAGCGTGCATTTGTATCCATACATTTCTATAGCTCTGCGATTAGCATCGTATGATGATATCTCTCCATTATGTACTACAGAGTGATCCAGCAGAGAAAAGGGATGAGCACCGCCCCACCAGCCCGGCGTATTGGTAGGATAACGACCGTGAGCTGTAAAGCAATATCCCTCGTACTCCTCGAGTTTGTAGAATTCGCCAACATCCTCAGGGTATCCGACAGCCTTGAAAACTCCCATGTTTTTCCCACCGGAAACTACATAGGCACCTTTGATGGATGTGTTTATGGCAAAAACACATCTTACAGTGTACTCTTTTTCATCAAGCTGACTTTCGGCTAATCTGGTTGGATGAGGCGCAACAAAATATCTCCATATAAGAGGCTCGTCTGTAATTGCCGGAGTTTTCCTTGTAGGGATCCTGGAAAGATTGATGATATCGAAGTGTGCATCAATAAATGATTCACAATCTTTTCGGGCTTGTGTATCATCATAAAAAACATGCAGTGCATAAAACTCCTTATATTCAGGATATATTCCGTATGCAGCAAAACCTCCGCCTAATCCGTTGGATCTTTCGTGCATGACTTTCATTGAGTCTATGATCCTGCGTCCCGAAAATCTATTCCCCGACCTGGAAAAAATACCCGATATCGCACATCCGGATATATTTCTGAATTCTCCCTCCCTGAGCTCGTACACTGTTTGCCTCCTTTAAAATAATAATCCGCCACGCATAATCTTTAACCTGATATATCAGTTAAGATGGTATGTGTGACGGACGCCTTTGTCCTTTGTTGTTCTTTTGTCGTAATTATAAAACGTATTTCGAAGAATTTCAAGCTAAAATGAAAGATT
>Ga0265294_10000523_pt1 | contig 51175 bp, 39 predicted proteins | sample MunlanPumphouse3_FD_192504 | JGI IMG/M metagenome (GOLD analysis project Ga0265294, IMG submission 192504) | Groundwater microbial communities from a municipal landfill in Southern Ontario, Canada - Pumphouse #3 | ecosystem: Environmental > Aquatic > Deep subsurface > Groundwater | place...
CTCGTACGCTTTTCGATACCGATACCGATACCGACCCCGACTCCGACCCCAAGTTACAGGCACGAAACTGTGACAAAATGGCCGAGTTATAGGCAAGCTACAAGCTAAAATCACGGTGCAGGCGGCTGGTCTTTACCATCACAGGTGCCACATTTGCCGCAGCAAAATGTTTCAATACCGTTCTTGCGGGCCTTGAGTTTTTTGGCTTTGAAAACCACTGCCATGAAAAAAACAAAGCAGAGGCAAACAAAGGCGAGCGTTAAAAAAATTGTCATGATCAATCTCCAAAATCGTCAAACATAATATCATCCACATCCACGCCAAGATCCAGTAACATCTTGATCACGCAATTGGTCATCACCGATGGGCCACAAAGGTAGTACTCGATATCCTCCGGTGCCTCATGATCTTTAAGATACGCATCATGCAGAATTTGATGAATAAACCCAGTGTAACCATCCCACTGATCCTCCGGCAGCGGCTCGGAGAGCCCCGCGTGCCAGGTAAAGTTGGGGTTCGCTGCTGCCAGGGCATCGAACTCCTCGGTATAGAACATCTCTTTCCTGGAGCGCGCGCCATACCAAAAGCTCATCTTGCGGTTGGTATGAATGCGCTTCAACTGATCGAATATATGCGAGCGCATCGGTGCCATGCCGGCGCCACCGCCGACAAAGACCATCTCTTTGTCGGTTTCACGGGCAAAGAAATCGCCGTAAGGACCAGAGATTGTCACGCGGTCGCCCGGCTTCAAGCTAAAGAGAAAGGATGACATGATCCCCGGTGGATAGCTGGTGCCCTTCGGAGGTGGTGCAATGCGGATATTCAGTTTGACAACTCCCTTCTCCAGCGGATAGTTGGCCATGGAGTAAGCGCGATAGACCTCCTCAGTGACTTTGGATTCGTACTGCCACATGTTGAAGTGATCCCAGTCCGCACGGAATTGATCGCCGATCTCTAAATCAGAGTATTTGACCGTGTGTGGTGGGCATTCAATCTGAATGTAGCCGCCAGCCCGGAAGGGCACATGCTCGCCCTCAGGCAGCGTGAAAACCAGCTCTTTGATGAAGGTGGCTACATTGTCGTTGCTGACCACCTCGCACTCCCACTTCTTGACCCCAAAGACCTCCTCTGGCACCTCAATCTCAATCGACTCCTTGACCGCAACCTGGCAGCTCAGTCGCACGCCAGCCTTGGCCTCTTTGCGAGAGATACACCCCTCCTCAGTGGGCAGCAGAACCCCCCCGCCGGAGAGTACCGTGACCTTGCATTGTCCGCAGGTGCCGCCACCACCACAGGCAGAGGGCACAAAGACCTGCTGGGTGGACAGCACCCCCAGCAACTTACCGCCAATGGGCACTTCAAATTTTTTCTCCTTATTGATGGTGATGGTCACATTGCCGCTGGGCACAAGCCCCTTGCGGGCCAGCAGGATCAAACAGACCAGCACCAAAATAATGACTGTAAAAAATATAACGCCAAAAATTATTTCATTCATGCTTACATTCCTGAAAATGCTAAAAACCCGATCGCCATCAGCCCTGCGATTATGAAAGTCAGCCCAAGCCCGCGTAAACCTGCTGGCGGGTGTGAGTATTTCAGTTTCTCACGGATTGCAGCCAGTAGGACAATGGCCAAAGCCCAGCCAATCCCTGAGCCTGCGCCATAGACCACACTCTCGGTAAAGGTATAGTTACGCTCCACCATAAACAGTGTTCCTCCCAGGATCGCGCAGTTCACAGTGATCAGCGGCAGAAAAATACCCAGCGCATTGTAAAGGGTTGGCGCAAAACGGTCGAGTGCCATCTCAAGGATCTGCACCATCGCGGCAATCACTCCAATGTAGGTGATCAACCCGATAAACGCCAGGTCAAGGTTAGAGAGCGAAGGAGAGAGCCAGCCCAAAGCACCGTCTTTCAAAATATAATTAAAAAGAAGATTATTAACCGGCACGGTGATTACCTGCACCACAACCACTGCCGCGCCCAGACCCATAGAGGTTTTGACCTTCTTGGAGACCGCCAGAAAAGTACACATCCCCAGGAAGAAACTCAGAGCCATATTTTCCGTGAAGATCGAACGTATAAAAATATCAATCAAGCCATTCATTACTCAACCTCCTGCTGGGTGGTGTCAAAGGTGCGCACGACCCAGATGAAAACCGCGATCAGGAAAAAGGCGCTCGGTGCCAAAACCATCAAGCCGTTGGGTTCGTACCAGCCACCGTTTTTAACCAGCGGCAGGACCGAGAACCCCAGCAGGGTACCGGAGCCGAACAGTTCTCTGAAAACTCCCACAAAAATCAAAACTATGCTGTAACCAGCACCATTGCCAATTCCATCCACAAAGCTCATCAGCGGGGTGTTGGCCAAGGCATAGCCTTCAGCGCGCCCCATCACAATGCAGTTGGTGATAATCAACCCAACATAAACCGACATGCTTTTGGAAATCTCAAAAAAATAGGCCTTTAAAACCTGATCCGCCACAATCACCAATGAGGCGATAATGGTCATCTGCACGATGATCCGGATGCTGCTCGGTATGTGCTTGCGGATCAAGCTGACTGACAATGAGGAAAAGCCTGTGACCAGTGTCACCGCCACACTCATGGCCAGCACAGTCTCCAGCTTGCTGGTCACCGCCAGCGCGGAGCAGATGCCCAGAACCTGCAACCCAATCGGGTTGTTCTTGAAGATCGGATCCAACAACGTTTGCTTTAATTTGCTCATAGGGTGGCCTCCTTGCCCAACCTGGAGTTAACGAAGGGCAGATAGCCCTCTTCCGAAAGCCAGAACTTGATTAAGCGATCAACACCTTTGGTGGTTAGAGTGGCTCCCGATAGCCCGTCGATCTGATACTTAGAATCATCATCTCTGAGATCAACCTGCCCCTTCAGCACGCGAAGTTTCAAGTTCATGTTTTCATCAAAAACGGTTTTCCCTTTAAAAGAGGCCAGCCACTTGGGGTTGGTAATTTCACCGCCCAGACCCGGGGTCTCGCCATGATCATAAAAACCCATGCCCAGCACGGTCTTGAAATCCGGCGAGAGCGCCAGAAAGCCATACATGGTTGACCAGAGCCCCTTGCCCTCAACCGGAAAGATATAGTGCGTAATTTTTCCGTTTTCTTTGGCAAGGTAGACCGTGCGCGCGCCTTTGGAGGTCTCGACCGAAAGCTGCTCAATTTTCTCATACTCCGCGAGAATCTCAAACTTGGAGGACCCTGGCTGGAGCAGCGCGGCACTGACCAACAAGTTTTTTTTGACATCCAGCTCTTTGTTAGCCTGCTGCAGAGGCTTCAGCAGTATGGCGGAGACCGAGACCAGAATAGAACAAACCGCGCAGAGAATAAAAGAGACAAGCAGCACGTTTTTTGTTGATTCGTTGTTACGCATAGCGTGCGGCCCTCCTTTTGACATTGGCTTCAATCACAAAGTAGTCAATCAGCGGCGCGACAATATTGCCGAGCAGAATCGCGAGCATCATACCCTCTGGGTAGGCTACATTCAGGTTGCGGATCACAATACACATCACACCGACAAAGCCGCCGTAGAACCATTTCCCGACTGTTGTCTGCGTGGCGGTCACCGGATCAGTTACCATAAAGACCAGCCCAAAGGCAAAACCACCCAACACAAAGTGCCAGAGCGGGTTGACCGCGCACATCGGCACCGTGCAAACTCCGTGGGCGTAAAGCACGTTGAAGAAGAGCGCTGTGACCACCATGCCGCCCAGACAGCTGACTATGATCCGCCAAGAGGCCACCCCGATGACGAGCAAAAATATGCCGCCAACCAGACAGGCAAGGGTCGAGGTCTCACCGATGCAGCCGGGGATCTTGCCCAAAAAAGCATCCAACATAGAGACATCCGGCAGGGCAGTTGAGGCAGCGAATTTACTCAAAGGGGTGGCCTGCGAGATGCCGTCAACCACTGTCCAAACCTTATCGCCGGATATCTGGGCTGGGTAGGCGAAGAAAAGAAATGCCCGCGCGACCAGTGCCGGATTCATAAAGTTCATGCCGGTCCCACCAAAGACCTCTTTGCCGAGCACCACCGCAAAACTCATCGCCACACAGATTTGCCAGAGCGGGATAGAAGGCGGCACAATCAGCGGGAAGAGGATGGATGTCACAAACACCCCTTCATAGATCTCATGCTTGCGGATCATGGAAATCAAGATCTCCCAGAACAGCCCTGTGCCAAAGATCACCACGTAAATGGGGAGAAACCAGGTCAGTCCATAGACAAACTTGGCCAGTGCGCCATCAACCAAAGTCATGCCAAGCGAGGTCACAACTCCGCCGCGCCAGCCGCTCAGTTCACCGCCAGCCAGAAGTGCCTGGTCGCCAATATTGTAAACGCCGAAGAGAATACAGGGCGCAAGGGCAAACATGACCAAGATCATATTGCGTTTGAGGTCAACGCTGTCACGTACATGCACCTGACCAGTATTGGTCTCCCCCACATTGTAGAAGAAAGTGTCCATGGCCTCATAAAAGGGATAGAAAAACTCAAGTTTCCCTCCCTCCTTGAAATTCGGCTCAATCTTATCAAGAAAATTTCTCAATAACTTCATGCGCCCTCCTTGAAAATTACACCCAGAATCTGGCGCAGCAATGCGCCATAATCATTCTTCCCGGAACAGGAATAGGTCATCAGTGAAAGATCCTCTTCATCCAGCTCAAGCACGCCCAGCCGCAGACACTCAACCACATCCTGGGTTAACAGGGCTTTGGCCAACTGAGTTGGCAGAATATCCAACGGCATGATCTTTTCAAAGACCCCCGTCGGCACCACGGGGCGGATGCCTCCGTTACGCTTGGACGTAATATTAAGCAGCTTAGCAGGCAGAAAATGGGAGAGGAAAGTTCCGCCAGCAGAGTGCTGGCTCGCACCAGGTCGAATCCAACCCAGAAGCTTGCGCTCAGTATCCTCGGCCAGCACTGCAATTTGATAGTGGTAACGTCCCAGAAAGTGCAGGCTCCCCTCCATCCTGCGACCGTTAAAGATGGAGCCGGAGATCACACGTTGCGGCTGGTCAGCCAGGCGTCCCGCGACGATCTCAGCTATATCCGCGCCAATGGTTGTATGAATGATCTGCGGCTCTTTGAACAGCGGCCCGCCCAAGGCCACATAGCGCTCATTCCATAGTTTTCCGGTTGCCAACAACTTCCCGATCGCGATTACATCCTGCGCCGCAATGTGCCAGACACTCTTCAATTCATGTGCCGGGTCAATCATATGGATATGGGTTCCCACCAACCCGCAAGGGTGCTTACCGCCAAATTTCACACTCTCACACTGCTCCACAGGCGGCAGCTCAATTGCGAAGCTCTCATGCACAATGTTGTAGACTTTAGTTTGTGTGATGCGCGTGAGCGCAACCAGCCCCCTGGTGAAGTCCACTACATGCCGCTTGATCACAATCTCTGGGTTGAATCCAAGCGGATCACTGTTAATGGAGGTCACAAAGATTGAATGAGGTCGGGCACTGAGCTGAGGAACACGGGAGAAAGGGCGCTGGCGGAGTGCGGTGAACAGACCAGATGCAGCCAAGATCTGGATGATCTCATCCGCCTCAGCGGTTTTCAATTGAGCGTCCGAAATGGTTGCGAATTCGCACACACCCTGCGCTTCATCGACATCAATCACCACCGACTCCAGAACCCGGCGCGGACCGCGGTTGATCTCAACCACCCGTCCCGGGCAAGGGGCTGTGTACACCACTCCCTCGCTCTCCTTGGAGGCAAACAGAGGATCTCCGGTTTTAACCATGTCGCCTGTTTTGACGATGACTGAAGGTTTAAGCCCAATATAGTCCAGTCCGGTGAGCGCGACTCTTTGAGTTTTGATCAGCTCAGAGAGATACTCAGCTGGCCGACCTTGAATCGGCAGATCCAAACCTTTTTTTATTTTGATCATAATACCGCCTGCAAATCTTCTTAATATCGAATATCCCAGTTTTCAGAGCCTTAATACAACCCTCACTGTTACAAAGTTCACTATTAAACCACAAATAGCCGCATTAGTCATGTCCGCTGTATGGTTTTTTCTGATATTTTTTTAAGAGCTATTTCATATTACCATTTAACTCTCTGAATGCCTTTTGTTTGCTGGTTGCCCAGTGGGAGGGGTTGTGCTAATATTTTTATTTTTACGCAGAGTACTTATTTTTAGGGGTAGAGCTGAAAAACAGCCTTTATCAAATATTATGATTGGTATTTCAAAGTTATATATGGGGCAGGTGGAGGTCTCTGATCCTCTACGCTATGGTCGTAAGTCAGGAAAGCTGCCGAGTCATCTCTTGCAGTTTTCAGAGGACAAAAAACCAGTGGTAGTCTGGAATGTGACCTCTGCCTGCAACCTGAAGTGTACGCACTGCTACGCTGCAACGGAGGGAACGCCGGATGAGCTGAGCACAGAGGAGGCCTTGGCGATTATTGATGATCTGGCGGCCTTCGGTGTTCCAGTGCTGCTCTTTTCCGGAGGCGAGCCCTTTGTGCGCCCCGATATATTGACACTGGCGAAATATGCGATGAGTCAAGGGCTGCGCGTTGTTTTTTCAACCAACGGAACCTTGATCAATGCCGAGCTGGCAGCGGAGATCAAGTCCATTGGTGCCTCTTACGCTGGCATTAGCATTGATGGAATGCAGGAGGTGCATGATCGCTTCCGAGTTTGCAAGGGGGCCTTTCAGCAATCGCTGAACGGCATTCGGCTCTGCCGCGAGGCTGGCGTTAAGGTCGGTCTGCGCGTGACCATGACCAAAGAGAATGTGGGTGAGATCCCCGCGATCTTTGATTTAATTGAAAGCGAGCGTATTCCCCGTATCTGTCTTTACCATCTGGTTTACAGCGGACGCGGGGCGGATATCGCCGCGTTGGATCTCGACCATACGCTGCGGCGCTCGACCCTGGATCTGATTATCGACCGCGCCCAACAGTTGCATGAGCGCGGTCTGCCGGTGGAGGTGCTGACTGTTGACAACCATTGCGATGGCCCATACCTGTATATGCGTATGCTAGCCGAGAGTAATCCGCGCGCCGAGGAGGTAATGCGACTACTGGAGATGAATGGCGGCAACAGCACTGGACACGGTATAGCCTGCATCAGCTGGGATGGAACCGTCTATCCCGACCAGTTCTGGCGCAACCAGCCGGTGGGCAGCGTACGCGAAAAACCGTTTAGCGAAATCTGGGGCAACCCGCCTGAGGGGTCGCTGCTGGCCATGCTTCGGGAAAAGAAACAGCATGTTACAGGCAAGTGCGTGAGCTGCCGCTTCCTCAATGTCTGCGGCGGTAATTTCAGGGCCCGCGCCGAGGCCGCGACCGGTGAACTGTGGGGCGTTGATCCAGCATGTTACCTGACCGATGAAGAGATCGGGAGGTAGTGGGCAGAAGACAGAAGTCAGCGGCAGCGGCAGCGGCGGACGATTAAAACCCAAGCCCTTAACAATCGTCAACCAGTATCGTCGCCGCTATCGTGAACCGGAGGCATGGCCTCCCTGAATAAATTATCTCTCACAGAGGCGCAGAGAACGCAGAGAGAGAGAGAGCAGCAGCCTATTACTCTGAACTCTTCGCAGCCCTGAGAGAATATTTTGAGGTGAAAAATCTTTGAGGTAAAAAATGGGAACTCCGAGCACCCGCTTTACACCTTTGAGTCTTTGCTAGGGAAACTCTGAAAAGGCCCTGAGACCTCTGTGCCTCTGTGAGAGATAAAAAATTGGTTGCGGCTATGCCGCGCTAGGAACTCTGTGTCTCTGTGAGAGGTAAAAACGTGCCTACGGTGGAAAAATGTTATCAAATTCTCAATATAGACCGCCACGTGAACTGACCGCTGCCGCTGAAGCTGTTGGCCCACGTGTTGTGGCATGGGAGATTACCCGGCGCTGCCCGCTGGCCTGCAAGCACTGTCGCGCTGGAGCGCGTGACCATGCTTACAGCGGTGAACTCACAACCAAGGAGTGCATTGAGGTGCTGAACTCGCTGGCCCGTTTCACCCGTCCTATGATTATCTGGACTGGTGGCGAACCCATGTACCGCTCTGATATTGTGGAGCTGGTTCAGGCCGCCAAGGAGCGTGGCATCCGCTCTGTAATGGCACCCTGTGGCACACTGGTGGAGCGGGAGGCACTTATCGCATTAAAAGCGGCGGGAGTGATGGCGTGCAGCTTCAGTGTCGACGGTGCGTCCGCTGCATCTCACGACGCATTCAGAGGGGTGCCCGGGGCTTTCGCCAATATCACACGTGCCATGCAAATTGCCACAGAGGTTGGTATGCCCTTTCAGATCAACGCCACAGTTTCTCGTTTGAACCGGGCGGAGTTGCCCGCGATCCGTGAGCTGGCGATTGCGGCAGGTGCCAGCATGCTGGATCTCTTCTTTCTGGTTCCAGTTGGCCGCGGCAAAGAGTTGAGTGATTTGGCACTCTCCCCGCCCGCGACCGAAGAGGTCTTGCGCTGGCTCTTTGAAATGAATCAGGCTGGGCCGATCCCAATGCGCGAAACCTGCGCGCCGCAGGCCGTGCGCATCTGGCATCAGATGGGCCGGGTAGGTTCAAAACCCTCTGGGTGTATGGGAGGCAAGGGCTTTGTCTTTATCTCGCACACTGGTATCTTACAGCCCTGCGGCTTCTTGGATGTGCCCAGCGGTGATCTGCGCGCATTTGACTTTGATTTTAAAGCGGCGTATCTGAGCTCGCAGGTCTTTAATGATTTAAGGCAGACCGATCAGCTTGGCGGCGGTTGCGGCGGCTGCGCGTTCCGCGATGATTGCAGTGGCTGCCGTGCTCGGGCGTATGCTGCCACCGGCGACTACATGGCAGCCGAGACCTCGTGCGAGATCGCACGAGGCGGCATCTGAACACAGGTGGTGTCTGATTACGATGTACAGCTGGAAACTTCCTTGTCGTTAAATTGCTTTTCTATTGGTACAATTATTCCATTTATGATGATCAAACTCAGAAGATCACAGTCGTATAACTAAGGGCGGCTGCTTTGTGGGATCTGGTAGCGAAGCTTTAATGGAGATTAGACAATGTATATTTCAAGAATAAAGGCTAAAAACTGGCGAAACTTTCGAGCTTTAGATGTCAAATTGACAGAAACGACATATCTAATTGGCCCGAATGCGTCCGGCAAATCAAATTTTCTTGATATTGTTCGATTTATGCGTGACTTGGTTAATCCAAATGGAGGTGGATTGCAGCAGGCGGTTAAATCGCGTGGAGATATGCAGAAATTGCGGTGTTTGGCAGGTCGGCAAGGTGCTGGAATTGAGCTCGAATTTGAATTGAAAGATGATATTGAAAGTGCGCAGGCAAAGTGGATATATGTTGTGTCGTTTGCGAATGAGATCCGTGGCAAACGCCGTGCCATCGTTAAAAAAGAAGTGGTTGTTCGTGATGGTGAAATGGTTCTTTGTCGCCCAAATAAAGACGATAAAGAGGACCCTGAGCGGTTGACTGAGACCTATCTGGAATTAACAAATTCAAATCGAGATTTTCGTGAGATAGCAGAGTTTTTTCAAAAGGTTCTTTATCTGCACTTGGTTCCTCAATTATTAAAACATAGTGAGATGTTTGTCTCGAAACAGCTAGAGGCGGATCCTTTTGGGCAGGGTTTCCTTAACCAGATATCAGCTTCAACTCCGAAAGTTCGTGAGTCCCGACTAAAGCGAACTGAGAAAATATTAAAAAAAGTAATTCCGCATTTCAAAGAATTGCGTTTTACTCAGGATGAAGTTAAAGGGACACCGCATCTGGAAATGCGTTATGTTCATTGGAGGCCTAATGCCGGTTGGCAGCGCGAGGATCAATTTTCTGATGGGACATTGCGACTGATTGCATTAATTTGGACCTTGATGAGCTCCGATAATGTGATTTTGCTGGAGGAGCCAGAGCTATCTCTTCATCGCAAGGTTGTTGAGCAAATTCCGAGGATGCTTGCAGAAGCGCATAGTTCGCGTAGAAAATCAGGTGGTCAGGTTTTTGTGAGTACACATAGTCCCGAACTACTTTCGGACAACAGTATTTCCGGTAATTTTTTGATATTGATGCCGCAGGCCCATGGTGAATCAACTGTGATAGAAGAGCCCACTAAGGCGGACCTGATTGCAATGAAGGCTGGAATGACAGCTGCGGATATTTTGTTACCAAAGACGAGTGTGTCGGTGGGAGACCTTTGAGATGCCCGAACTCTTTTGTTATGCTTTTGCTGAAGATGCCCTTTCCTGTAAAGTAATGGTAAAGATTGTTGATTATTGCAATGCTAATTCACGCACTGTTCCATTACGTTTCTACCCTGGTTTTCCTGAAAACAAGGGTGGTTGTAATAATCTCAAGAAAATGATTCCTAGAATTTGTAATATGGCGAAAGCAGATTTATGTGGATTTGTTTTAACAGATCTTGATGTTGCGGAGTGTGCTCCTGAACTGATTAGAAATTGGTTTAACCTAAATGATCAGAAGCCAACCATACCAGATAAATTTTTGTTTAGGATCGCAGAACGGGAAGTTGAATCTTGGTTGATGGCTGATAAGGAAGGACTGGCTGCCTATCTTAGTATAGCAGTGGACAATTTCAGTGATTCTCCTGATTCACTTTCTGATCCTAAACAATGTTTGCTGAACATTATCCGTTTAAAGGGACGTAAGCGATACCACCGCGATATGTTGCCCAGAAATATAGCCAATGTTGGCATTGAGTACAATTATCGTTTGAGTAAATTTGTTAATGAGCGGTGGAATGTGGCTACTGCTGCTAGTAATTCAGAGAGTTTGAGGAGAGCGATTGCAGCTATAAACAGGTTTTGATTTGGGAGGTTCTGAATTATGAATATGCGTACAAAGAGTTGTGATTTTCTGGTGATCGGCAGCGGTATTGCCGGGCTGATGAGTGCCCTAAACCTTGCGCCGCATGGCAGGGTATTGGTGTTGACAAAAAAACGGCTTTCGGATTGCAGCACCAACCGCGCTCAAGGCGGTATTGCCTGTGTGATTGACCCAGAGGACAGCTTTGAGCAGCATATGGCCGACACCATAGATGTTGGTGCTGGGCTTTGTCGTGAAGAGGTAGTGCGCAAGATCGTCTCCGAAGGACCGGCGCGGCTGAAGGAACTAATCGACCTGGGGGTGAGCTTCAACCTGCGCGGTGATGGTCAGCCCGGGTTTGACTTGGGGCGCGAAGGAGGGCACAGCCAACGTCGTGTGCTGCATGCCGGCGATATTACCGGGCAGGAGATTGAGGCGGTGTTGGTGAGCCAGACGATGAATCACCCGAATATCACCACAATGGAAAATTCGATGGTCATCGACCTGATTACCACCCGCTGGCTACACCGACCCGAAGCGAATCAATGCGTGGGCGCCTATGTTCTGGATGAGAAAAGTGGGGAGATTTTTGCCGTGCGGGCACCAACAACAGTGATGGCCACTGGCGGCTGTGGCAAGGTCTATCTCTATACCTGCAACCCCGATATCGCGACTGGCGACGGAATCGCGCTGGCCTGGCGCGCTGGTGCCACGATCACCAATATGGAGTTCATCCAGTTTCATCCAACCTGCCTGTATCATCCTCTGGCCAAACGGTTTTTAATCAGCGAGGCTGTGCGCGGCGAGGGCGCCGAGCTGGTCGATGACAAGGGTCGCCCCTTTATGCTGAAGTACGATCCGCGCGGCTCGCTGGCCCCGCGCGATATAGCGGCACGGGCGATTGACTCTGAGATGAAACGCAGCGGAGCCGCATATTGCTGTCTGGATATCCGCCATCAGCCCAAAGAGTTTCTCCAGTCGCGCTTTCCAAACATCTACGAGACCTGCCTCTCGTTCGGCATTGATATGGCGACTGATCTGATACCGATTGTCCCATCCGCTCACTATATGTGCGGTGGCATTCAGGCGGCGGTTGATGGTGTGACCTCACTGCCCGGACTCTACGCTGTCGGCGAGACCGCCAGCAATGGGCTGCATGGTGCCAACCGACTGGCGAGTAATTCACTGCTCGAGGCGCTGGTCTGCGCGCATGAGACCGCTGGCCGGATTGTGCGCGAAAAGCACCGGCTGCCAGACGCGCTTCACATCCCAGACTGGCAATATGGCAAGGCTGTGGCCAGTGATGAAGCGGTGATGGTGGCGCATAACTGGATGGAGCTACGCACCTGCATGTGGGACTATGTTGGAATTGTGCGCACCAACAAACGGCTGGACCGTGCGCGTAACCGCATCCGTAATCTGCGGCGAGAGATTCGCGAGTATTATTTTGACTACCTGGTAACAGTAGATACCCTTGAGCTGCGGAACCTAGCCTTGGTGTGTGAGCTGATCACTCGCTGCGCCATGCTTCGCAAAGAAAGCCGCGGCCTGCACTACACCCTGGATTACCCCGAGCGGCTGCCAAAGGCTAAAGATACCATTCTACCCGGTCGCCGGTTGTAAGACCACCTTTTTTGAGATCACCCTTTTTGATACCACTTAGTGGTCTCAAATTCGAGGTTAAAAGCCCATGATCTGGTGCCTTCCCCTTTTAACCTCCTGATTGCAACCACTTCCCCCTTTTACACTCCTGATTGCAACCACTTCCCCCTTTTACACTCCTGATTGCAACCACTTAGTGGTTGCAATAACTCAGAGAATGAGCATGCAGTCACCGTAGCTGAAGAAGCGGTAGCGTTCGCGCAACGCCTCGGCATAGGCTGCCAGCACCAGCTCACGCCCCGCAAGTGCGGCGATCATCATGATCAGGGTTGACTGCGGCAGATGAAAGTTGGTCAACATGATATCGACCGCTTGAAATTGGTAGGGCGGGTAGATGAAAATTGCGCTTTCGCCGCGCTCAGTAACAATCTGTCCGTTATGCTTGGCAGCTACGCTTTCCAGGGTGCGCACAGTGGTGCTGCCCACGCAGAGCAGCCGCCCACCACGCTCGCGGCAGGCGTCCACCGCCGCCGCGCACTCCAGGCTGACCACATAGCACTCGCTATCCATGCGGTGCTCCTCAACAACGAGGCTCTTGACCGGCTTAAAAGTGCCAAGTCCAACGTGCAACGTGAGGTACTCGCGGCTGACACCGCGGCGGTCGAGCGCATCAAAGAGATCATCAGTGAAGTGCAGGCCTGCCGTCGGGGCTGCCACCGCCCCGGTCTCGCGGGCATAGATGGTCTGGTAGCGTTCACGGTCAAGCTGCGTCTGCCGCTGGTCGCCACCGCGATGGATGTAAGGCGGCACAGGGGTCAATCCATGCTGATCCAAAATTTCCATCAACGGCAGGTGCGAGCTGAAGATAACCGTGCAAATGCCCTCATCGTGGCGCTGGATGATCCGCGCCTGCAACTGGTTGTCAGCAAAGAGCGCCTCCAGTCCGGGCCGCGTCTTGCGCCCCGACCCACCCAGGCAGCGCCAGCAGCTTGCCTCTTTTGCCGCGTTTTGCTCTCCAGCGGGCAGGGGCAAAGGTTGCAGCAGCAGCAGCTCTAGTGCGCCGCCAGTGTCGGCCCAGTGCCCCTTCATCCGGGCTGGAAAGACCTTGGTGTTATTCAGCACCATCAAGTCGCCGGGGTTGAGATATTCGACAATGTCACCCACCATGCGGTGCTCAATTTGCGCAGTGGCACGGTGCAGTACGAGCATCCGCGAGTCGCCGCGCATGGCCGGCGGCTCCTGCGCGATCAGTTCTTCGGGGAGTTCAAAATTGAAATCAGAGGTTAGCATAGGAAAGTTGGTTTATCAGTTGCTTTGCATCTCCCCCGATTCCCTCGAACTCCGCGCCTCACCTGCCTCACACCCGAGTCGCATGAGGTTCGCAGTGAACTCAGGGAAGGATTCGTTGAGAATCTCCGCGCCTTGCACAATGACCGGCTCTGGAGATTGCAGTCCAGCCAGCGCGAGCGACATTGCCAGGCGATGATCCCCCTGGGCAGTACAGCTCCCGCCTTGAACGGTTCCACCCGTGATAGCAAAACCATCTGGAAACTCCTCCAGCACGACACCCAGCTTTTTGAGTTCGTTGCAAAGGGTGGTGATGCGATCGCTTTCTTTGTGGCGCAGCTCTTCGGCCTCTCGCACCACGGTGGTGCCTTCAGCGTATGCGGCGGCAATTGCGAAAACGGGAAACTCATCAATCATGCGCACCACAGTCTCGCCGCTGACGTGAATTGCTTTGAGCGGCGCTGCATTGAGTGTGATGTCAGCGACTTGCTCGCCGTAGCAGACCCGCTGGTTTGTAATCGATATCTTGGCGCCCATTTCGCGCAGAGCATCGAGAATACCGGTGCGCGTGGGATTGATGCCAACATCCTGGATAGTTATCTTGGAGCCGGGCACAATCGCGGTGGCCACCAGCATAAAGGCGGCGGATGAGATGTCGCCTGGCAGGGTGATCTGCAGCGGCGTGAGCGGCTGGGAGAGCGGTTCGATTTTCACGGTAAAGGACTCCTCAACTGAGATCGCGGCACCCATGGCGGAGAGCATGCGTTCTGTATGGTCGCGAGAGGGGCCGGGCTCCTGCAAGGTGGTGGTGACATCAGCACTGAGGGCCGCCAGTATGAGGCAGCTCTTAACCTGGGCACTGGCAATTGGCAGGGTATATTGGAGCGCTGTGAGCTTGTTGCCGGGCGCGCGGCTCGCCAGCGTGAGCGGTGCGCAGCCGGATTCCGAGGTAATTGGGACGTTCATTAGACGAAGCGGATCAATGATGCGGTTCATCGGGCGGCTGCGCAGGCCTGCAGAGCCGTCGAGCACACAGGCTGTGCCGCTGGCTGCTAATGCCCCAGCCAGCATCCGGATGGTTGTAGCAGAGTTGCCACAGTTGAGTGGTGCGGCAGGAGCTGTAAATCCATGCAGCCCTTTGCCAACCATTGTCAGAGTGTCGCCCTCCAGCCTCCAGTCGATGCCCAGTGCTGTCAGTGAGTTAAGCATGGCATGGGTGACACCCGAGACCAAAAAGCGGTTAATCGTGCTCGTGCCCTCTGCCAGTGCGGCAAAGAGTGCTGCGCGGTGTGAGAGTGATTTGTCGCCTGGCAAGGTGACACTTCCGCTGAGCGGTTTAAGTGCTGTTATAGATAAATTCATGGTGGGTATTATAGAGAAAGAAGGGTGAAGAGTGAAGTCACAAACGTTCTGTCTTGCCTTCAGCTCACGGAGCGAAGCTACTTCCCAGTATCTCGGCCAGCCAGCCATCCTTGCCGCCCATACCGAGCGCGCCGATCACAGTGATTGGCCGCTCCGGGATGTAAACTTCGCCGGGTGCCAGAGCCTTTTCCAGTTGATAAACAACATCCGGATGAAAAGAGTGTAAGCTCTGATCCTTCCAGAAATTAATTTTCACCTCTCCACTGAAGGAGGCCAGAGCACCATAATAAGCACCGGTTGGTTCGTGGACCCAGCAGCCAGACTCAGGCATTTTCCACACATTCGGCGCTAGCCGCACAGCATCCCAGCCATCGCCAGCCCCGTTGAAGCGGCAGTAGAGCCCTTTAAGGTCTAGCTTGTGCGTACCAATGTTCTTCACCCGTAGCACCTCACAAACAAACCGCGACGAACCGGGTGGCACAATAATACGGTGGGTCAGCTCAAAAGGGCTTGCCTGCGTGAACACACCGCTGATTTCAATCACCGCGCAACCTTGTTCCACAAAGCCTTTGATTGTTGTTACCTGCTGGATATTGCGCCATAAGTTTGCACCGCTCTCGTTGACTGAGTGCGCCATCCCATTGTAGGAGCCATAGAGCCTGCCATCCAAGGTGATTTTTTCAATCAGGTAGCTTGAACCCACCCTACCTTCGAGCTTCAAGCGTTTGTTTTCAATCACAAATTGCTTTTCATCTATGACCAAAATAACATCTGCAGCATCAGGTTTTTTTTCTTTGAGCTTTAAGGCGCTTTGCATGGGGGTCAAAGCGCTTTTAGTAATCCCAGGCTGAGGCGCTGGCGCAGGGGCCTGGCGATGTTTCCACAGCTCAGCGTGCAGCTCTGTGAACATCCCTGTGATTTGGGGATAGGGAAGGTTTTCCTCATTGACCAAACCGTAGTTGGAGTCTTCAGGAAAAGGGGTGCTGATACCCAGTGCTGGCTCATCCACCCACATGAAGTAATTATAGCCGATCAGGTATGGCAGCGAGAGCATGGTTTGAGCAAAGAGCTTGGTGGCGGCCGTGCGGCCGGTCTGCGTTAGAAAGCGCTGACCTGCGCCATGTTCGCTCGGCAGTCCGGCATCCAGTGCGGGGAACGACCACTCAGTTACTAGCATCGGCTTGGAGACATGCCCATAAAATTTTGCAAAGTGTTCAGGGATCAACTCTGCGTTCACGCCAAAATCGCTGTAAACCAGTCCCTGGTCCAGATCTGCCTTGGGGTAACAGTTGAAGGTAACCACATCGCAGTACTGACCGCTAATCTCCCACACAACGGGATCGGCCCCGCCCGTGCCAGCGAAACGCGCTCCGAGAATCATATGGTTGGGATCCGCCGCACGGATGGCTTGGGTGGTAATACTGAAAAGGCGCTTTGCAACCTGCTTGAGGAAGTCGTGTTTCGTCTGAATCTGCGCTTCATTTGCTGAGGGCAACGCACTCAGTTGCAGCACATCGTCAAAGCTTTGGCACTCTGTTTTCCAGAGCGCATTGAACCTTGCAATCTCATCTTGCGCCCGCTCTTGCAACATCTTGACCAGTGCTTGCTTGGCCGTATGATTTGCGCTCAACTTGATTGCCGCGTCAAAGAGTCCGCTCTCGCCGCGGCCTCGTCCCCACCAGGCCAATTCGTTATCAATGAAATAGCCGAACATCCATGGGTCATGGAGATTTGGGGCGCAGCGCTGGCGGGCAATGTAACGACAGTAGGCCTCAAAATCCGGATGAAAGACATTGGGGAAGGCGCTGCATGGCCTTTTCTCATTCGGGGAAATGTAATACTCCTCCGCCATAGTGGCCAGCTCTGTTCCAATGCCGAGGTTCACACAGTGAAAGAGCCCCCGACGGCGCAGGCTCTCCTGGCTGCCAGCACCGAGCATGTTGAAGCCCCACTGCTTTAGGCGGGCGAGTGTCTGCTCCTCCCACACAGCGGGATCTGGATATTTCGCCTCATTCTTCTTGCGATACGGGTGATAGCCGAGCTTTTCGCACCAGTGCCCCCAGAAGGTGGTGTGATCTACGCCCAACACAACAACCCCGCGCCCCAACGGGTCGATCGCCCACCAGCGTCCATCAGGAAACTGCTGCACATAAAAGTATCCGCGCGCTTCAGCCTGTACCTGCTGCACAAAGTTATCACTCTGATAAGGCGGGAAGCTCGCCTTTGCTGGCACAACCGCCACAGCAGCATTGCTCGTGGACTTCAGCTTTGAGAATGTTCCGGTCAAACCAGTGCTATGCAGCGCGGGCCGACCGCAGTTGACTGCACGGTCGGTGAAGGCGTAGCGCTGGCGGAAAACTTGTTTGCCGTCCATCCCCTTGACTGTGCAGGAAACACCCTTTTGATCCATTGCCAATTGTAGGTGCCAACGGCTACCGGGCGCAACCGTAAGGTCTGGTGCGCGTTCTACAAACTCAAGCGTGAGCGAACTCTGCGCTAGCCATTTGTGGTCCAGCATCTCGGCCAGCTCAAAACAGTAATCAAAGCCCTGCCCAACAGGGGCCTTAACCAGCGCTAGATGCCAAAAATTGCGCTCACTCTCCACAACTGCGACCCCAGCCACCCGCCATCTCTCTGAGGGCACCGTCTCTCCTAGCTCAAAAACTCCCTCAACGGTAACCTCTTTTGACAGCGGCAGCTCATCACGCACCGCAAAACCAGCCCCATCCGCCATCAGTGCCATGCTCTCGCCTGCTGGCTTAAATACAACTGGATTCCGCAACCACTCGCCTCGCGCTCCAGTTGCAGCTAGGATCAGTAAAAAAACAAATCTCATCATCGCACCTCTTTCGCCATTGAAATAATTTTACTGCCAGAAGTCAGGAGTCAGAGCCTTTTCAGTTTATCAAAACAGGACAAGCACAAATATTAGTGATCAGCATATAGACAAGGGAGGCTAGTCCGGCACCGGCCACAGGCCCAAGAGCGGGTATCAGGGCATACCTCCAATCCGGGGCGGCTTTGCTTTTTAGGGGTAAAAACGCATAAACAATCCGCGGTCCCAGATCGCGGGCAGGGTTAATAGCATAACCCGTTGTGCCGCCCAAACTCAGACCAATGGAGAAAACAACGAGGGATACGGGGTAATGTACAAAAGCAGGCCATTTTAGCTTCGGGTGATTCGGTAATCTTAAAATGATCATAAAAAAAGATGTACACCGTTGCTGCCCCAAGCATTGCCCCCAGCATTTGCGCCAAAATAAAAGGCATCACTTTAGCCCATTCAAATAAGCCGCTAAACGCCAGGCCCAGAGTTACCGCTGGGTTGAGATGCGCCCCGCTGATGTCGGCGGTAACTAATACGCCAACAAAAACTGCCATGCCCCACCCTGTCGTGATGACAATCCACCCGGCATTAAAACTTTTCGTCCCCTTTAAAACTACGTTGGCCACCACCCCGTTCCCAAAAAGTATAAGAATGAATGTGCCCAAAAATTCGCCCAAAAATTCCATCATAATTGTTCCATTTAGCTATTAAAAAGTAGTTGAAAAGCCGTGTCTAATTTTCCCAGGGAAATTTATACTTTGTCAACTTGAGGTCATCGCGTACCTTAGTGAGTTCAAGTTGAACCGCTTCGTTAATCGGTACGCCGGAATCCTTGCGCTGCAGCCAAACTTCATACTCTTTTTCACCTGCGGTAAAGATGCGTTCTTGGTTTGGTGCCTTTTTTGAGGCACGCAGCTCGCGCAGAATATCGCCCGCTGTTTTCTTGAACTCCTCAAGCCCCATAAAGGCTTCTGTGTCGATCGCGATAAAGAAATGGCCAAGATGGTAGGGCACATTTTTGCCGTCTTTTTTACCTGTGAGCATTTTAAGAAAACTGCCTTGTTGTAAAGCGGCGGAAAGCACTTCAATAACCGTGGCATAGCTGTAGCCTTTGTACCCGGCAAGTTCCTCGCCGATGCCTCCCAAAGGTGCCAAAGCCGCTTCGCCTGTATTTAAATCAATGAGAATTTGGTCGGTGTCTGTTTTGGGTTCGCCATCTCTGCCAATAACCATACCCGACGGCGTCGCCTGTCCCATCCTTGAGAAGTACTCTAGCTTGCCGCGTTGAGTGATGGAAGTCGCACAGTCGATATTAAAATCAAAGGGCTCATCCGTAGGGAAGCCGATGGTGAGGGGGTTAGTGCCAAGCATGTTTTCGACACCGAAGGTTGGCGCGATTGAAGGCCTTGCATTCGAGCCGGTCATACCAATCATGCCTGCCTTACTGGCCATAGAGGTGTAGTAGCCGGCAATGCCGTAATGGCAGGAGTTACGAACCGCAACCATGCCCATGCCGTATTTTTTTGCCTTTTCAATTGCCATTGACATGGCTTTATAGCTGATAACCTGGCCCATGCCGTCATGCCCGTCAACCACCGCAGTCGTCGCGGTTTCGCGGATAATTTCGTAATTGGTCACGGGGTTTTGAATGCCGATATTAATCCTGTCAATATAGATAGGCTTAAAGCGGTTCACGCCGTGGGACTCAATACCTCTTTTGTCCGATTCAAGCAGAATATCCGCGCAAATTTTCGCGTCTTCATATGGAACGCCGACACCGGCAAAGGCATCCTCCACAAAACCGTAGAGTGTTTTCCAGTCAACAACAACCTCTGCCATAATAAGATCCTCAGAAAATTAAATACTTCAAGTTTAATTCGGAGCTGCCCAGTTCAATGAGTGCTCAACCGCCCGTTTCCAGTCGGCGTAAAGCTTTGCGGCATCTTCCCGACTCATCTGCGGGGTGAAAACCCGCTCAACCTCGCGAATTTTTTCAATCTCCTCTTTATCCCTCCAAAAACCGACGGCAAGACCGGCAAAGTATGCGGCACCAAGCGCCGTTGTTTCGATTGTTTTCGGGCGGGAAATATTGATGTCGAGTAAATTGGCTTGTATCTGCATCATAATATTACTCACACACGCGCCGCCATCTACTCGGAGTTCGCTGAATTTGATGCCGGAGTCGGCGTACATGGCATTCATCAGGTCGGTTACTTGGAAGACTATGCTTTCCAGTACAGCCCTTGCTATATGCGCCCTGTTGACACCGCGTGTCAGCCCTACAATACAGCCCCTCGCATGCATGTCCCAATAAGGCGCGCCGAGCCCGGTGAAAGCAGGGACAAGATAGCAGCCGTTGGCATCCGGCACACTTTCGGCAAGCTCGTCGCAACGGCTTGCCTTGTCAATCAAATGCAATTCGTCCCGGAGCCATTTGATAACAGAACCCGCATTAAACGCGCTGCCCTCAATGCTGTATTCCACTTCATCGCCAATGCCCCAGGCAACGCCGGTTAGAAGTTTGTTTTTAGATGTCACGCGTTTGTCGCCGGTGTTGAGCAATAAAAAGCAGCCCGTGCCGTAGGTGTTTTTTGCCTGACCGGGTTTGAAACAACCCTGGCCGAACAGCGCGGCGGATTGGTCACCGATAGCACTACTGATTGGAATGCCACCCAGCGACTCAATGCCGATAATGCCGGCAGCCACGGTGCCGTATACCATACTGGACGGCACGGGTTTGGGTAGGACGGATATTGGGATACCGAGTTTTTCACAGAGATACTCATCCCAGCAGAGCTTGTCCACATTGAAAAGCATGGTGCGGGAAGCGTTTGAGTAATCTGTCACATGCGCCTTGCCACCGGTAAGATTCCAAATCAACCAGGTTTCAACAGTACCGAAAAGAATATTGCCTGCCTGAGCCTGCTCAAGCGCACCGGGAACATTATAAAGTATCCATTTGATTTTAGTGCCGGAGAAGTAAGCGTCAATCAGAAGTCCGGTTTTCGCTTTGACATAGTCCTCAAGCCCTTGCGCCTTTAAGCCTTCGCAAAGTTCAGCCGTGCGGCGGCATTGCCAAACAATGGCATTATAAATAGGTTTGCCGGTGTTTTTATCCCATAAAATTGTCGTTTCACGCTGGTTGGTAATACCAAGGGCGACAATTTCCTGGGCGCGAACCTTCCCTGTAGCAAGTACGGCGGATACCGACTGAAGCTGGCTGTACAGAATATCCATCGGATCATGCTCCACCCAACCGGCCACTGGATAGATCTGGTCAAACTCCCTTTGCGCTTTAGCGACGATACTGCCGCCCTTATCGAAAATAATTGCGCGGGAGCTTGTTGTACCCTGATCAAGCGCCAGAATATATTTCGCTTCTGTCATTTAATACACCCTTCATATCATTCTCCTGCTGGTAACCGTTCACAGGGTATAAATATCCCTTATACGTGATGTGAAAATTTATGCTCTGCTGCGATGCGAGATGTTCATGCCATCGCCGGACCCTCTTCGCTGCGCGCACGCTCATATCTACGTTTCATGCGCCAGAAGGTGACAAAACAAATCGGGATTGAGAGAAAATACACCACCCCGATCACCCCAAGGGTTAGCCAGAACTGGGAGATCAACATCCCAATCGTAAACATGATCACCAACAGAAAGGGGGGCAGGTACTTGACCTTAATGTGAATCGCCTTGGCGGAGAAGGTCGGCAGTGGACAGGCCATCAGAGTGCCAAGCAACACCAGCAGAACGCAGCCGACCACAGGATTTTGGATGCCGTTGTAGCCAGCGTGAATTTGCCATATGGCCGGGGTCACCAGTAGACCCGCCGCCCCTGGCGATGGTAGACCTGTGAAACAGTGACGCCAGTAAGGTAGCTGGCTATCATCATCAATCATAATGTTAAAACGCGCCAGCCGGAAGGCGGCGCACATGGCGTAGAACAGCGCAAGTGCCCAAAACAGCCCCTTGTAGCTTTCGGCCACGCTGCCAGCCACAATCGGCGCCATAATCCAGTAATAGGTGAACAGAGCCGGGGCCACACCAAAGCTGACAAAATCGGAGAGTGAATCCAGCTCAGCACCAAGCTTGGAGCTGGCATTGAGCAGACGCGCCACCCGCCCGTCCAGACCATCCAGCATACAGGCTGCGAAGATCGCTAAAATCGCGAAGCGCCAGTTGCCCTGTGAACTGTATTTGATGGAGGTAATTCCGCTCGACGCCGCCAGCAGAGTCACCACATTCGGAATCATCGCCCGAATTGGTATCTTTCTGAGCCGCGTCCGTGGACGATATCTTCTAAGATTAATTTTTTTCATAAAAATGCCGCCCGTATCTCCGCCACAATGGCGTATGCGGCCACCTGCGGGTTAGCCGCCCCCATCACCGGCCGCCCCACCACCAAATGGGTTGAGCCATCACGCACCGCCTGCCTCGGTGTGGCAACCCGCTTCTGATCGCCAACCTCCGTGCCTGCGGGACGCACACCAGGAGTGCAAAGCAGCACACCCTTGCCGAGCACAGAGCGCATATGCGCCGCCTCCATCGGCGAACAAACAATCCCGTCCGCCCCGTTATCGCAAGCCAGCCGCCCCAAAGCCTCAACCTGATCCGCTGGCGAACGCGCAACCCCGATCTCTTGCAGATCCGCTCCATCCAATGAGGTCAGAACTGTCACGGCCAAAATCCTGGGAGCCTTAGCACCGCACTGCGAGGCGGCATCTGCTGCCGCCCGGATCATCGCCCGACCGCCAACGGCGTGAATGGTCATCAGATCCACCCCCAGCTCCGCTCCGGATAAAACTGCGCGTTCAACTGTGCGGGGAATATCGTGCAGCTTCAGATCCAAAAAAACCTTTTTGCCGCGCGCCTTGAGCACCCGCACCACGGCTGGCCCCTCCGCGCTGAACAGCTCCAGCCCGATCTTGTAAAACTGCACTGCATCGCCCAACCGGTCAACCGCTGCTTCCACCTCCGCCGTGGAGGATAGATCCAACGCCACTATCAACTCTGCCATGCTCCTAATCCTCTCTGTTTTTGTCCCGAGTTCATATCATACTCGATTGGTACGGGGTTTTGGGGTTAGCGGCTAGGGGTTAATGAAAACCATAAATCGTCTAGCATAGATAGCTGCGCCTACGCTATTAAACAGTGACTCCATGCCTTCCGGCTCTCCAGGCGCCTGCTCAAAATCAAGCTCCGCCATTGCGATCATTGCACCCAACATCGTGGTCACCATCAAAATTCGTCTCATGAACATCTCTCCTTGCTCTATAACTTTAAAACCTCAGAGCGCCGCGTTGACCGCCTCCACCAGAGCATCCGGCTGCGTAACGCCGACAAATTTTTTGACCTCCTTGCCATCCTTGAAAACAATCAACGTGGGTATACTGGAGATATTGAATTTGCCCGCTGTCACCTTGCCCTTATCCACATTCACCTTGGCAACGATTGCCTTGCCTGCCAACTGGCCCGCAGCTTTGTCAACCAGAGGCGATTGCTGCCGGCAGGGCGGACACCACGGGGCCCAAAAGTCAACCAAAACCACTCCATTCGCAATGGCTGCGTCAAACGATACGTCATCCAGCTCAACCACCACAGCTTCATCCTGTGAATCAGCTCCTGACCCCGTGGCAGCCTGCTCGGTTTTATTGCAACCACCCACGATCAACGCGGTGATCAGTAGTCCTGTTCCTATAATTATTTTATTCATAATTCGCCTCGCACCCTTTCAGTAATTCACTCTTTTAACCAATTAGCCGTTATCTTATCAGATAGTAATTAGCCAGTAAAGCGGGAAGATCGCGGAGGGGGCGCACCTGTGAATTGGCGCATATTACCGGATAGCCTTCAAAATCAATGTTGTCCACCGCATAGCGGAGGACATACTTATATTGCAAATAAAGTAAATCCTCCGTTATACGGTGGATTATTGCATTGATTCACAGATACGCCCTCGCGGAGTCGCGGAGGACGCAAACTGAAAACCAGTTGTCAAGGCGCAAGCTTTTTGATAATCTTAATAGTTGTGATCAAACGTGTAGTTTGTTGAACTGATGTCTAGCTCTAAGTAACTACCTAAGTGAATCTGAAGTGAACCATGACTAAAAAATGTAATTATAAAATCTTATGGATCGATGTTGTTGCTGAGCCCGGAGGTGCTCAGCACAGCATGTTTGAAGTGTGCCGGAAACTCTCCGAAGAGGGAATCACCGTTGAGATTGCCATTCCCTACGGAGTACTCTACGACCGTTTCCACGCGGCTGGGTTCACAATCTACCCCATATCCCCGATCCGCGCCTCAAAAAAGGGGATAGCCCTCTTTAAAACTGTGGCCAAGTTGCTGAAAGCACCGCATACAATCAACCAAATCATCCGAGTTAGCAAACCCGATATCGTACACACCAACTCGCTCTCCGCCTTTTTGACTACCACCCATGTGTCCGCCGCCACGCCGATCATTTGGCATGTGCGCGACCTTCAACCGCCCTCAGCACTGATTCGTCCCGCCTTACACCGTGCTGTACGTATGATCACTGCCTCCGAAGCAATTGACGAGCATTTCACCGACATGCTCTCCCCGCGCCATCGTGGAAAGTTACGTCTAATACGCAATGGCATTGACTCCTCCGCCTTTGAGAGTGCCGATAAAGTCGCATTGCGCGCCAACTGCAACCTGCCAACAGACCGCCCGGTGATCGGCATGGTTGCCCATCTGATCCCCTGGAAAAAACACGATGTCTTTATTGAAGCCGCCGCGCTGATCAAAGACAAGATCCCTGAGGCGCATTTCGCAATCTTCGGGAAAGATCTTTTTAACGAAAACCAACGCTACATCAAACAGCTCCAGGATCTGATTGCTGAGAAAGGCTTGGAAAGCAGCTTCACCTGGATCAGTGACATCCATCAGCCTGAGCGTATTATACCCGCCCTTGACCTGCTGATCCACCCTGCCCGCCGCGAGCCCTTTGGGCGTATCATCTGCGAGGCTATGGCCGCTAAGGTCCCTGTGGTGGCGGCCGACACTGGTGGACCCTCAACCATTATCATCGACTATCACAGTGGGAGACTGGCCTCTGGCGGCAGTGCGGAACAATTCGCAGCGATTGCGGTCGAGCTGTTGACCAACCATCAGGTGTGCGCCGTTATTACAGCCAATGCCCTGCTGCATGTCCGTCAAAGCTACACCATCGCACGCGTCTGCGACCAATTGATCCACCTCTATGACGAAATCTATCAAGCCGCCAAATCGCGTCGCGAGTTCAAACCGGATAAATACTAAAACTTAATCACATCGAGCCAACGGGATTGGTCGCGGTTCATCTTCGCAGGCGCCACCATGGCCAAAGTCATATTGGATTCGGTCAGGATCTCGCCTGCCAGACATTGAACATCCGCTGCGTTCACCGACTTGATGCCTTCCAAGATGGCTTCCGGCGCAGGGACATACTGAAAGTTACTGTATGATTCACCAAGAAAATTCATCCGGCTGCTCATACTCTCCAGCCCCAGCCGGAAGGTGCCCAAAAGATACTCTTTTGTGCGGCGTAGCTCCTCATCATCCACGCCCTCGTTGACCAACAGCTTCAGCTCTTGAATTGTCAGTTGAAGGGCCTTGGCAACGCGCTGGGAGTCAAAACCACCGCTAATAGAGAAAATGCCGCCGTCGTCAAAGAGCTGATAGCCAGACTGAATAGAGTAGCAGAGGCCGTGGCGTTCACGCACACTCTGAAATAGGCGCGAGCTCATATTCTCGCCCAGCAGACCATTCAAAACCCGTAGCGCGAAGCGCCTGGGGTCATGGCGGCCAAAGATGCGGAATCCCAGAACAGCCTGCACCTGAGCAACCCCCTTGCCCACCAATGCCAGCGGCTCCTGTCCGAATGAGCTGTCAAGCGGCGCAAAAGGCTCCACCGCAAAGACTGGCAGGGCACCCAGACGTTGATCCACGCAGCTGACGCAGGCCTCATGGTCAACACGTCCCGCAAAAGCGATCAGGGTTGCGCCAGGGCGGTAGTGTTGCTCTTTATAAGCCTGTAAAAGATTATGATTCACAGGATTCAGAGTCGCCTCGCTGCCAGCCAGTGGCCGACCTAGCGCATGATCGCGAAACATGGCCTCCTGCAGTATTTCCTGAACATGATAGTGCGGAATATCTTGGTACATCTTGATTTCTTCCAGGATCACCTCACGTTCCCGCACGATCTCATCTTCGCTGAGCAACGAGTTCATATACATGTCGGAGAGGACATCAACTCCCTCCTCCATCAGCTCATACGGAAGTTTAACATAGTAACAGGCACTCTCCTCCTGAGTGTAAGCGTTCATATAGCCGCCGCGCCCCTCGATCGCGCGGGTGATCTCCAGTGCGCTGCGCGAAGGTGTGCCTTTGAAAAGCATGTGCTCCAGAAAATGGCTAAAACCGGCCTGCGCGGCACTCTCGTGTCGTCCGCCAGCTCTGACCCAGATACCTGCGGCAACACTCTCCGCACCGGAATCCGAGGAGGAGAGCACAGTTAAGCCGTTGTCGAGCTTTGTCATTTTTACATTTTTTAACATACTGCTTATTTATTGAGAAAACAGGCTGGAAGCCTATTCTACATTACAGGCGGCGCGCATGGCGGCCAAAGTTGTTTTTCCGTCATAGAGGGCCTTGCCGACAATCGCGCCGTAAAGGTTGGGGCAACCCAGCCCCTTCAAAGCAATTACATGCTCAGGCGCGCTGACACCCCCAGAGGCGATCACGTTACAGGCAACTGTCCGACAGATCTCGCGCATGGCCTCCAGATTGGGGCCGCCCAGCATTCCATCTGTGGCTGTGTCGGTGTAGATAATAGTTTTAACACCCGCATCTTCAACCTGACGTGCCAGATCCACCGCGCGTGTGCAAGTTGTCTCGACCCATCCTTTGACCTGCACAAACCCATCCCTTGCATCAATCCCGACTGTGATCAGATCCCCGAAGCGCGCCACCAGCGAGCGTAAAGTATCCACGCTTTCCAGGGCGCGGGTGCCCAGAATGGCTCTGGTCACCCCTGCTTCGGCGAGTTGCTGAATATGGGCATCTGTGCGCAGACCACCGCCTACCTCCACCGGTATTTTTAACATGGCGATAATCTGGCTGATGATTTGCGTGTGCCTGGGTTCGCCGGAGAAAGCGCCATCCAGGTCAACCACATGCAGCTCCTCTGCCCCCTGCTCCACCCAGTCTCGCGCCTGGGCGAGTGGATCCTCCGAGTAAACAGTCATATCATCCGCGCGACCCTGGCATAGCCGAACACATTTCCCATCTTTCAAATCAATCGCCGGTAAAATAATCATCTTCTAATAGTCTCCAGTGTCAAAAGTGTTTTGGATTTTGGGGTTTGGGGCCGTAGCAATAAATACCGGAAACTATCCCCTTTTCACGGGTGAGTAAAGCTGGCTTCAAAACTCATGTACTTTAGCATTTTAATAGCTGTTCTCGCAACTCCTGTTACAATAAATAAAAATTTGGGCAATCCAGTATTTTCATGGCTTGAAAAGCGCGATCAGAAGTTTGATGTTCCCCTTCCAACCCGCAGGCCAGAGGCGGGTCGGCTTTTCCGCTTCCAACTGATTCTCGATTTCATCCGGCAGATCTGCCAGAAAGTCCACTCCCGTCAAACTTTCCAGTTCATCCACTGAGACGATCTTTGTTCGTGGAAAAACACCGTAGCCACTCTCCTGCGACATATAGAGCGCAAGAACCCGCAGTTTGTTTTTTTTGTGTGCCACAATTACTTTATAAAAGCCGTCTGGAATCTCAATTCCTGATGGCAGCCTCTTGTTTTTGCTTGAACTGCAGGCACCGGTAATCACCCAGATATCGCCATATTTGGAGGGCCACACGTCGGTGATGAGATGTTCGATCTTGCGCCAGGGACCGCGATTCAAGCCTGGCATTTGAGGACATATGTTTGAGAGCAGGAAGCTCTGCTTCTGGGCCTCAGGGCCATGACAGGTTGAAATGGACCAGTTGGGTGCCATGTGTCCACGATCGTAGCCGGTTTTGGCGTAGTCGCTCGGCTTGGGAGAGTTGCGCGCCTCAGGATCGCTCTTGAAGGGGGGGCGAGGTGACTCTGGCAGACGTCGACCAGCTGGCACGTGGTTGGCCACCCAGAGTGGGTGCCGTAGCTCCGGGGAGTAACAGACTGTGAATCCAGAGCGCATGAGGTGTTGCGCTTCAGCGGTAACTTTGTGGGACAGCCCTGGTTTGGGATATCCGCCGACCACCAGGTTTTTGATCGGTAATGCTCCCTGATAAGCAACGACGCTGTCATGGCCGGTAATCCCCAGGAAGTCAGTCATGGAGGCCGACAGGTTACTGAAATAATAGAGTTTGTAACCGGCGAATCGCGGTAGATTGCGGTAAAGTTTTTGCTGTCTCCCCTGTGGCAGACGTGCAAACCAGTTCAACGCCACAAACGTGATCAGGAGGGAATAAAAAAGCGAACGTCGTAACCGCTTGGTGATAATTTTTCGGGATCTGAAGTTCATTTTCATAGCATAGCATAGCATTTGCAAGGTTTTTCTAGCTACAAAGTTCGCAACTTTTCAATAACCGGTTAGAGAACATAGGGCACGCTATACAAATGCTAAAGCCAATTTGGCTGCAACCCGTACTAAATTCGCCAACAGCTCGACAGCTTCAGTTGCATCCTTTAAACTTTGGGTCTTTCGGTTCACTGTTTTGGCTGCTGTGATCAGCTCCTTAGCGATCTTTTCGAATAAAGGTCCGGTATGTTGAAGCGTGCGCGTCATCGCATTGGTGTAGGCCAGCAGGCAGGTATCGCGGTCAGCGATGATCTTTTGCATATCAGCGTGCTCTTGGCATTTTAACAGTGCGTAAGGCATGGCATCGGTGGCACTCTGAGCTGCCATGCTCAGCGCTTTGAGCGCCTCTGCCTGTGTCAGCGTCCCCTCCATAACCATGGTCTGGATCTTTTTACGGGCCATAAAACTCCCTCCTTTGAGTTTTAAAAAGCGGTTTTAGGATTAAAAGAGTTAGTGATGAGTTGAAGTTCGGTGATCATGCCGCGCAACTCGATGGATGTGAGTACCTCGTTGTTTTCGAGCTCCTGATGCTTGGCAATCAGCTCACGGATGACTACCGTTGAGGCATTGTAGCCTTGCTCTATTAGCGCTGCTCTGCGTTGCATTCTAGATTTAACCACTAGCGTCAGCCCATCCTTTAAATGGGCGCCATCTTGAGAATCGATTATTTTTATCGCGTTCTTGCCAGCCTTGAGGCCCGCATCGCTTGCCAGCTCGGTGATTAGCGGCGCGGGATCCAGCAGACCTCGCTCCCAGAGCAGGGTAACGGCTGCCGCGCGGCTTGCGGCTAGGCTCTGATTGAAGGTGGTCAGTTGAGTTTTGACGCTGGTATCTTCAAGGAGTACTGCCAGCTCCTCCAGTCGCATTCTGATCAAGCGGCTGGCGTATGCAACTCTGCGGGTGTGGATCCGGCGCGCTGTCATGCCTCCAATTCGAGCGATTGAATCCTTGTCAGCCGCTACAAGAAGCACTGTTTTGTTGAGTGTCGTGGCATAGCTGTTCACCGCATCGCCCAGTTCATTGATGGTGGATGTCACCCCGCTCGCTGTGTTGAAAATAACGAGATTATGAAAGGCCTCGTATGTCTCGCCCAGCCTGGTAAACACCGCTTTACGCGCGCCTAGTTCCTGTTGAATGCCCTGATAATCTTGCTGGATCTGTTGCGGAACAACAGTGCCGGCATAACCGTGAAAAAAGGCCTCCGCATCCATTGCGCGAGCATATTCACTATTCGAGATAAATATATTGCCAGCACTCATCATTGTTGATTCTTTGCCAATTGCAGCGAGATTTCCCGCGGATTCAATGCTGAGCGAGGAGCAACCGGTAGCCAGCACAAGCGCAATCAGGCACCCCATTGCAGGGTGGCGGCGTTGCTTGACAACCTCCCGACATATATGAACTAGATTCGTACTACGCATGAATGGCATAGCGCATAGGGTATGGCGTATAGCGACTACAGTTAAAGCCTCCATTTTTGATCTCCTATTAATTATTAACAATAGTATGATATATGATTTCATCAGACAGTTAAAGAAGAATTACGAAAAGATTATTATTGGCTAAGCTAAAACTCAAACCATTCAAACCCTAAAGGCTGGTCAACAAACCTTACGCGGCAACTGTTCGTTGCTCACGTTTCAGCGTGCTCTCTGCTTAGCCCCCCCCATTAACCCAGAAATCCCCCCACTCGCCGCAGCAGATCTTCCGGGCTCTGCAGTTTAATGATGGGACAAGGCAGACTTCTAACAAACGAGGAGCCATAGCGTTTGGTAATAATCCGCGGGTCAGCGATCACCACTACTCCCCGATCCTCAGTAGTTCGGATCAAGCGCCCGAACCCCTGCCGAAACCTGATCACGGCCTGCGGCAGAGAAAAATCGCGGAAGGAGTTGCCCCCTGCCAGTTGAATCTGTTCACAGCGGGCTTCAACTACCGGATCACCCACCACGGCAAAGGGCAGCCGGGCTAAAACAACACAACTCAAAGCCTCGCCTGTCACGTCAACGCCCTCCCAAAACGAATGCGTACCCAGCAAAGCGCACTTGCCTCCATTCCGGAAAACGCGTGTGAGCTGGTCGCGGGTGCCGCTCTTGCCATGTACCAGCAGTTTAATTCCTGCCTCAAGCAGCGGCTCCTCCAGCAGCTCCGCAACATGATTCATCATCTCATAGCTGGTGAACAATCCCAAGGCACGCCCATCGGTCTTGACAAACAGATCAAACATCATGGCACTCAATTGATCCACATAACTCAAGCGCCCCTCGCCAGTTGGCTCGGGCATGAATCCTGCCGCATAAACCGCGCACTGGGTTAGATAGTTGAAAGGGCTCTCAGCCACGGCTTCGACAAACCGTGCTGGCTCGATCTGGTCAAACCCCAGACGACGGTTAATGTATTGGAATGATCCGCTCACGCGCAGCGTGGCCGAGCAGAAGATACATGAGTCTTTGTTTTGATAAAAGAGATCATGCAAATTTTTAGCAATGCTCAATGGGGCCGCCACAAAACTCACCCGACGCTCCCGCCCCCCCCGCCCTGGCTCCAGCCAGAAAACATACTCCGGTTCAGTCGCGGCGGTCACAAAATCAAGATCACACGCAAACTCCCGCAGCCGCTGCGCCGCGGAATCAAGGCCCATTGCCTGGTCGCTAAACAGTGACAGCTCTTCCGCCGTTGCCTGACGCAGCTTATCAGCCACCTCCTGCAGATGACTGGCAACCTCTGCCACGCTCTGCTTGAGGGCATCCTTGCTGTACTGCACCAGCTCCTCATCATGCGAGTCAGGACAGCTCACAAAGGCGCCGTTGTTAAAGACCTGGCGCTTTAAACGGTGTAACGGAGTGTTTGCGCCGAACCTCGCATCCGGGGCAACCCTCTCTTCTAAGTCAGGAATGCAACGAAAACGCACCGACTCACCCTGCGCCGGTTGCATGCCGCCACAGGCATCAAAAAACTTGGCTGAGCATCGGCGCACACGCTCCATCAGAGTTTTGACAGTGTCGATCTTATCCAGCAGCAACCTGACCAACTCCTGATCCTTGCTGACCGTCCCTTTTTCCAGATGGCGTTTGAGCATCTCAATCACACCGCCACGTCGTCCCTCGCGACCGCGGCTGATCCGAGTTAGGATAACCATCAGCCGCAATGTTGAGATTTCCACCGACAAATGGCGGGTGGCCGCCTCTTCGAGATTATGAGCCTCATCAAATATAATCTGCGCATGCGGGGGAAAGATTGTGCCGCCGGATTGTGAATCCGCAAAAACCAGCGAGTGATTAGCGACGATCACATCCGCCTCCAAAGCCTTCAGCCGAGCCTGCTGCATAAAACAGCGCTTGTAGTAGCGACACCCCCGGCCAGCGCACTCCTCCCCGCTGGATGCGAGCTTACTCAGAAAACCTGGGTTGGCATGCCCTAACCCAGCGAAGTTATCCAAGTCGCCATCCACCGTTTGCAATGCCCACACCACAGCTCTGGCAAAATGGCGCAGCTCAGGACGCTCAAACTCAAAGAGATTGTAGTCGATCAGCACCCCTAATTGACGCAAGCAGAGATAGTTGGTGCGCCCCTTCAACAGCGCCACTTTTAGCGGTGATTTTCCCACGGCGCGCCCTGCGTCAAGCACACGCTGCACCAGTGGCAGATCCTTATCAAGCAACTGCGACTGCAGATTGCGCGTGTTGGTGCTGACCACCACTGGAACACTGTTGAGCTGCGACCACACAGCTGCTGGCAGCAGATACGCCAAACTCTTGCCAACACCAGTGCCTGCCTCCACCACCAGGTGCTGGCGTCCGTTGAACGCACTTGCCACTGCGCACAGCATTTTCACCTGCCCAAGTCGCGTCTCATAGCCTGGCAAAATCGCAGAGAACGAGCCGCCCGGCATCAAATGCGAGGCAATTGCATCAACATCCGCTGCCTCACAATCCGCATGCAATGGCAGGTTGCGTTTCTCCGGGTATTTATTGCGATAGCTGAAACCCTCGGTCCAGGCACCGCAGTTTCGACCTGAGGCACGCACGCGCTCGGCGATCAGAGCGATCAGGCGCGACAACGCATGTTCCTCTAAATTATGATAGATGGCCTCAATCAGCTCCAGCGCCCAAAGCGGCTTAGCTTCAAGCACAGCCTCGACCCGCTGCCACAGGCTCCAGAGCGCCTCTGCCGCGCTGCAGCCTGTTGTTAGCAGCTCCTGGATCGGGGCATCTCCGCGGCGCAACCCTATCAAAGAGCAGAGCGTTAAAATATCCGCCACCAGCTCAGCTCTCTCTGAAAAGAAACCCTCAAACGCAGTCAGCTCGTTGGTCAGGTAGATCACCTCCGCAACTGCCTCATCACCTGCCACAGGCTGGGGGTGAACGGAAAAAGAGGGCGTACTGCCCTCTTTTTTTTCAACCCAGACTGTTCGTATTGCAGTTTTCATTGTAGATTCGTTGTTATTGCAACCACACAGTGGTTGCAATCAGGAGGTTAAAAGCACGCGCCACGACACGCGCACCTTGCAACACGCACCAATTCACACGCCAATGACCACCAGCCACTGGCCACTGACCACTGACGAGGCTTTGCCTCGTCAGCGCCCCATATCAAAGAGTTTGAGGCAGCGACGGAAATCCGCTGGCAGCGGACTGTGCGCTTTAATCGTCCCCGTGCTCCCGAGCGGATTGGTCAGCTCGATTTCAGATGAATGCAGCATCGTGCGCGCCACTGTCACCAGCCGTGGATCACGGGCGAACTTAACGCCGTACTGTTTATCGCCCAGCACTGGATGGCGCACTGCGGCCAGATGGCGCCGGATCTGATGGGTGCGTCCGGTTTCAATCCTGATCTTCAAAAAACTGGCATCCTTTGAGCAGGCCATGCGCCGGACCTGGCTAACAGCGCGCGCGCCATCCAGCTCCTGATCCAACAGGGCTGTGTTGCGTTCAAATTTGCCGTAAACAATCGCCTGATAGATCTTGATCACCCGCCGCGTTTTAAAGACTGCCACCGCCGCGTCAAATGACCGGGCACTCTTGGCACACAGTAAACACCCGGTAGTCTCTTTATCCAAACGGTGGACCACCCGCAAATTCGCATTGCCCAACTGCTCCTGCAACTTTGACTCAACACTCACCTTGCCGACCACCACCATGCCCGACGGTTTATCGATGATCAAAAAATCAGCGTAGTCAACCAGCACCTTCAATTTAACACTCTCCTGCTTCTTGGCAGTGTGCAGGGCTGGCACCTCAATGGTGTCACCCTTGTGTACCTCATGGTGCGTCATCCAGATGCAGCGACGGTTCACCCAGACCGACTTGTCATCCAGCAACTGCTTGGCCGCCCTTCTGGAGAGTCCCAGCTTTTTTACAAGAAAGTCCTGGAGCTTGGCGCCCTCTTCGGTTTTGGAGACAATCAACGCGACTGTGTTTAGTATCTTTGATTTCATAATTACAGCACTCTGCATAGCAGGCCCTTCAGGTACAGCCCCTCGGAAAAGCAAAGCCCCTCAGGATGGTCGCAAGCCTGCTGAAGCCGACGGAGAACCTGCACATCCCTCCTTGCATCAACTGCGGCATCTGCCACCACCTTGTGAAAGAGATCCGGGGTCATCAGAGCGGAACAGGAAAAAGTCGCCAAAACCCCGCCGGGCCGCAGCAGCTTCATGGCCAGCAGGTTGATATCCTTGTACCCGCGCGCGGCCTTCATCAAGCGTGCTTTGCAATCCGCGAACTTGGGTGGGTCTAACACAATCAGGTCAAAAGAGCGGCCCTGATCCCTGAACTTACGCAACACCTCGAAGACATCCCCTTTGATAAAAGTTGAACTCTCAACCTCGCAGGTGTTCAGTGCCGTGTTGCTGCGGGCCAGCTCCAGCGCCTGCTCGGAGAGATCCACATGCGTCACCGAGGTTGCCCCGGCCGCCACGGACGCGATACCGAATCCACCGGTGTACGAAAAGGCGTTGAGCACATCAGAGTTGTTGGCATACCGCATGATCAGGGCGCGGTTCTCACGCTGGTCCAGATAAAAACCGGTTTTATGCCCCTCGCGCACATTCACATGAAAGCGGCACTCCCCCTCATGAATCTCAATCAGCTCGGGCGGCTCGACCCCTGCCAGCAGCCCGATAACGGGCAGCAGCCCCTCGCGACTGCGAACATCCACATCCGAGCGCTCATAAATCCCAGAACAGCCGCTCAGCCGTTGCAGCGCATCCACCACCACGCCCTTCCAGCGCTCCGCGCCGACGGTGGTGAACTGACAGACAATCCAACTGCCATACTGGTCAGCGATCACTCCAGGCAGGAAGTCCGCCTCGGAGTTGATCAGCCGGAAGGCGTTGGTCGCGCCCTCGGCCAGATAACCGGCGCGTGCCCCGATTGCAGCCGCCACCCGAGAGGTGACAAAGGCAGCATCCACCTCTGTCGCCGGATCAAAACTCCACATCCTAACCCGGATCTGCGACTCTGCCGAATAAGCGCCCACTCCCAGCACCTGGCCACTGTGGTCAACGATTTTGACGCTCGCGCCTGATTCAGGAGTGCCCTCGAGATGCGCGATTGCCCCTGAAAAAATCCAGGGATGCCTGCGTGAAACGGAAAACTCGCGACCTTTTTTTAATGTAACTGTAATCATAATCATAGAAAGTTCTAAAATTCCTTATAAAGCGCAGTGAAATCCTCTTTTAATAATTTTTTGAATCAACATCAAAAAAGAGCACGGCGCATAAATAACCTTATACAAAAATTCTCGGATTTTATCAACGGCTTTATTTCTGAATCTTACAGAATCGTAGCTGACACCGAGCGTTTCAGCCATTTGTGCGCTGTACTGTTCTACACATATTTTCGGTTTATACCTGCATGTGCAGCGATGTTAAAAATTTTTAACAGCTGAGAGTGCATCAGTGCTTGAGTTTGAAGATAAAATAAGGTTTAATTAAGGATATTTTCAAATCAGAAAGTTCAGGAGTCGTTATATGTGTAAATCATCAGGGTTTTCATTGGCTGTATCAGTGCTGGTCTGCGGTATGGCGATGGGTGCCGCCAACACAGTCAAAGAGGTTGCGGTCCGCGTCATCGATCAAATTGGAACCGATGCCTCGGATGTTCTGACATACTGCAGTGTGCAGACGGAGTCGGAGCTTTCACAGGAGGCGATGTCCAAGGATGTACGTTCGTTGCTCGACACTGGGCGTTTCGGTTACGCGGGCGTTGAGCTGGAGAAACTGGATGACGGTGTCAGAGTTGTGTACGTGGTGCGTCGCCGCTACCGGTTTCAGGAGCCTTTGGCCGTCCAAGGGGTTCAATACTACAGCGAACGCAAAATCCGCAAACTCTCCGAACTTAAAAGCGGTGATTATATTGATGAGGCGGTTTTATCAGAAAAGGTCTCAAAAATCCGCGATGCCTATGTCAAGAAGTACTTCTCGGATGTCAAGATCGGCATTGAGATCTCTCCAATTAAGAATGGCGCTGGCGCTGCCAACGTTATCTTGACAATCGAAGAGGGTGAGCGGATTAAAATCAAAGAGTTCCGCTTCACAGGCAACCCTTCGATTGAGAGCAAGGAGCTGCGCTCCTCTTTTGGGCAACGCCCCTGGTATGATCCTCGCGGATGGTTTTCCGACACGCCGGTCTCAGCCCAGGATCTGGAGGATGCCCGTCAGCTGGCAGAGGAGGTCTACCATAATCAGGGGTATCTGGATGCCAAAGTGGCTGCACCTGTCAAAGAGGTGATCGCCGAAGGTCAGTCAGCGATGGTTTTTGATGTGACTGAGGGCGATCAATACTCAGTTGATTCAACGGCAATCAAGGGTGTCAAACTTTTCCCTGAGGGTGAGGTGCTGGCCGAGGGGTCGCTGGCCGTGGACGCAGTGGCTGGCCGTCAAGCCATCAACGACTCTGCCAAAAAAATCGGTGATTACTATACCTCCCGCGGATACATTGATACTCAGGTGCGTCCTGTGATTGAACCAGTTGAAGGTAAACCCGGGCGTATGTCCATTACCTACAGCGTCCTTGAGGGTGGGCTGGTTTATATCAACAACATCATTATCCGCGGCAATAATAAAACCAAGGATAAAGTCTTGCGCCGCGAGCTGATGGTTAACCCCGGCGAGATCATGAACGGGGTTAAAATCGAGCGCAGTGAGAACCGGCTCAAGAATCTTGGATATTTCAAAAATGTCCGCAACTACTCTGAGAACACAGATAAAGAGGGTACCCGGGATTTAATTTATGAGGTTGAAGAACAGCGCACTGGCAACTTTATGATCGGGGCTGGTTTCTCGAGCATCGACAATTTGGTCGGTTTTGCCGAGGTCTCGCAAAGCAACTTCGATATTATGAACTGGCCGAATTTCACCGGCGGCGGGCAAAAAGCTCGTGTGGGCGTGGAGATGGGAACCCGGCGGCAGACCATTGAGGCATCGGTCACGGAGCCATGGTTCCTGAATCGGCCGCTGGCTCTGACCGTTGAGGGGTATCGCAGAATGCGCTGGTACGACAACTATGACGAGATTCGCTCTGGCGCCTCGGTGGGTTTGTCCTACCCGGTTAAGGTCGGACGCATCGGCACCCGTTACACACTTGAGATGGTTGAGATGGACGACATTGATAACGAGTATCTTTTTGATGTAAATGGGAAAGCTCTCGACCTCGGCAACTATAAAGGAAATAAAGGCTACTTCGGCTATCATGATCACGAGTACGGCGACGCGGTTAATAGCGTGATACGTGTTTTCTGGGCCAATGACACGCGCGATCAGCCTTTCATCCCGACCCGCGGTTATAAGACCATGCTCTTCGGTGAGGTTTACGAGGGCGGCATCGGCGACAATGAACTGTATAAAATGGGCGCCCATTATCAGCATTGGTACAGAATGCCATGGTATAAGCATGTGCTGAGCCTGAAAGGCCGCGTGGAGACGATTGACGCGATCAACGGTGAGGTCCCTGTTTACGAGAGGCTCTTTGCCGGCGGCCCGCACTCCATACGCGGCTTTGAATACCGTGATGTTGGCCCGAAGGTCTTCTCGGCGAACCGCAACCATGCGCCCATGGGCGGTAAGACACTGGCTTTGGCCACAGCTGAGTACACGATCCCAATTTTCAAAGCCCTGCGGTTTGCCACCTTCTTTGATGTTGGTTCAGTGGGCGTGGATGAGTTGGATCCTGAGTTGTCGGATATCTGTGCCAGTGTGGGTATCGGCTTCCGGATTGATATCCCCGGATTTCCGATTCGTTTCGACCTTGCCAAGCCGATCAGCGAGGATGATAATTACACTGATGAAGAGGTGTTCTCGTTCGCGATTGGCTTTGAATAAGCCTAAAGCAGCTAGTCGCCGCCTGTCTGCCGACAGGCAGGCATGTTTGCCTTGCCCTTTGAGTAAGGGGCCTAGGTCCGCGTATTGGTTGCGGAGTGGAGAGATGCTAAAGTGAAAAGGTCGCGTCTCTGGCGCGGGAGCAACGTAGGTCCGGTTTCCAACCGGACATGTCCGATTGTAAATCGGACCTACAAGAGGTCGACTCCGCAGTTAATATGTGGTGCCCCGCAACTCGGTGTCGGGGTTGCAATGCGAGTCGCACAGCATCGGGTGTAGTAGCCGCTCTATGAGCGGCATGTGTCGCTCATCAGGCGTCGTCCCGCAAGCGGAACTATGCCCGACACGTAGAGCGACTACTATACTAAACCCCGATAAACGTTAGATAAACAACTTTTTGGAAAGAACAATTAATTGTTTTTTCTAGTCGCCTAAGCGACTAACAGGGCCAGACAAGTTGGATGTTGATTTTAACACAGGGCGGCACTGAGTTCCCCCTGACAAAAGCAAAGGAGAAGAATGATGAAAAAAAGAGTTATAATTTGTGCGGCGATGATGGCCGCCGGGCTGCTGGTTGCAGCTGAAAAGACAGCCGTTGTCAACATGGTGGATTTGGTGCGGTTTCATCCTAGCCGTGAACGTGACCGCAAGCTGATGGAGGAGACCGAGAAGGAGTTTCAGGCTAAGCTGGATAAACAGCGTGACCGCTTTGAGGATCTTCGCGCCGATTATGAAAAGTTAGTCAAAGAGGCCCGCAATCCGGCTCTGAATGAAAAAGCCCGCGCCGAAGCAGAGGAAAAGGCCATGAAGCACCGCGATGTTCTGGGGCAGGCTGAACGCGACCTGCGCACCGAGATGCAGAAATTGCAAAGTGAGCTGGGTGATCTGGATGCGCGTCTCCTGCGTCAGGTAACTGGCAATATTCGCACTGTGATCACCAAGTACGCGCAGGATAAGAAAATGGATGTGTTGCTCGACAGCACAACCATGGCGTATTTCAATCCGCAACTGGAGGTCACAGATGATGTGCTGACTCTTCTGGGGGTTGACCCCAAGGTGCGCACGGAGAAGAAAAAAGAAGAAGCCGCGGAGACAAACTAGACCATGAATATCGGGGCGATCGCAAAGCATATAAGTGGTGCGCTGTCAGGAGATCAAGCGCTGGAGATTACCGGGATGGCCAATTTGGCAGAGGCGCGGCTAGGCGAGATCGCATTTTTCAGGGATGCCAAATATGCGCAGCAGTTGGAAAGCACCCGCGCCAGCGCGGTGCTTGTGCCAGCTGATTGGGACGGGGTATGTCCAGCACCGGCCATTATCAAAGTGACCGATCCCAGTGCGGCTTTTATGAGAATCGGTGAGTTCTTTGCGCCGCCACCAGTTGCGCGTGTTCCGGGAATTCATCCATCTGCGATTATCGATAAATCGGTCAAGCTGGGTGTAGGGGTGCATGTGGGCCCTTACACTGTGATCGAAGAGGGCGCAGCCATCGGAGATCACTGCATAATTGAGGCGCAGGTTCTGATTGGGCAACACGTGACCATGGGCACTGATTGCCATGTCTATCCACAGGTCACAGTACGCGAGGGTTCTTTGCTGGGCAACCGGGTGATACTGCACACTGGCGTTCGCATTGGCAGCGATGGCTACGGCTACAATCCCAAGGTCGGCGCTGACGGAAAAATCACCATAGTGAAAATCCCTCAAATCGGCATTGTCGAACTGGGGGATGATGTTGAGGTCGGCAGTAACACCACGATTGACCGTGCCCGTTTCGGGCGCACCAAAATCGGCGACAGTGTTAAGATTGACAATCTGGTCCAGATTGGACACAACGTTCAGGTCGGTGATTACAGCGGTATCATCGCGCAGGCAGGCATCGCGGGCAGCTCCATCATCGGCTCAGGATGCATTATCTGGTCGCAGGCCGGTGTCTCAGGACACCTCACAATCGGTGACCGGGCCCAACTCGGACCTGCCAGCGGGCTGGCCAAAGATATCCCCGCGGGTGAGTTTTATATAGGCCTGCCTGCGGGTCCACGTCGCGAGCTGGCAGCATCCATGTTACTGCCACGGGTGGTTGACAAACTTAAAAAACGGGTCGCCGAGCTTGAGGACAAGGTTAAAGAGCTTTCACAATGATCCTTTAAATGCAATCTCATGATAAGAGCATTTCAAGCGATTAGCGATCCCACGAAGTGGGGATGAAATACCCTTATCCATTCGCGGAGATTCACGGTTAAAAAAAAACTGCATGCAAGTCGCTCACAAATATGGGGTTGAAGTGTGGGTTTAAAAGATGTAATATTAAGACAAATCAATCTGGAAGAGGCGAAAGTGATGTCAAATGATGAATGAAAGAAAATATTTGCTGAGAATTAAACTGCTTAGGGTTGAGCCGGAGGTATGGCGGAGGTTTGTTGTGCCTGCCAACATTACCATGGATCGCCTGCACGATGTTATACAGATCGTGATGGGTTGGAACAACTCTCATTTACATACGTTTACAATCGGGAAGGAGCGCTATACGGAAAACCCAGAGTTTAAAGAGGACGGTCAGGAGTGTGGGCGATACAGGCTTGGCGATCTTGTTAAGCAAAAAGGCAGGGTGTTCCAGTATCTTTATGATTTCGGTGATTTCTGGGAGCATGAGATCACGCTTGAAAACGCCCGCTATTTCAACCCAGCGCTGAGGTGCGAACTTAAATGCCTTGATGGCGCAAGTGCCTGTCCTCCAGACGACGTGGGGGGTGTTCCTGGCTATCAAAGGTTCCGCGAGATATTGAAAGATCCTTCACATGAGGAATTTGAACACATGCTTGCATGGTCAGGTGGCGGCTTTGATAGTGAGCTGTTTAAAAAGGACGCGGCTAATTACGAACTACTGAAATACCGTTGCTGGTCGCGTGATAGACCCCTTCTTTGGGATTGAGAAGTTACATAATAAACGTTGTCGCAAGTCATGATCGTTTACTTTATGTCCACATCCCATATTCTCTTTACAACTCACGGAGCGCAACGACCCTCATCCGCCAAACGATGCCAACAACCCCTCCAGACGCTCCAGAGTTGACATCAGCTCCTCTTTACGCTCACGCTGTTGCAGCAAGACCGCCTCGGGTGCGTTGGACACAAAACGCTCGTTGCCAAGCTTGGCCTCCACTGTTCGCAGAAAGCCGCGGTTTTTCTCGATCTCACCCTGCACCCGCGCCTTCTCGGCCTGCACATCCACCAGCCCTTCAAGGGGCAGATAGATTGTGCCCAGTTTACCAAGAGTTCCCGGCATCGCCTGCTCGGCGCCACCGCAGATTGTCTCAACAGACTCGGAACGCAGCTGTTTCTTCAGACTCTCCAGATCAGCGGTAAGCTCAGCGGCCACATCTGGATTAACCGCCGAAATTATAAAATTAACGAACTTTGACGGGGCAACGTTGTACTCGGCCCGCAGGGCGCGGCCAGCGGTGATCATCTCACGCTTGGCAACCACAAAGTTCACAACCGCCTCACTCAAGCCCCACTCCGTACACTGCTGCTCCGACAGCTGGATCGGCCAGGCGGCTTTCATGATTGTTTCATCTTCAAGTCCATAGCCCATCTGATGCCACAACTCCTCGGTCAGGAAGGGCATGTACGGATGCAGCAGCTTAAGCGCCTTTGAGAAGAGATGTGTCATCACCGAAAGGACCTGAATCCTCCGGGCGTCATCCTCGCCATACAAATCCAGCTTGGCGTACTCCAGATACCAGTCACAGAAATGGTTCCAGATAAAGTCATAGATGGCCAGGGCGCCATCCTGCAGGCGGTAGCGCTCCAGATGCTCAGTAATCTCAGCAACAGCCTTGTTACAGGTCGCCAGCATATGGCGGTCATCAGCCCGCAGCAGGTCAACATTTAGCTCAAGCTCACTGGCTGCCAGAGCGTGCGGGTCAAGCCCCGGCGCTTTTTCCATCTGCATCTGCATGAAGCGCGCCGCGTTCCAGATCTTGGTTGCAAAGTTGCGGCCAATCTCAAACTTCTCCATGTTGACGTACACATCCATACCGGTGGAGGTGATCTGCATCATAGTGAAGCGCAGTGAGTCAGCACTGTACTGCTCAATAACATCCAACGGATCAATGGAGTTGCCCAGACTCTTGCTCATCTTGCGCCCTTTGTCGTCGCGCACAGTGCCATGCAGATAGATATGCTCAAATGGAATGTCCCCCATGAACTTGCACCCGGCCATGATCATGCGGGCCACCCAGAAAAAGATGATATCTGGTGCAGTAGCTAAATCGTTGGTCGGATAATAAAACTTCAGATCCTCGGTCTGCTCCGGCCATCCCAGTGTGCTGAAAGGCCACAGCCAGGAGGAGAACCAGGTATCAAGCACATCCTCATCCTGGGTAATCGCAGTTGATTCACACTTTGTACAGCGCTCAGGAGCTTCTCTGGCAGCCCACTCAAGAGTGCAATCGCCGCAGGTAAAGACCGGAATGCGGTGTCCCCACCAGATCTGGCGCGAGATACACCAGTCACGGATATTCTCCAGCCACTCAAAATAAGTTTTCTCCCAGCGCTGCGGAGTGAATTTGATGCGCCCCGAGCGAACAGCCTCCAGGGCTGGCTTAGCCAGCGGCGCCATCTTCACAAACCACTGCTTCGACAACCGCGGCTCAACCACCGCATCACAGCGGTAGCAGTGACCGACCGCATGCTGATGCTCCTCAATCTTAACCAGCAGGCCCAGCTCCTCCAGATCGGCAACCACCTGCTTACGACACTCAAAACGGTCCAGCCCGGCATATTTACCGGCATTCTCGTTCATAGTGCCATTACCGTGCATCACATTCAGAAACTGCAAATTATGCCGCTTGGCCACCTGAAAGTCATTGGGATCATGGGCGGGGGTCATCTTCACCACGCCGGTGCCAAAATTGCGGTCAACATAATCATCCGCAATCACATCGATCTCGCGGTTCATCAGCGGCAGCAGCACCTTCTTGCCGACAATAGCCTGGTAGCGCTCATCAGCGGGATTGACTGCCACCGCAGTGTCCCCGAGCATGGTTTCAGGGCGCGTAGTGGCCACCACCACCTCACCGCCTCCCTGAACCGGGTAGCGGATATGCCAGAGACTGCCACACTCATCCTGATGTTCACTCTCCTCATCCGAGAGCGCGGTGTGGCAGCGCGGACACCAGTTCACAATATAGTTGCCGCGGTAGATCAGCTCTTCATCGTAGAGCTGGCAAAAAACCTCGACAACGGCCTTGCTCAGCCCTTCATCCATGGTAAAGCGTTCACGCTGCCAGTCGCAGCTGGCCCCGAGTTTACGCAATTGGCGCACGATGGTGTTGCCATACTCAGCCCGCCACTCCCAGACGCGCTCTAGAAACTTCTCACGCCCCAGTTCATCGCGGGTGATCCCCTCTTTGGCCAGTGCCTTTTCAACCACATTCTGAGTGGCAATGCCGGCATGGTCGGTTCCCGGCACCCAGAGTACATTAAAGCCCTGCATCCGCTTCCAACGCACAACCACATCCTGAATGGTATTATTGAGAGCATGACCCATGTGCAGAATACCGGTCACATTAGGCGGCGGGATAACCACACTGAAACTCTTGCCACCCTCTGATGGTTCAGAGTGGAAATACCCACTCTGCTCCCACCACTGATACCATTTACTCTCAACTTTGCCGGGGTCGTAATTTTTATCCATAATCAAATCGCTACTAATCTGGGTTGCTGAAAAAAACAAACACAACATTAAACCAAAATATCGCTCTTTTTACAAACTCCATCAGGGAAATCTTTATCTCGGTAAAAACCAGAGATGTACCTTTATGTTGCGCCCCTGGGGTACCCCGACACCCTCGGCATACAGCCATGAACCGGGCTGTGCTGTAATTCCAGCGTTAATCAGAGTCGCGGCTTTGCGTCCATCTGCCAGTTCAACCTCTAAGCAGAAATTACATACTTTAAAACAATCTTCTCCTGGGTTGAAAATCTCAAAGACATTGTGCATCCGCAGGCTCTGCAAGGCCTCCGCATTAAGAGGGATCTCCACAAGATCACTCCAGATATTATTTTTTGAGTCACCAGCTGCGGGTGCCATGTTGCCAAGCTCGATTGTGTTGAGCAAGGCCTTACTGCCATAACGGGAGCAAACTCCAGACAGACCAATGCCCTGATAACGGATCACTCCACGCCGCGCCTGTTTCAACTCAACCTCTGTCAGATCTGGCAGGGGCTGCGGTGAGGGTTTGAAGTGAGCTTCGGCTTGAGGCAGCAATGTCCAGAGCTGCTCTTTTTGCAGACTCTCCAAGCGCATCTCAGCCCAACCTCCCCAGTCACCAGATGTATCTCCGCGTGCATCGGCAATCAGTTTAAGATTAATTGTCTGGCCAGCCCACGCACTCAGATCCACCTCGATCGGCAACCACGCATGCTTGGTCACATGCCAGCTACCGGCACGCGTCTCTTTCCCGTTAATCTCCTCCACGACAACACTGTAAGCAATGCCATCACCAAGAGCACTGCCATCGCCTTTCCCAACAAAAGCGCGAAATGCAGCCAAGTTTTGTGGAAGCTTCAGCGAGCTGTATTCGATAAAGGTGTACCCGATGCCCCCTTTATAGGGTGGATGCACAAAGACGGTACCCTCTTTCGTAGCACCACCGCACTCCATGCCGGGCTTTAAGTAGGCCTTAGCTCCAACAAGATCCGAAAGGGCCTCTTCCTCGGCACCATCACGCAACCGCATACCGGATTTCCATGTGCTTGGAAGCGGTAGCAGATTACGGTGCTGACTTTGGGCGAACATAAGACCATACTCCTGCTGCCGCAGGTTGCCAGCTTGGATGGAAATAGAAACTCCTTTAAAATCATCAGAGGGGGCTGAAGGAACTGGAATCTCAAGCTCCTGCTCCTGTCCCGCAACCAGGTCAAGTTCGTGCTTTTGGCTGTTAGCCTGCACCACCCCCCTGGGATATGTGATGCTCGGGGTCAATGCGGCTATCAGTGAATTACCGGAGAGCTTCATCTCCACCTTGCAGAGCGGCACCACTGTAAAATCAATCCAAGCATGATTTAATTTTTTCCAGATACGCTCCCCTGGAACCGCATCTGCCGCAACTTTTATTTCATGTTTTTCCCGCTGTGAGCTAACCGCGATTACCTGCCCTGGGACAACCTTTAGCACATCACAGGTCAGCGCTTGTTTGTCAGCTAACGCATCTGCTGGCTGGAGCCGATAACTGAAGGCCCCCTCCACAGGCTGGATCCAAGTCAGGCCCCGAGAGAGGCGTAGGTCACAGGGTCCAAGAGTCACCCCATCCTTGTCGAGCGCAACAGCACTCTTGGCATTAATTGCAAAACCGCACTCACTATTCCCCACTGGGATAACCTCGTAAGAGCCATCCTTCTCAAAGCGGCAAATCGCTGTGCCGGATGCTGCAGCATCAGGAAAACGGGTGAACTCACTGCGTCCGTCAAGGTAGATATACTTCGGAGTGCGTGCATAATCAACCCGGTGCCCATCTTGCAGAGCGCTGAAAACCTCGATCTCTCCATCATCGCTCCACCCCTGATAACCATTTGGGGGGAGGGCGATGTCGCGCCCCTTCCAATGTACTTGAAGATCCTCGGTGATGCTGCCGTTGACAATGACATTAACCCCACCGTCATATTCAACAGCCACCTGGCTGCGCTTGTGCGCACCTCCGGCAACGGCTGTGCTTGTGTCCACCAGCTGGGTGCCGTCAAAATACCAAATCCTCTTGGCCGACGCGAGCGTGTAGCGCTCTGCAATCTGCTGAAGCATATAATAACTGCGTAAAGTGTTCTCAATGCCACCGCGGCGCAGGAGAAACCCAGGGTGACCAAAAGCCAGCGTGGCAGCCAAGAACCGATCCAATGAACTGCGAAGCGCCTGTGGGGTGGCTCCTAAATCCGCTTTTTTACCAAAGAACATCGATACATTCCCAACTCCAAAGTTACAGCAGAGGTCATGCATTTTTTGCAGGTCGAAATCAACCACCCAGGGGTTGGCGCTCAAGTTATAGTGCTGATCCTGCGCATAGTTGCCATCAGCGAGCCCGCAATACAGAAAATGGTTGTTACCCTCGGAGTAGACCGGACCACCCCAAGTCCGCTTCTGCAATAGCATAATTTCACCATATGCGTAAAACGTCTGGCTAAAGGTCCCGGCTCCTGGAACGCGGTAGTCGTAATCCGTTCGGCTCCAGGGCGTAACTGCAGTGTGGACATCGCAGTAGGCAGTGCTGAATTGAAACTTCTTTTGGATAGCTGGAGCCAGCTTCTCGCAGTACTCTACCGCCCGCAGCGGCTTTGGAGCGTAACAACGGGCCCAGGCGCGGTGCAGTTGGTTATTCGGTAAGCGAGTAATCAGATCGCTGCTCCAAAACTCATTCACTGGAGCGAAATCAGTAAAATTGTTGTAAGGCCCATAAACATACCCCAGCTCATCCTGCATAATGCGCGCATATTTGAACTGCCCTTCATCCCCGCCCTTCTTTGGTGCGGTTCTGGTACGGAAGGTAAAGCTCTCGTGCTCATCACGCCACCCGGTTTCATGATCGGTCACAATCAGCTCATGCAATCCGTAGCGGTGCATTGAGCGCCAGAATGCGGCATCTGTCTCACGGTTAGAGGCTCCATACGCGCGCCATACCCCCTTACCTGTGACTGCTTTCCAGGGTGAGGGTGGGTTGGGAATCTCCGGTAAAATAGATTCAAACTGAGGGGAGAGCGAGAAAACAAAGCGCTCATAACAGGCGTTGCGCTCACCATTGGTTTTCGGGATATAGCGTACGCCACCGTTGATCGTAACGTCCTGGCCCTCAATTTCGTTAACTGCAAACAGGGTGCTGGCATTCGAGAGCGTCCAATCAATATGCTCTGCCAGAAAAAGAGGTTGATCAGCCGGTCCAATAATTGCAAGTGCCGGGCGCTGTGAAGTGCCATATGTATAGTAAGGCAGGGCGACAAAACGTGGCTCTTCAAGCCCAGCAACTCTACCAAAACGAAGCTCCTGCACAACACCGCCTTCAACCGCAATATCCGCTACCAAGTTTTGCCCCAGCATCCACCAAGTGATCTTAACAACCGCACTTTTACCAGCGAAGTTAACCACCCAAGTGCAGATAGCCCGATCCTGCTCGACCTTTACCTTGCTGAGGCTCACAGTATCAGGCGCAACTGCTTCACCCTCTGCTCCCACAAAAAAAAGGCCGCCGCCCACGCTGGGCTGAATCCAGCGGTTGCTCTCTGTCCAGCGCAGCCGCAGCTCATCCCATTGGCAGGAGCGCAGCGAAATCTCAGCGCCCAACCCCTTTGGAACCTGCATCACCAAACGATCCCCCTGATGTTCAATCACTGGCAGCGCTGACCCCACCGGATGGGGGATAATCGTTTCAATCCGGTTTGGAAAGGGAAGCTTACCTGCTCCTGTGTTTGCTCCCTGATCCTGATTAGCAAACACCTGTACCCCGCGTTTAGCGCGTGGCTTAAAGGTGAGCGGCTGAAAGCTCTCTGTGAAGAGACAAAGGCTATCAAAGAACAAACTGCGCTCCTCAGTATTTTTTCCACCAGTAATTCGAAAACCGCAAAAAAGAACCTTTCCTTTTTGCACCCGCGTTATCTGTCCCTCACTTAAACGGCGGTAACAAAGATGCCACTGCGCCCAGTTGACCTTAAATAAACTCACCTCAAAGGGTTTGCCAGCTTGATCCTGAAAACAAACAGAGATCGCAACTGATGGAGTTGTAGGGTCGCGGGACAGAAAATTGTTACCATAAACCCAAAGTGAGACGGCATCAAACTCGGCAGGGACCTCAATCGGAGCAGGCGGCTTAACTAGAAGATCTGGAGCCGGGCCGGTTCCTTGGTAGACAATTTTTCCGACATAGTCACCCCAGATCTTTTGTTCCTGCGAACGGCTGAAACATGCCGTTGCATCCTTACTTTCAACGCTCCAGCCATCCAGCGTTTCAAAGTCAATCAAAGCTGGATGGTCATCCTGCATACGCCCTGCCCAATCAAGTTCATACGGACGCACCCCGGCTGAGGCTACCAAATAAACCAAACTCAAAACTGTTACCATCTTTAATTTATTGAACATCTATCCCTTTAGCTTTTTTTAATCCCCAATACTTTACGCCTGCAATGCAGACACAACAGTGCCCTCAACTAAAATTCATGTCACAAGAAGTAATAACAGACTACTGCAAGGTTCTAACAAGACGGAAGCCGTTGCGGTTATCTTGGAGCGACGGAGAGGCACCGTAACGGTACATTGAGCAACACTTTGACGCGGGATCAGACCAGCAGCCACCCCGCTTCGTACGATTCCTGCCCGAATCCGGCCCTGTAGGGTCAACCCCGCCCACCAACGACGTGGACCAGTCCAGGCACCACTCCCACACATTCCCTTGCATATCGTACAACCCCCATGCATTCGGCAGATACGTTCCTACAACCGCCGTCCCGTTCGTAGGGCTACAATTCTGCGCTGGTGCGGCCACGCTATCAATGTAATGGCCTCCGTTGAACTTATATCGTCCCAACACGTCCAGCCAGGCGTTTGTATCCGCATTCGAACCATCTACGTTCGCCAAAGCCTCCCCGTTGTTGAACGTGGTCGTGGTTTCCCCACGACAGGCATACTCCCACTGTGCTTCAGTCGGCAGATCAAAGTCAGTCAGCCCTGTTTTCGTGCGTAGTTGCCCAACGAAACTAGATGGCAAAACCGAGATACCTGTCACCGGCCAGTTAACAGCCGGGACGCTGTTCGTCGCCCCCCGGATGTCTTCATAAGTAACTATTTCCACTGGGCGAGTCTCGTAATACTCTGGATTATTGAATCGGCTCGGATTTGCACCCATGATCAGTTCCCACTGCCGCTGCGTCACCTCAAAGACCCCTGCGTAAAAATCCTTTGTCAGGGTTGTAGAGAGCGTGGGCGGAACCGTAGTACCCATTTCAAACGTCCCTTTTGAAATACGGCGCAGGACAAGTTTATCTGTCTTATAAATATCGTTGGTTACCACACCGGTCCAAACCACGGACTCAACTACACTACCTCTATTGGTCACTGGATTACGCACCCAAGCACCCCATAGGTCGTTGGTGAGATCCGACTCATAGACATACTCTGTCTGTCCTTCCTCCCCTGCTGGTTTGGTCAGATCAACGATCATGTAGAGCGGTACCAGGATCGGGGTGAGTGTCACACGGAATTCAGTCAGAATTCCACTGTTGGTATAAGCGGTCACTGTCGGATCCCAGACAACCTTATGGACACCACGCTGCACACAGTGCAGGTCACCAGAGAACGACCCCAAAGGCAACACCAGCGGAGTTGAGCCATCATACGCCTGTATAACGATGTCCGTCGACTGCCCCGCATCACATGTCAGCACATAGTCGATGTCCACCAACCGGCTCCAAGGCCAGCGCTGCTGGACCATCACATCGCTGATAATCGGATCAGCCGCTATCACGGTCATTGACACAATTAATGCTGTTGTTACAATAAAAAAATTCTTCATTTTCTTTCCTTTTTTCACAATGTTTGTTCTAACTCCGGGAAGTGTTCGCTAGTACTAGATTGAAGCACAAGGAGGAACCTTTCAGTTCCATCATAACCACTGCTACCATATGCGGTAGAGTGTACGCATCCACAGTTGTTTTGCTTGCACAGCTAACTCCTTTATGGTTATTACTGGGTGGACCGCACACTCTCAAAACCCTATCCCGTACTGAATGAAAAGGCAGTATCACCAAGTTATGGCAAGGTTCTCACAATACGGAAGCCGCGGTTGTAGCTCAGGGCCGATGGTATCTGTTTGTTACGATGCGCCGAATAGCAACTTGAGGCGTAGTCATACCAGCTCCCACCCCTAAACACACGGTTTTCACTAGACTCCGCTCCTTTGGGATTTTCGCCACCTTGCAACAAACTATCATGCCAGTCCAGACACCACTCCAAAACATTGCCGTGCATGTCATAAAGACCCCAAGCATTAGGCAGATACGAACCGACAATAGCCGTACCATTCGTCGGGCTACAGTCCTGCATAGGCTTAGTCACACCATCTATGTACCCATCACCAAACCTGTGTCGACCCAACGCGTTTAGCCACACGTTAGTGCGTGAGTTCACGTCTATAACATTCGCCAAAGCGTCCCCGTCGTTGAAGCAGGTATCGGTTCCTGCACGGCAGGCATACTCCCACTGTGCCTCAGTCGGCAGGTCAAAGTCCGCCAGCCCTGTCTTAGCACACAACAGCCCCACGAAAGACGCCGCATACACGCTATCGTTCGTAGGCCAGCCCGCCCCGCCCAGCGCCTCCGTGCCACGAATGTTATCGTACGAAACATATTCCACAGGACGTGTCGCGTAATAGGCTGGGTTTTTGAAGCTACTCGGCTTCGCCCCCATGAGCAGCTCCCACTGCCACTGAGTCACCTCGAACACGCCTGCATAAAAGTCCTTTGTCAGGGTTGTGGCGAGCGTGGGCGGAACCGCCCCCCCCATATTGAACGTCCCCCTTGAAATACGACGTAGGACGAGCTTATCTGTTTTATAAATATCGTTGGTTACCACACCGGTCCAAACCACGGACTCAACCACACTACCTCTGTTGGTCACTGGATTACGCACCCAAGCACCCCATAGGCCGTTGGTGAGATCCGACTCATAAACATACTCGATCTGCCCTGCCTCTCCCACCGACTTAGTCAAATCCACAATCATGTAGAGCGGTGTCGGAGTAGGAGTGAGCTCTACACAGAATTTAGGGAGAACCCCATTATTTGTATAAGCAGTCAGCGTAGGATCCCAGACAATCCGCCGAGCACCATAAGAAACGCCATTAAGATCGCCGGAGAACGAAGCCTCAGGCAGGTCAAGCAGGTTGTTGCCATTGTACGCCTGCACGGTGATATCCACTGACTGCTCCAGATCACAATCGATCACATAGTCGATGTCCACCAACCGGCTCCAGGGCCACCGCTGTTGGACCATGACACCGTCGATTGTCGGTTCGTCCGCCATAGCGCTCACTGACACAAATATCGTCATAATGACCGCCGCTACGGTCAAAACCGCCGCTGCTCTAATTACTTTCATGTTGCTTGTCTCCTTATGTTGTCCAGGCACACAGGCGCGCACCGCATTGATTAAATGATCTGACTTAATAGTAGAATAGATATTATATGAGTTGGGAAGAGAAGGCAAGTGCTGTTTGCAGTACTATTTGCAGATTTTAGTCGCTTAGAACAATTAATTATTCTAAGCAAAAAGTTGTCTATCGAACGGTTATCAGGGTTTAGTGTAGTAGTCGCTCTATGAGCGACACAGAGGTTAGTGTAGTAGTCGCTCTAT
>Ga0265294_10000524_pt1 | contig 51071 bp, 43 predicted proteins | sample MunlanPumphouse3_FD_192504 | JGI IMG/M metagenome (GOLD analysis project Ga0265294, IMG submission 192504) | Groundwater microbial communities from a municipal landfill in Southern Ontario, Canada - Pumphouse #3 | ecosystem: Environmental > Aquatic > Deep subsurface > Groundwater | place...
AAAGAGGTTCGCAACCATCCCGATTACTATTGCCAAGATGAGCGTTACGATCCAGTCAGTAGTCCTTGAGAGTTTTTCTTTTTGCATTTGTTGTATATTACAGATTACCGTGGTAAAATTCAATGATGGATATCAGAGCAAAGGTTTTCGAGCAGATGGACAGCGGCCGCATCTGCGTTTTCCCGACTGAAGTGGCAGCGAGATTCTTTCTTATCGAATATGCAAGGCTTTCTGAAAAGGGAATGGTTCTAGACTCTCAGGCAGTTGCATGGGATGCTTTCTACAAGAATTTCAGTCCGTCTCATCCCGGACTCAAGGCCGCCGATCTGCTTGTACGGAAGATCTTCGCAGTCTCGTTCTGCCATTCGGAGAAAGCGACGTTGCTGCGCCATTTCTCAGGTCTCTCCCCTGATGGACTTGCATCGTATTTTGCAAGGATCCTTGGTCAGCTGAGCCTTGCTTCAGGTCATGCTTCTGGGGACATGGAAGCAGATATCCAGCTTGTTCTTGATGAGTATTCTGCTTTTCTTGCTTCAAACCGTCTTTTCGAGCCATTGTATGACAAAGCTGTTGTGCCTGATGGCTTTGATCCTTCGGCTTACGTTGTTTTCTTTCCAGAGGCGATTGCCGGATATCCGCTGTTTGTGCATCAGACAGGTCTTGAGCTTTCCACAGTGGGAGCTGATGCGTCGGACCTTGCAGCTGACCTTGAGGTCTTTCCGAATGCGCTTTGCGAGCTTCGCACGCAGATGAGACGGATCAGATGCCTGCTCGATGAGGGTGTGAACCCATCTGAGATCATCATCACATGCCTAGGCCTTGATTCCGCCAGGCCTTTTCTCGAAAGAGAAGCAAGAAGGTACGAGATTCCGATTGACATAGTGCAAGGCCGCACCCTCTCAGAGTACAGCGCCGGAAAGTTCTTTCCGGATGTGCTCAACGTGATTTCTTCTGATTTCTCGCTGGAATCGGTTCAGCGTCTCGTCCTTTGCGGCTCTTATCCGTACAAGGATCCGAAGGCACTAAGGACGATGGTGTCTGAAGCGATGTCTTCAAGAGTCATTTCAGGAAGGCAGGACTGGCTTTCAAGGCTTTCTCCTGAAAGCAAAGAGCTGTTCGAAGGACTCTCCAGGCGTATCACAGGTTTCCAGAAATGCCGCACAGTGGATCAGTTAAGAAGGGCATTCAATGATTTTCAGGATAATTGCTTCATAAGCGGTGCCTTCCGCGCAGATGAGAATTCGCTTGCATGCCATGTCTATTCGTACTGCGTAAGGCTGATGAAACAGCTGGAGAAATCAATGTCGGATTGCGGACTGGATGGTCTTGATGGACTGTTTGCTCTTTATGTACGGCTTCTTGGCGAAACCATCTATGTGCCTCAATCTGGACAGGAAGGGATCAAAGTATACTCCTATCCTCAAAGCGCAGGGCTGGCACCGACGAAGCACTTTGTGATCTGCATCGATCAGGAAGCCGCCAGGCAGGAGACTCGTTACGTGACTTTCCTTCCAGACAGCATAACAGGCGACTTCATCCTGGACAGGATCGATCGTACCAACAGCGTTCTTGCTCTTTATTCATGCAGCTCTCCAGAAGTCTGCATGAGCGGTTCGGAGACTGGCTTTTCAGGTGCTTCTCTCTGTCCTCCGCTATTTCTGTCCCAGAACCGGAAGAAGGAACACGTCATCTCTGGACAGAAGATGGATGAATATTCCTCTGAGCTTGATTTCTGGATAGGCGAAGATCATGGGTTTGTCCCGAACTATAGACAGAAGAATGGATTTGATGCCTTCTGGCAGAGCTTTCTTGAGGAAATCTGCATCAATGATGTGCCAATGAGCCATCATAAGCCTGTGCTTTCTTCAAAGTCGATTGATGCGTTCATGCAGTGTCCTTTCAAGTTCAAGTGCATGTACCAGTTCAAGCTTGAGAAGCTGGATCTATGCCCGCTTAGTGTGGATTACATCGGAATCGGCAACCTTATTCATGAAGTGTTCGAGCAGTTCTTCCTCGATGCCGGGGTGATCGATCCTGATTGCAAGGATGAGTATAACAAGGCTGTGATTGAAAAATACGACCATCAGTTTGCCAAATTCCGCCTGACATCATCAATGAGCGAAACGGCACTTGATTTTGAGAACAGCGTTCTAAGGAAAGCTATCAGCGAAATCGATTTCTCAGGGCTTGCTGGCTTCAAGGCGTCCGTTTCAGAAAAGGAGTGCAGGAAGGATCTGGATTCGTGCTCGCTTAAAGGGCGGATTGACCTTGTCTTTGAAGATCCGGATGGGAATCTTGGTGTGCTTGATTTGAAAAGCGCTTCGTTCAAGGCTCAGTTATTGACTAAGAAAGTGGGGCTGGATACTCCGGATGGGCCGTTTTCTGTTCAGCTGCTTGTCTACAACAGGCTGCTTGAAGACGATGGCCGGAAAATCATGTTCGGTGCTTATCTTTCAGTGAAGGATTCGAAGTTCTACTATGGATGGGACAGCGCGGCCGATTCTGCCAAGGCGGATTCGCTGCTTGATTCCAGGCTTTCACAGATGATGCAGAGCCTTGCCGAAGGAAAGCTTGATCCGACTCCGAGCACTGAAAGCTGCAAGAACTGCGAGTTCTATCCGATATGCCGCAGGAGGTACGTGATAAGATGATTTGCTTTGATCCAAGGCTTGAGGAAATACTCAGGAAAGACCATCGAGATCTTGATGGCAATCAGAAGAAAGCCGTTGCAAGCGATGCCGGTACTGTGGTCAAGGCCGGTGCCGGTTCTGGAAAGACGACGGTGCTGTCGTACCGGTTCCTGCGGCTCGTGCTTGAACACAAGGCCGACAGCGATCAGATATTGACTCTGACGTTTACCAAGAAGGCCGCAGCTGAGATGAGCGAAAGAATCTACAGAAGGCTGCTGTCTGCAGGCGACAAAGTTCAGCTTGCCAAGTTTCCGGATGCTTCGATCTCGACGCTGGACAGCTTCTTCTCTCAGATCGTGAAGTCCGACTGCATTCGATACGGGCTCACCAACGATTTTTCAATTATTGATGATGATGACATGTCATCGCTGATCAGGCGTGTCGCAAACCGTGTGTTCGATGGCCATAAGGGCAGTGCAGAGCTTGCAGCTCTGGCTTCCATGTACAGTCCCGAAGACCTTGATAGCCTCATTCTTGACCTTGGCCAGAACTGGTTCACGCTGGACCGGCACTATGATGCTGCATCCTGGGCTGAGTCGATTGAATCCGGATTGAAGGAAATCTTCGAAAGCAGCATTTCTTCGGTTCGCTCGCTTGCCTCTGACCTTGAGGGGCTTCTGGCCAATCCCGAGAACCTCGCCGAAGTTTCGCAGGCAATCAAGCTATGCGAAGAACCGCACGACTATGCTGCTATGGCATCCGGCCTTGCCCAGATCAAGATCAATATGACCCGTGACCGAACAAAGAAGGGCGAAGGACCTGAGAAGAAGCAGGCGGTCGATTCGTTCAGAAGCGAGATCATGCATCTGACTGAAGCAGCTATCGCCCTTGGTTCAGATTCCGTTCTTGTGGGGGTTCTTGGAATTCTCTGTGAAATACAGGATGCAATTCTGTCCAGCAAGAAATCCAGCTCTTCAGTAAGTTTTCTTGATGTCTCTCGTATGGCATTTGATATCCTGAAAACCAATAAAACCATCAGAAAATACTACAAGAACAAGTTCAAGTACATCATGATCGATGAATTCCAGGATAACAACGAACTGCAGAAGGATATTCTGTTCCTTCTTTCCGAACGTTACGGAACCGAGGGCGATGGTGTCCCGCTGCCTGAGAATCTTGAAAAAGACAAGCTGTTCTTTGTTGGAGACGAGAAGCAGTCGATCTATGGTTTCCGCGGTGCGGATGTTTCTGTTTTCAAGGCACTTGGCGGAGAGATGGCACGCTCAGGCGGAAGCACTGTCAGTCTTGAAACCAACTACAGGACCGAGCCTGCGCTGATTGATGAATTCAATTCAGTGTTCCAGAAGACGATGGGCACAGGCGGAAAGGACTATGAGGCTGATTTCGAGAAGCTTGGCCTTCGCCCAGCAAGCTCTGGCATAGCAAGCCGGATGCTTGTCTGCTGTCATTTTCCCAAGAAAGATGGATCTGATTCGGATGATCTGGCTTCACAGGATCAGGCTGAAGCCAGCTTCACTGCCGGCTTGATCCAGAGAATGACATCAACTGATGAGTTCCTGATTCCTGATGGAAAGGGAGGTACCCGCAGGCCATCATATTCGGACATAGCGATTCTGCTTCGTTCTCTTTCACGCCAGAACAGCTATGAAAAAGCTCTGAGGATTCTTGATATTCCATACTGTCTTCAGCAGACCCGTGCCCTCATGCAGGATGCCGTCTCCAACGATCTGTTCAACGTGCTTGAGCTTTGCCTGTTTCCAGAGGATCCCATTGCTTATGCTGCCGTGCTTTCAAGCCCTCTCTGCCACATGGATGGGGAGGATTTCCAAGCTGCCTTGTCTTCGCCTGAACCATTCGGTGAAGCTGCAATCTCAGAAGGCACTTTTGCAAGGTATGCATTTGCAAGAGAGAAATTCAATCAGCTCAGGCAGATGGCCGGAAACAGCACGATAGCATCTTTGGTGGATTTCATATGGAATGACTGGGGATACAGGTACTTCCTGGTCACCAAGAAGACGAGCCAGAGCTTCATGGAGCACTATGACAGCATATGGCTTCTTGCTTCTGGATTCGATGCAAAAGGGTCAGACCTCAGCGCTTTCCTGTCGTACATGCGGATGCACATAGGGTCTTCTGAGAAGCTCAAGGACTTCGAGCTGCTTCGAGAGCAGTCCGAGGGTGTTAATATCATGACAATCCACAAGTCCAAGGGGCTTGAGTTCCCGATTGTCATCATATCCGATGCTGGCTCGTCCCGTTCAGGCGGTAGGGGACAGGACCTGCTATATGAGTACAAGGCAAGCTTTGGCAATGTCCTTTCAATCCGGCACATGGATTTCTTTGATGGCAAGAAGAATGTACGCAATCTCTTCTATGAAGCATCAAGCGAGCTTGAAAAGGCAAAGGACCTGGCAGAGCAGAAGCGTCTGCTATATGTTGCAATGACTAGAGCCGAGACCCATCTTGTTCTTGAAGGCGGCAAGAGAAAAAATGGCGGAATGGATAATTCGCTGCTTGGCATGGCTTATCCTGATCTGGACTGGAAGACTGAAGATGGCATTCCTGACGGCCCGATACCTGGTTCCATGGCGGTTTTCCAGAGAATCCCTGATGTTACGGTGCAATCGACTTTCATCCATAGCAGCGAAGCCGGCCCTGATTTCATAAAAGAGGCAAGAGCTCTGTATGACAGTGCTGTTCAGAAAGACCGCAGAGGCCTTCCATTGAGAGTTGCAGCAACTTCACTTGAACCCGAGGCTAGTGCCTGGAGCCATCCTCTGCCGCTGTTTCCGAGCGATGCAATTGCCGATAAGCATGGAATATTTGCTGAATTCGGAACTTTCTGCCATAGAATAATGGAAGAATCAGTCAAGTCAGGGTCTTCCTGCAGTCCAGAGCGTGCCATGGAGCTTTTGAAATCTACAGAAGGCCTAGGCGACTTATCAGAGCCCGAGTCCAAGGCATTCTGCTCTGATGCAATCGGTTTTGCCCAAGGCTTTCTAAGCTCTGATTTTTACCGGACTCAGGTCAAGCCTTTCAGCTTCGCCACAGAGCTCCGCTTCTTTTCTGGCGAAACCGTTGATGGACGCAAGGTTGCTGTGGAGGGAGTGATTGACCTCCTCGTAACGCAGAAAGACAGGATGCTTGTAGTCGATTACAAGACAGACCGGTCAATGGATCCAGCCCAGCATGCCAGGCAGATGGAGCTTTACAGCAATGCAGTGCACAGGAGATGGAATCTTCCTGTCAGGAGTGCTCTTGTTTATCTCCGCTGTCCTGACGATAGTCCGGGCAGTAGCCTGTAAAACGGTTGCTGTAGTAGGTGTAACCGCCAGACGGCTCTCTGTCCAGCACGATTGCATGGACGGGGCAGAAGTGGTAGCAGGCGAGGCAGTTCTCGCAGTTGGAATTGAATAATGGCTTTCCTGATTCCATCGTTATTGCATCTCTTGGGCACACTGCTTCGCAATGCTCGCAGCCTGTGCAGGCATCTGATGCATGTACTGATGGAACTCCCGGCCTGCTGCACACTTTGCAGTACCGCTTGAAAGCAAGCTTCGTCAACATCTTGCGCCTTGGTATTGCGAAATCGTTCTTGAGGATTCTAGTGGCAATCTCGTTGATCTTCTGATCCGCCTTGGACAGGATTTCCTTCTGGACCTCATCGCTAGGAATCGGGGCCATCGGAACGTATGTATCCGGCATCTTGACCCAGTCGAGGAAGCTGCATAGGATGTTGGACTCCATAGCAAGCTGCTCTGCTATCTTTAGGCTATGGCCGGGGAAAAGCCCGCATGTCGTTATTGCGAAGAAGAATTCAAGCCTATCGAATTCAGGCTTTGAAAGCACATTGATCATCAAAGGCCCGAGGTTCTGAGTAGGATGACCTGAATAGGTCGGGAACACGACTCCGATCTCGCTCGGGTTGCCTAGAATTTCAGGACGGTCGAGAACGTCGGGCCCGAGAATGACCTGATCGTATCCAAGCCTGGCGCATAAGATCTTCGAAACATAGTAGCTGTTTCCCGTACCGGAAAAGCAGATTATCACCTTGTCTGGCATGAGGTCCTCCTCAGTCTGAAACCGGCTTGAAGCTTTCGATTATCCTGACGACCTTCGGAACCTGCTCGTTCTTGAGATTCAGGCTTGTGACAAGCCTGACCATGCCGCCGTCGGTAAGGCACAGGATTCCCTGTTCGTTGAGCTGGCCGCATAGGCTGCTGTTTGACAGTCCTCGTGCATTGAACATGATGATGTTGCTGCGCACTTGATCAGGATCGATATCAGCCCAGGAAGTGCTGGCAAGCGCTTTTGCAATCGTCTTCGCATTCGCATGGTCGTCTGCAAGCCTGTCTATGTTGTGCTCAAGTGCATAGATTCCCGCTGCTGCCAGGAATCCGGACTGGCGCATTCCTCCGCCGAGCATCTTGCGTGTCCTGCGTGCACAGTATTCGAATTCATCGCTGTCGGATGCAAGAATGCTGCCGACAGGAGCACCAAGCCCCTTTGAAAGGCAGAACGTGACATCATCGGCCAGCTCTGCGAAATCTGAAACCTTGACGTCTTCTGCAAGAGCAGCATTGAACAGCCTTGCTCCATCCATGTGGATCTTCAGGCCGTTTGCATCGGCAAATCTTCGTATGCCTTTCAGGTTCGAAACAGTGTACGGGAAGCCTCCGATGGTATTCTCTACTTCGACCATTGCCGTTGCCGTCATGTCATAGACGCCTCGCATCTTCACATGTCCTTCAAGCAGAACTGGTGTGAGAATGCCGTTCGGTGCATCGATCTCAATCGGAACACATTGTGCAATAGTGGCAATAGAACCGATTTCATGGTGGATTATGTGTGAATTCGATGCGCAGAGGACTTCGTTTCCCCTGCCGCAGTTTACAAAGAGACCAATCAGATTTCCCATGGATCCGCTCGATACGAACACTGCATGCTTCTTTCCAAGCATTTCAGCGGCCATCTCTTCAAGTGCTTTCACAGTCGGATCCTCATGATAGACATCATCTCCGACCTTGGCTTCATACATTGCCTTTCTCATCCCTTCTGAAGGAAGGGTGAACGTATCGCTTCTGAGTTCAAATGTTTCTTTCACGGATATGCTCTCCTAAAAATGATCAGTGCTCAATGGCCGAAAGCGTTTCGTAGAACGACGGGAAAGTCATCTCGACCGCTTCGGTGCTGATGATAGTCAGCGGTTCAGTGCATCGAAGTCCAGCAACGGACATTGCCATCACGACCCTGTGATCACCCATGCCATCGATCTTCCTGCCTCCGTCGAGCATCTTTCCTCCGTTGCCGGTTATAAGAAGGCCGTCAGGAAGCTCTGATATGCGGGCTCCGCATTGAATGAGAAGCCGCTTCATCAATGAAATCCTGTCGGTTTCCTTGATTCTTGCCTGCGGAACGTTCACAAGATGGACCGCCGAGTCTGCAAAGCAGCCTACAACAGCAAGAATCGGAAGAGTATCCGGCATTGAATTGAGGTCAAATGTGCCGCCCTGAAGCTGATCTGGACCTGAAAGACTCACAGAATCTCCGTCCCAGACCACATTGCATCCCATGGCGCTGAGTATTCTGAGGATGCCTTTGTCCCCTTGCGGGTCCGATTGCCTCAGTCCGTGGACAGTGACCTTGCCCCTTGTGATTGCAGCAGCTCCGAAGAAGAACGAGGCGCTTGAGAAATCGCCGTCTATGTTCCATTCGGCTGCATGATAGGCTTGTTCGCCTGGTATTTCGAAGTGCTGAAGGTCTTGGTGACAGCGGTAGGAGATGGACTGCCCTGCCAGATACTCCATCGTGATCCTCACGTATGGCTTCTCATATAAAAGAGGTATGTCAAGCGAGGTCTGGGACTTTGCAAGCGGGCACCCAAGCAGAAGAGAGCTCAGGAACTGGCTTGACTTGCAGATAATCGTGCCATGGCCTCCAAGGATGGGGCCGCAGATTGTAAATGGAGGAAACAGTGCATTGAGAGGTTCGACCTGGACACCGAGTCCTTTAAGACATCCAAGAAGCGCCCCAACAGGCCTTGAGCTGAGTTGCTGGTCGCCTGTGAAGGTCACAGGGATTCCAAGACTTGCTGCCAGTGAGCACGCCAGGTACATCGTCGTCCCGGAGTTTCCGCAGTCCAGTGTAGCTTCGCTCAGGCCTTTTCCTAGGTTCTCGGATTCCACAGTTATGTCGGATGACCCATTATGGCATTCGGAAACAGAAACAGAGATGGATGCGCCGAGAGCCCTGCATACCTGGATGCAGGACTGTGTGTCCTTGGATATAAGCGCATTATGGATGATGCTGCGCCCTCGTGCGAATGCCGAGATCAGAAGAGCCCTTATCGTCTCGCTCTTGGACGAAGGGATAGATATTTCACCGCTGATCCCCGAAGGGTTGATTACTGTGTTCATAACAGTACTATTCTACACTGTGGAACGGTGTTTTTCAACTGAAAAGGATCCCAGTTTTTGCACTAATCGTTGTATATTAAATGCATATTTATCCTTGCTTGAGTGTTTTTTTAGAATTTTTCTTCAAAATCAGTGGAAATCCATGGCGACTTTGATTACAATGACCGCTATAACGGCGGTTATGGCTCAAAAAGCTTATGCTGCTGTCTACTATTGTTTAGGGGTAAGTTATGGCGAAATATGTAATCAAACGCCTGCTGGGTATCATTCCTACAATGTTCATAATCATAACTCTGAGCTTTTTCATAGTCCGAGTCGCTCCAGGCGGTCCGTTTGATGGAGAAAAAGTTCTTCCAGAAGTTGTGAAGAGGAACATAGAGGCCAAATATCATATGGATGAGCCTTTGCTGAAGCAGTATGGAAGATATATCCTTGGCATTCTGGAAGGGGACCTCGGTCCTTCATATAAGTACAAGGACCACGATGTGAACTACTTCATTGGGAACTCTCTTCCTAACTCGATGATTCTTGGAACCATAGCGATGTGCTTGGCCGTTCTCTTCGGAGTCACTTTCGGAATACTTGCGGCGGTGAACCAGAACTCGTGGGTTGATTATCTTTCCATGGGGCTTGCCGTAATAGGAATATCGATTCCTCTGTTTGTTATCTGTCCTGTACTGCAGCTGGTGTTTGCCATGAAGCTGCACTGGCTTCCGACAAGCGGCTGGTTCAAGTCGGGCGATTCATGGGCAACTGTGGTTCTGCCTTCAGTTGCTCTTTCCTTCTCGTATTTTGCCAATATTGCAAGACTGATGCGTTCATCGATGCTTGAAACTCTCAGAAGCGATTACATCAGAACAGCAAAGGCAAAGGGAATGAAGAGATCGACGATCATCTTCAAGCACGCAATGAAAGGAGCTCTGCTTCCGATCGTTAGCTATCTAGGACCGGCATTCGCAGGAATAATCACCGGATCGGTCGTCGTCGAGCAGGTGTTCAGAGTTCCGGGACTTGGCAAGTTCTTCGTCCAGAGTTCGTTCAACAGAGACTATACTCTTATTGTTGGCGTCGTTCTGGTCTATTCGATGATTCTGGTTGCAATGAACTTCATAGTCGATGTTGTTTATTCGTTCCTCGATCCTAGGATTTCCTATCAATAGAGGAGGCGGATTATGAAATTTACAGATAGATTCAAAAAGCAGATTCATGACCGCGAGGAAATGCACAAGCTCAACAAGGCCGGACGCAATGGTGCAAAGAATGAGTTCAACCAGACCGTCCAGGGCAACAGCCTCTCCAAGGATGCATGGAGGAGGCTTCGCAAGAACAAGGCTGCAGTAGTCGGAATGTGTGTGGTGATTCTCTACGCGATCATTTCCCTCTGTGCAGGCATCCTTCCGATCTATTCCTATGAAGAGATCATCATCGACCATCAGTATCTTCCGCCTTCACTTACCAAGACCGCAGGCGAGCTGATGCTCAAGCGTCAGCTTTCCGAGATGTACGCAACCTCCTGGAGACAGGGAAGGCTTTCAGTCACCGAAGAAGAGGATGCGATGCTCAACAACTGGATCACCCTCGATGACACCAACAAAGTATGGAACTGGTGCTATGAAGAAGGCGAGAAGCAGAGAGCCGCAGGAACATACGTTTTCTCTGCCTCTGAGCAGAAGAAGTACGACAGGCTTCAGGATAGCATCAAGAATGATATTCAGGTAACAATAAACAGCGTCAGATGGGTGAATCCTGAGAATGGCAAGTCATACAAGCTTGATAATCTTGATTACGACACGCTTGTTTCAATCTATGCGAAGGCTCTCGGCGGAATTGACGAGCAGAAGGTACGCACTTCCCTGGAAACCGGCGTCAACAGCCAGATCCAGACTGAGGTCAAGACCAAGAACTCCGAATCTGAGCTTACCGCTGAGGACATTCAGAGCCTCGTGGCTATGGAAAAGGATTCGCTTGGCGAAGATGGAGTTCAGGCCAAGGAGAAATCGCTTGCTGTGGATAACATCAATGTCCTGATCCAGAATGCCATGACGAAGCAGATCAAGCAGGAAATCAAGGCAGGAACAAACAAGGAATTCCCGTACAAGGATACCGAGACGCTGTTTGATGATATTAATTTCAAGGTCGAAGCTTCGCTGAAGAATTCAAGGCGCTATATCCTTGGAACAGACAACCTCGGGCGTGATCTTCTTTCAAGAATCATCTATGGCGGAAGGATTTCAATCCTTATTGGAATTGTCGGAACCATCACATCTCTGTTCATCGGAATCATCATGGGTTCGCTTGCCGGCTATTTCGGCGGCAGGGTGGACTATTACATAATGAGGTTCGTCGATGTTCTTTATGGATTGCCATACATGCTGCTTGTCATCATCTGCATGGCGATTTTCGGAACCAACATTCTCAACCTGTTCTTTGCGCTGGCCATGGTCAGCTGGCTCACCATTGCAAGAATGGTCCGCGGACAGATCATGAGTCTTAAGAATCAGGAGTATATCGAGGCCGCGAGGTCGATGGGAGCAGGCGGATGGAGAATCATATTCAGGCATCTCGTTCCGAACTCACTGTCGGTGATCATTGTCTATTCAACTCTCCGAGTCCCGGAATTCATAATGCAGGAATCCTTCCTGTCGTTCCTCGGACTCGGTGTTCAGGCGCCGCTGGCCTCATGGGGCTCCCTTATCGGAGATTCCACGCAGGGAATGACCAAGTATCCATGGCGTCTTGTTTATCCAGCAATTGTAATGACGCTGTTCCTCTTCTCGATGAACTTCTTCGGTGATGGGCTTCGTGATGCCTTTGATCCGCAGAGCAAGAACATGCTGTAGGAGGCCGATATGATAGACAAGAATTCAAAAGTCATACTTGATGTCAAAGGTCTTAAGACTTATTTCAAGACCGATGCTGGAATTGTCAAGGCAGTTGATGGAATCGACTTCACTGTCCACCAGGGCGAGACTCTTGGAATAGTCGGAGAAAGCGGCTGCGGCAAGAGCGTCACCAACCTTTCGGTGATGCGCCTGATTCAGAGCCCTCCTGGAAAGACTGTTGCAGGAGAAGTGATGTTCCAAGGGACAGACCTCCTGAAGATTTCAGAGGCAGAGATGAGAAACGTCAGAGGAAACAAGATCTCCATGATCTTCCAGGATCCTATGACCAGTCTCAATCCATTTCTGAAGATTTCGACTCAGATGATCGAGACCATAAGGCTTCATGAGAAGAATGTGTCTAAGGCTGAAGCCTTGAGCCGTTCAATCGAGATGCTCAAGAAAGTCGGGATCCCTGGAGCGGAGAAACGGATTTTCTGCTATCCTCACCAGTTTTCCGGCGGAATGAGGCAGCGTGTTATGATTGCAATGGCTTTGTCATGCAATGCAAACCTCCTGATTGCCGATGAGCCGACCACGGCTCTTGATGTGACAATCCAGGCACAGATCCTTGAGCTGATCCAGAAGGTCAACGTCGAGATGAAGACTGCTGTCATTCTGATCACCCATGACCTCGGAGTGGTTGCTGGAATGTGCGACAACGTCTGCGTCATGTATGCTGGCAAGATCGTTGAGAAAGCTCCTACTGACAAGATATACAAGTTCCCTGCGCACCCTTATACCGAAGGCCTGATCCAGAGCGTTCCGCGAATGGACAAGTCAGGAGAGAAGGGAAAGCTTTTCTCGATCGAAGGGCAGCCGCCTAACGTCATAGATCTTCCGCCGTGCTGTGCATTCCATCCAAGGTGCCACAAGGCCATTGAAGGTCTTTGCAGCCGCTGCAATCCTCCGACCCATATGCTGGATGAAGACCATGAGGTCACTTGCTGGCTCTATGGCACCGATCAGGAGAAGAGCGCGGCTCTGAAGGAAGCGGATGCCCGTCAGGCATCAAAGGAGGCCTCGAAATGAGTGAAAGCGTAAAGAAGCCTATTCTTGAGGTCAAGGACCTGAAGGTTCATTTCCCTATCAAATCAAGCGGAGGACTTCGCAAGAAGGATGCCGTTATTCGTGCCGTCGATGGTATTTCCTTTGATGTGTACCCTGGTGAAACTCTTGGAATAGTCGGCGAAAGCGGCTGCGGCAAGTCGACTACTGTCCGTGCAATTGCCCAGCTCACCAAGCCTACTTCAGGTCAGGTGATTTTTCAGGGAAAAGACCTTTGCAAAGTGAGCAAGCACGAGCTGCTTATGGCTCGCCAGAACATTCAGATGATTTTCCAGGATCCGTATGCTTCGCTTGATCCGCGAATGACTGTCCGTTCGATTATCGCCGAACCGCTTATCATCTACAATAAGCGTCATCTGCTTCCGAAGGAGCTGTCTCCTCTGGAAATCGAGACTCGTGTAGAGGATCTGATGGAGCGTGTAGGTCTGAACAAGGCGTTCAAGAACCGCTATCCGCATGAATTCTCAGGAGGACAGAGGCAGCGCATTGGAATAGCCCGTGCCTTGGCTCTGAACCCAGAGGTCATTCTTGCAGATGAGCCGGTCTCGGCGCTTGATGTTTCGATTCAGGCCCAGATCCTGAATCTGCTTCGAGAGCTGCAGAAGGAGCTTGGACTGACTTTCCTGTTCATTGCTCATGACCTTGCCGTCATCCAGTACATTTCGGACAAGGTCTGCGTCATGTACCTTGGAAAGATCGTTGAGACTAGCGAAAGCGTCGAGCTTTACAGCAATCCTGTTCATCCGTATACGAAGGCCCTGCTGTCCGCAGCACCGATTCCGGATCCTGAAGTTGAACGCAAGCGACGCAGAATCATCCTCACCGGCGATGTTCCGTCACCGGACAAGGAGCATGTTGGCTGTTACTTCTATGACCGATGCCCGAACAAGATGGACAAATGCAAGAATCATATTCCGCCAATGTTCACGGTAGGACCGCATCACAATTGCGCCTGCTGGCAGCTTGAGGAAAAGTTCCCGTTGGCAGAATCAGAAAAATGAAAACAGATCAAAGGCAGGCTATCCTGATGGAACCTGCCTTTGTTTCGTTCTTCACCTCTTGTTGAAGCCCTTGGGAATATCCCTTATGGACATGCGCGGGCCGCTGTCACGGGGTCTGTCGACTTCCAGGTGCAGTCCTGTATATGAGGCAATGACCACAGCATCTGATTCAGTGCGGCCTGAGCTTTTGTTTTCCTCTATGACTTCAATCGGAACGTTCTTGTCAGTTCCTGTAAGGCACAAAGAGAATATCATCATTGGTTTCTGGCCGTGCTTGCGTTTCTTGCTGTCGGCCGCATGGTCGGCCATTTCGGACGCAAGGCGCTTCTCATCGTCAGCGCTGATGCCCCTGATGAAATGCTTTATTCGAAGTGAATCTACATCATTGTATGAATACCTGTTCCTTTTCATTATAGGAAACACTCCGAAATAGGATACGATTTCCTGCTTTTCACTGTCGAATGTCCAAGCTTCGGCATACAGGGTTCCAATAAGGCAGATAAGCCCTATTATGATTGGAAATGCGGTCCAGCCTGCTTCACCTGTGGCCAGTCCCCAGATAACAATTGCGAGCATTATTGCATATGGAATCTTTGAAAATGGCGAAATGCTGTAGACGAGTTTTGATTTCAGCCGGTAAATCTTTAGCTTGAACATGCATAAAAGATAAATGAAAATACAATTTTTATCCATAGAACGGATGAATTTTAGAATATTTTTGTGAAAGGTGATTGAAAAAAGCCTTACCATGCTTTATGATGATTCAAACCATATATTCATTTATTTGGTTTTAAAACGAATTTTATGACAAAGGAGATATTGTTATGAAGAAAGTTATGACAGTCATGCTTTGCATTCTCCTGGCCACAGTGCTGCTCGTTTCTTGTGGAAACAAGAAAACAGAAGCCGCACCTGCAGCTCAGGCTGAAGCAACACCTGCTACTACAAAGACAGAGACCAAGACTGAAACAAAGACTGAAACAAAGGCTGCTGAACCAGCGGCTGCTGCTCCAGCAGAAGAGGCAGCTCCGGCTGCTGAAGCTGTATCAGCTGCTTCTGAAGGTGTTGTGTTCAAGATTGCAAACGGCGCAGAGCCAGAGTCACTTGATCCTAGCAAGATTCAGGGTGTTCCAGAGCACAGAATCACACAGGCCCTTTTCGAAGGCCTCGTAGCTGATGATCCTGAGACAGCCGGTGCACTTCCGGGCGTTGCAGAGAGCTGGGACATTTCCGATGATGGAACTGTCTACACATTCCATCTCCGCGAATGCACATGGAGCGATGGCGTTGCAATCACTGCAAACGATGTCGTTTATTCATGGCTTCGTGAGCTTGCTCCAGAAACAGCATCTCCATATGCATGGTTCCCTGCAATGTTCCTCAAGGGAGCTTCAGAGTACAATGCTGGCACAGCTGATGCTTCTTCAGTCGCCATCAAGGCTATTGATGATCGCACATTCCAGATGGAACTGATCGGACCGCTTCCGTACGTTCTCGGTGCAATGACCCACTACAGCTTCGCCATTGTCCCGCAGCACGCAATCGAGAAGTACGGCGATGCATGGATCCTTCCTGAGAACTTCGTTGGAAACGGACCGTTCGTTCTTTCCGAGTGGCTCCCTCAGCAGTATGTGAAAGTTACAAAGAACGAGACATACTGGGACAAGGACAATGTAAAGCTTGACACAGTATTCTTCTATGCTTCTGAAGACAATGCTACTATGTATAACATGTTCCTCAACGGCGAGATTGACTGGGTCAACACTGTTCCTCTTGATCAGATTGCTTCTGCAAAGCTCAGAAAAGAGTATCAGAGTGCACCGCAGCTTTCCACTTACTACTATGTGTTCCAGACCACAACTGCACCGATTGATGACCCGAACGTAAGAAAGGCTCTTGCACGTGCCATCGACAGAGAAGCTCTTGTTGAGAACGTCACAAAGGGCGGACAGATTCCTGCTTGGGGAATCGTTCCTGACATGGCCGGCTACGATGCTCTTGCATTCCCGGAAGATTACGACGTAGAGTCTGCTCAGCAGTATCTTGCTGATGCTGGATATCCGAACGGCGTAGGTTTCCCGACCATTACCATCCTGTACAACACCAGCGACAGCCATAAGGCTATTGCAGAGTTCATCCAGCAGGAATGGAAGACCAACCTCGGAATCAACGTAGAGCTTGTCAACCAGGAATGGGCAACATACCTCTCCAACAGAAATGCTGGAAACTTCATGGTTGCTCGTGCTGGATGGGTAGGAGACTATCAGGATCCTAACACATTCCTTGACATGTTCGTGACTGGCGGCGGAATGAACGGCGGAAAGTACAGCAACCTTACATACGATGCTTACATTTCCACAGCTGCTCAGATGGCTGCTGGCGAAGACAGAATGGCTACACTGCAGATGGCAGAGGGCATCATGATCAATGATGATCAGGCTATCATGCCGTTGTACTTCTACACAACTCAGAACATGATCGATACCGATGTCTGGGGCGGCTGGTACACCAACACCATGGATTACCATCCTGTCAAGGACATCTACAAGAAGTAGTTGATCTAAGATCTAAGACTTTTCAGGGCTTCTCCATTGGAGGAGCCCTTTTTGATGGTATTTTGACTTCTATTGGTGTATCATTGCAACATAAGGGAGTAAGAAATGACTTTTATGGAACTTGCAAGAAAGGTGTTGGAATTAGTTGGAGAACCTCTTACCCCATCAGAAATCTGGACAAAAGCTGATGCTTTAGGTCTTTCTACGCAAGTTCCTACAAGAGGAAGAACTCCATGGAATTCCATTGGAGCTCAACTTTATGTTGATCTTCGTAATCCGCTTACTGAGTTTGCACGCACTGAGAGCCGTCCCGCAAGGTTTTATTTGAAAGAAAAACAGATTAACAAACTGAATCCACCAAATTCCATTACTGTCCAATCCTCTATTCAGGTCAGCAACTTCAATGAACGAGATCTTCATCCTCTGCTGGTTGCTTTTGCTTCAAACCCAAATGGCCATTTCATAGCAAGTCTGAAAACTATCCTTCATGAAAAATCCAGTCGTCGTCAGAAGGGAGAGAATGAATGGCTCCATCCAGACCTTGTCGGTGTTCATTACATGGCTCAGGATTGGTCTCCGGAAATTGCTGCAATATACAAAACTGAGAATGAAACTCAATGTCGGTTCTATTCGTTTGAAATGAAGAAAGAAGTTAATTTCTCAAATCTTCGGGAGTATTTTTTTCAAGCGGTTTCCAATTCTTCATGGGCAAATGAGGGATATCTGGTTTCTTATCAATACAGAAGTTTTGATGATATGCGTGATGAACTTTCCAGGCTTAATAATGCATTCGGAATTGGCTTTATCCGGCTTGATGCTGAAAATGTTATGCAAAGTGAGATTCTGTATCCCGCCAAATACCATGAGATACTTGATTGGGATACCATTAATCGCCTCGCTGGTGAGAATGCTGATTTCAATGACTTTATCAAAGCAGTACACCAAGATGCTTTAGTCGATGGCAAAATTCATAAAGAGTACTACGATAAAGTGATGGATGAGGACAGCATTCGTGAGTATTCAGTTAAAAAACATATTCTCTGAACTTGTTCATTCCATCCGGCAGCGGTAGGCCAGAGAGTATTCATCGGCTTTGTCGAGGAGAATCTGCATGATTGATGTAAGGTAGCCTTTCCCGATGAATCTTTCTCCACGTGCTTTGCGCGCAAGCCGTGCCTGTGATGCTGTTTCCATTGTCACAGGCAGCATTGCCAAAGTTATGCTGATTCCAAGACTGAATGTTTCTCCAAGAATAGGCTTGAGGGAATGCGCCAGATCCTCAGGATCTGTTGAATCAGTCAGGATCATTCCGCTGAGGATGATGGAAACGAATTCCAAGGCATCCTGCCATCCATTTGAAACCCAGATCAGGGCTCCGAGTATGAAGAAGAATATGGAGTTTCTAAGGTAGTTCTGCACTGGCAGCTTTATCGCAATAGCAAGAGCAACCATCACAGGAAGACTTACATACCAAGGACAGAATGCAAAGCCAAAGAGCAGGATGAGCTTCAGAATAGGGTTTGCTCTGTGGACGAAAGACTTGGATGGGCGGTAAGAGAACATCACAGCCAAAGCATATCCTCTCTCTTGCCTGTGACCCTTATTCCGGCATCGGACCAGTCTGCTTTTGAAAAAACTTCATCCGCATCGCCTTGCATCTTTATTGCTCCTTGATCAAGGATGATGATCTGGTCTGAGAGTGCAAGGACCTTCTCGACTTCATGGGAAACCATGATCACTGTTGTGCCTTTCCTCTTCAGATTCTGAAGAAGCTCAATGACAGACTTGATGCCGGGGTAATCAAGGTTTGCAAAAGGTTCATCCAGCATGAGCACATCAGGTCCGGTTATCGCTACATCTGCTATTGCAAGACGGCGCTTCTCTCCACCGCTCAGAGTCGAGGGTCTGCGCTCCAGCAGCTTGTCCAATCCAAACTCCTCTGCAATTGCATGAACCTTGACTGTGACTTCTTCTTTAGAGCATTTGAGCCCGAATGAAAGATCACGCTCTACTGTCTGACCTATGATCTGGGTATCCGCATCTTGAAATACAAGAGCACAGCTTCCGCTGCATGTCACGTGGCCGCTGTGTGGGTAGAGGCCTTTGATGCACCTCAGGAGGCAGCTCTTGCCGCTTCCGTTGCGGCCTGCAATCATAGTGAAGCTTCCATCCGGGACGGTGAAGCTGATATTGTGGAGAATGTTCTTATAGCAGAGTCCGTTTACTTCAAGCACTAAATAATCCTAGCAAAATGGACTGAAAACTGCAACAGAATCTAGTTGAAGTGCAAATCGGAAAAAGAGTATTATCCAAGTCATGAAAAAAATAAACATTACACGCATTACTTTGATTTCACTGTTCACGGCCTTGATTATTGCGGGAACATTCATTCGCATTCCGCTTCCGCCAGTTCCAATCACGCTTCAGACTTTCTTTGTCTATCTTGCATCCATCACCCTTGGACCATGGAATGCGATGATTTCTGTTGGATTGTATCTTTTTCTCGGATTGGTTGGATTGCCTGTATTCACATCAGGCGGCGGACCGGCGGCTCTTCTAGGGCCTACAGGTGGATTTCTCATTGCAATGCTTATAAGCGCACCTGTTTCAGGTCTGATTGGTTTTGCATCCAAGAAGAAGCCGATCTGGTGGCTCAATGCAGCCGCTCTTCTTGCTGGAACATTGATCATCTACCTGCTTGGAACTCTGTGGTTCATGTACAAGCTTCCCAAGTACACCCTTGTCGAGACACTTGGAATGACATGCTTTCCGTTTTTGATTGGAGACTCTGTGAAGATCATTCTTTCAGTTCTCCTTGCTCAGAGATTCAGACCTCAGATCCAAGAGCGTCTCTATCCTGAAGCGGAAACTGAGCAGACTCCTGTCTCAAAGTGATTTCATAAACTCAGTCAAATAGAAAAAGGTTCAAGCTGCTTTGGCAGGAGCTTTTGTTGTTGTTCATTTGTTGTTTTTTGCAGTTTGGAATTACTCCATCATCGGTTCATCCGGTTTTCAAGCAGATGTGAAAGGAGAAAGTAATGAAAAAGGCAATTTCAATCATGGTACTGCCAAGACCCTTGGTGAAGGTGCTGTAAATACAGCAATTATGGCTGATGCAACAAAGGCTGGAGTTCAAAGAATCGAAAAAGAGCCCCAGCCATAGCAGCAGGAGCTCTTCGGATTTAATTCGGATTGCTTGATTATTTCAGAGCCTTCGAGCAGACGCCGAGAACTGCAAAGAAGATGATCAGATCCACTGACAGGTTCATGATCCAGTTCAAAAAGCCTTCGAAATCCATTCCGGAGAATCCAGGGACGAATTCCTTGAAGATTATCACCGCTACCCAGAAGATCAGGATGCCGATCATTGAAACTTTCTCGATCACAGCTGGCATTCCCTTTACGAACATCGGAGCAAGGAGCCCCAGTCCCGCAATGAGAAGAATGGTAGAGATGGTGTAGGTGAGCCATTCCTCGCCGATTTCGGAATAGATTGCACCAGCGAATGCAACATCACTGCCGGATACGTATCCGCAGATGCCCATGCCGATGAACAGAATAATCACAAGGATCTTGAGAATTACAGCGGAATTGAAGCCGCTTGAAGCAGATTTAGCCATGTTTAACTTCCTTAATTCACCGGTTATGACACTAACCTAGGGCAACGTCAAGAACCATCATCAATGCAAAGCCAAGTGCCGCTCCTATAGTTCCAAGGTTCGAATGTTCACCTTCCTGAGCCTCAGGAATGAGTTCTTCTACCACAACGTAAATCATGGCCCCTGCTGCAAAAGCGAGAATGACCGGAAGAACCGGCGTGATAAGTGAAGTAAGCAGAATCGTGATAATTGCTCCAATCGGCTCAACTACACCAGACAGGAATCCATACAGGAAAGCCTTGGGCTTTGATGTTCCGGAACCTACGATGGGCATCGAGATGATTGCACCTTCTGGAAAGTTCTGGATTGCAATTCCAATAGACAGAGCGAATGCTCCTGCTGCCGTGATTGTGCTTGAGCCAGAGAGCATTCCTGCAAAAACAACGCCTACTGCCATGCCTTCAGGAATATTGTGAAGAGTCACGGCTAGAATCAGCATTGCAGATTTTGCCAGCTTGCTCTTGTGACCTTCGGGCTTGTCGGAATTCAGATGAAGGTGAGGGATTATATGATCCAGAGCCAGAAGGAATCCGTTTCCGAGAAGGAAGCCTGCAACAGGGGCAATCCATGCAATCTGGCCGGCTTCCTCAGACATGGTGATGGCTGGAATGAGCAGCGACCATACAGACGCTGCAATCATCACTCCGGAGGCGAATCCAAGAAGCACCTTCTGAAGCCGCGAACTCATTTCCTTCTTGAGGAAGAACACCATTGCCGCTCCAAGGGTTGTTCCGAGAAGCGGAATTGCAAGTCCTATTGCAGTAATGCCGATGCTAGTCATCTTACTATTTCACAGTAGCTGCGAGTGAATCCGCAAGCTGGTCAAGGTCAGAAAGCTGGCTTTCCTTCAAGGAAGAACGTATGTCCACCTTGTGCTCAATAAGCTTGATGTTCTTCATCGAGCCGAGGATTTCAGTCATGCATTTCAGAGCCGATGGTGCCCAGCTTCCATTCTGGATAAGGGCAACGTTCCTGTTCTGGAAGAAATGCGCCTTCAGATCGAGCAGAAGATTCTCCATGTTGAGGAACAGCCCTGCGTTTAGAGAACTTGAAGCGAATACTATGGTCTTGTATTTGAAGGCTTCGGATACAAGCGTTGCAATGTCAGTCTTCGAGACATCATAAAGACCCATGTTCTTCACCCCGCGTTCGGCAAGCTTCGTTGAAAGGACCTGAGCGGCGTTTTCCGTGTTGCCATAGATTGAACCATAGACAATCAGCACTGAATCAAGCTCGCTTGCATAAGAGCTCCATGTATTGTACTTGTCAATGATATAGGCAAGGTTCTCTCTCCAGATCGGGCCATGAAGCGGGCAGATCATTGAAATATCAAGGACGCTTGCCTTCTTGAGAAGCATCTGGACCTGCATCCCGTACTTGCCTACAATGTTGATGTAGTAGCGGCGGGCTTCGTCGAGCATACGGTGCTCATACTCGAATTCATCAGCGAAGATGTTTCCCGAAAGGGCACCGAATGTTCCGAATGCATCGGCAGAGAACAGAATATGGGATGTTGCATCGTATGTGACCATGACTTCTGGCCAGTGCACCATCGGAGCCATCACGAATGTAAGCTTGTGATGGCCGGTATCCAATGTATCGTTTTCCTTAACTTCGGTGAAAGCCGGCTCTTTCTTGAACTCAAAGAACTGCTTGAGAAGCGCATGAGCCTTCGACGTTCCCACAAGAGTTACATTCGGGTATTCTTCGAGCAGGGCGGCTATTGTTTCGCTGTGGTCTGGCTCCATGTGGTGGACTACCAGATAGTCAAGCTTGCGTCCCCCAAGAACGTATTCGACATTCTCTAGGAACTGGCGTTCGACAGCATGGTCGACGCAGTCGAAAAGAACTGTCTTGTCGTCAAGCAGAAGGTATGAGTTGTAGGCCATTCCGTCATCAAGGCGGTAGACATTTTCAAAGAGGGCAAGGCGTCTGTCGCTCTGTCCTACGTAATATAGCTGATCTGTGATTTTTCTGGTGCAATGCATCATGAAGCCTCCATGACACAGGATAGTCCTAAACAGTGATTTTTTCAACATCAGAAGAGCCTCCAGCATGGTAGAGGAAAGGCGTTTGATTTGACACCAAAAACAATATGCGGCAAAGAACTGAACGGCTGAAATTTAGCAAATGCTCAGTTTTTGGCATATAGACTGTGGATTAAGCATTTTTGGTTCAGATAATTTCTTGCAACCCAATCAAGAGCATTGAATAAAGCTTGAAATGCAACCCCACAAACTGTATTATGGACAATAGCGATTAAGCGGCATTTTGGTGCCTTCGCGATATACAATCAAGGAGCAATTATGGGAACTAGCCTTATTACCGATGGTCTCATTCTTATGGGACTTGGAATGGGTGTGGTCTTTGTATTTCTGACTCTTCTCATCTTCACAACGAAGCTGGTGAGCAAGGTGTGCAGGAATATCGGAGCAAAGAATGGAGCTGTACAAGCGAAAGCTGCAATGCCTGGCGCTGCTGTCAGTGCAACAGGTGATGCAGAGCTTGCTGTAGCTATTGCTGCGGCCAAGAGAGAAGCTGATAAATAAATCCGGGAGAAAAAAAACAATATGAAAAAGAAAGTCAAATTCATGTGCACAGCGTTCAGAGATGGATTCCAGTCCGTTTACGGCGCTAGAGTATTCACAAAGGATTTCATGCCGGCAGTCCAGGCTGCATGCGATGCTGGAATCACACATTTCGAAGCAGGCGGTGGAGCTAGGTTCCAGGCCTTGTATTTCTATTCAAACGACGATGCATTCCAGATGATGGATGAATTCAGGCAGGTTGCAGGACCTGAGGCAGACCTTCAGACCCTCGCGCGCGGTGTCAATGTCGTAGGACTTGATTCACAGCCAAGGGATATGATCCGTCTTCATGCTCAGCTTTTCAAGAAGCATGGAATCTCCACAATCAGGAACTTCGATGCCCTGAATGATGTCAATAACCTCATCGACAGCGGCAAGGCCATTCATGATGCAGGCCTAAGACATGAAGTAACTATCACGATGATGGCTCTTCCGCCAAACGCCACAGGTGCTCATGACCCTGATTTCTATGAAAGAGTCCTTCGCCAGATTCTTGATGCAGATATTCCTTTCGATTCTCTCTGCTTCAAGGATGCAAGCGGAACTTCAACTCCTGCTGTTGTATTCGAGACTATCAAGAGAGCACGCAAGCTTCTCGGACCGGACATGAACATCGTGTTCCACTCCCACGAGACCGCCGGCGTTGCAATTGACCAGTACATGAACGCTCTGGAAGCAGGGGCCACTCAGCTGGACCTCTCGATGAGCCCTTGCTCTGGTGGAACCTGCCAGCCTGATATCATCACCATGTGGCATGCTCTTCGCGGTACCGAATGGGATCTTGATATCGACATCAACAAGATCAGAAAGGCCGAGTCTGTGTTCGAAGAATGCATGAAGGATTACTTCTTGCCGCCGGAAGCCACCAAGGTCAATCCTGAGATTCCGTTCTTCCCGCTTCCGGGTGGAGCCCTCACGGCAAATACCCAGATGCTCAGAGACAACCATCTTATGGACAAGTATCCTGCAATCGTGGAAGCGATGGGCGAATGCGTTGCAAAGGGCGGATTCGGAACATCGGTAACACCGGTTTCTCAGTTCTATTTCCAGCAGGCGTTCAACAACGTCATGTTCGGGCCGTGGAAGAAGATTGCCGAAGGCTATGGAAAGATGGTTCTTGGATATTTCGGAAAGACCCCTGTTGCTCCTGACCCAGAAGTCGTCAAGGTTGCTGCAGAGCAGCTCAAGCTTGAGCCGACTACCGAGAAGGTCGTCGACATCAACGACAAGGATCCGAGCAAGGGAATTCCTGCCGCCAAGAAGGCTCTTGAGGAAGCCGGAGTTCCGGTAACCGATGAGAACCTCTTCATTGCAGGAGCCTGCAAGGAGAAGGGAATCCTCTTCCTTACTGGAAAATCCAAGCCGAATGGAGTTCGTAAGAACGTCCAGCCGGCAGCTCCAGCTGCGGCCAAGAAGGCCTGTGATGCTTATACCGTTACAATCAACGGGAAGCAGTATGCTGTTCAGTTCCAGGGGGCCAATGCAGTTGTAAACGGTGTTTCTTACCCAGTCAATGTTGCAGAAGGCATTGCCGCTGCTCCGGCTCAGGCCGCATCTGCTCCAGTTGCAGGACCTGCACAGGATGTTCCTGTGAAGGCTCCGATGCCAGGACTGATCCTTCGCCTCAATGTGAAGGTAGGCGATGCTGTGAAGAAGAACCAGATGGTTCTTGTCATGGAAGCCATGAAGATGGAGAATGAGGTATTCGCTCCTTGCGATGGAATCGTGAAAGAGATTTCAGTGAAGCAGGGTCAGCAGATGAATCCGGATGATGTCCTTCTGGTCATCAGCGGCTCAGGTTCTGCAGCTCCAGCTCCGGCTCCAGCACCAGCTCCTGCGGTTGCTGCCGCAGCACCAGCACCAGCACCAGCACCAGCACCAGCTGCTGCTCCAGCCGGCGGAACACAGGTCAAGGCCCCGATGCCAGGACTGATCCTTCGCATAGACTGCAAAGTCGGCGACAAGGTTAAGAAGAACCAGGAAATCCTCGTCATGGAAGCCATGAAGATGGAGAATGAGATCTTCGCACCTTGCGATGGCACAATCGCTGAAATCAGCGTCAAGCAGGGTCAGCAGATGAATCCAGATGATGTTCTGCTGATTATCGGCTAGGAGGGAATACAATGGGTGTAGCATTTACTAATCTGTGGAATTCCACCGGTCTCGTGGGCTTCATGGCTCAGGGAGGCTGGGGCAATGCCCTGATGATTCTTGTTGGCTTTCTGCTTCTTTATCTTGGAATAAAGAAAGGCTTTGAGCCATTGCTTCTGATTCCGATTGGATTCGGCTGCGTTCTTTCAAATATTCCGCTTGCCTATATCTCAGGTGTAGATCCTAGCAACGGAGCTGCCGGTTTCATCAAGATCCTGTTTGATTCAGGAATTGAATCCGGTCTGTTCCCTATTCTGATTTTCATCGGAGTAGGAGCCATGACAGACTTCGGTCCGCTTATTGCAAACCCGAAGACACTGCTTCTGGGCGCAGCTGCCCAGCTCGGAATCTTCTTTGCACTGATCGGTGCTGTTACTCTGAGCACTTTCATTCCTGGAATAACATTCACGCTTCATGATGCAGCTTCCATCGGAATCATCGGAGGAGCAGATGGACCTACGGCTATATATGTAACCAGCCGCCTTGCCCCGGATCTTCTTGGATCCATTGCAGTTGCGGCTTATTCCTACATGGCTCTGGTTCCGATTATCCAGCCGCCTATCATGAAGGCTCTGACCACTCCTAAGGAAAGACTTATCAGAATGCAGCAGCTCAGACCGGTTTCAAAAGTCGAGAAGATTGTATTCCCGATTTCTGTTCTTACAGTCTGCGCTATCCTGCTTCCGTCAGCGACTCCGCTCATCGGAGCTCTGATGTTCGGAAACCTTCTTACTGTGTGCGGAGTGACCGGACGTCTTTCAGATACCGCTCAGAATGCTCTGATGAACATTGTAACCATCTTCCTCGGGCTTTCAGTAGGTTCGAAGATGGAGGCTGCCAAGTTCCTCAATCTCAATACTTTGGGAATTCTTCTTCTTGGAATGATTGCATTCGCCATCGGCACAGCTGGCGGCGTTCTGATTGCAAAGCTTATGAACAAGCTCGATCCGAAGCATCCGATCAATCCTCTGATCGGAAGCGCAGGAGTATCGGCAGTTCCTATGGCTGCACGTGTCTCTTCCAAGGTCGGACAGGAAGCTGATCCTCAGAATTTCCTGCTGATGCATGCAATGGGACCGAACGTAGCCGGAGTTATCGGAAGTGCAGTTGCAGCAGGTGTCCTGCTTGCAGTTGTTCCGACGATGGAAATACTCTAGGTCTGTTTTCTAGAATTATTAAAAAGCCCTTGCCCTTGATGGGTGAGGGCTTTTCCATTAATGAAGTACGAGGGATTGTCCAGAAAAAACGGTTGCCTATATCTTCCGCTTCGGGTATCTTTGAAGTTATGGAAAAGCTGACAGAAAACTGTTTTGATAAATTTGATCCTGATGCATCCGATGAGCATCTGATGTGGAAGGATACAAGCCGGACTTTTGATAGGGATTGCCGCATCTTCAACGTATCTACGATTCACCGGGTGGCTCATGACGGTCGTGAAGGCGATTTCGTTGAGATTGAATCGCCTGACTGGGTGACGATGATTCCTGTCTTTTCAGGCACTGACGGCGTCAAGCGATTTCTGATGGAGCGCCAGTTCCGTCATGGCTCGGAGAAAGTTACCATTGAATTTCCTGCCGGGCTGATTGAGAAGGGCGAGAAGGCTGAGGATGCTGCAAGGCGCGAGCTTCTTGAAGAGACGGGGCTGGAGTGCGGAAAATGCACGCTGATGGGTCGGATAAGCCCTAATTCGGCTTTCATGAACAACCATAGCAGCTTTTTCCTGATGGAAGACTTGAATGTTGTATCTGGCCAGAACCTTGACCAGAATGAACAGATTGATGTTATTACGATTCCTGTTGATGACGCGGTGCGCCTGATGGGATCGGGAAAATTCGATAACGGGATGATGATGCTGGCACTTGGGTTCTATCTCAGGCGCGAACTTACCGGCCGTTTCTAGGAGAAGAGAATGAAGAAGAATCTGTTTTTCGTACTATGTGCGGCATTGGCTGCAATGATGGTATTCACAGGCTGCACGACAGCCCAGAGTGCTAAGGATTTCTGCCAGATTTCAGTTGAGGGCGAGAGTACAGTGAAAGTTGCTCCGGATATTGTGAATTTTTCAATAAGAGTATCGGAAAAGGCACCGACAACCGGTGAGGCTCAGCAGCTTGCAAATGAGAAGATTTCAAGCATTCTCAAGGTACTTGGTGAGTACAGCATTGAGAAGAAGGATATCACCACCAGCAGCCTTAATTTCTCCACGGATTATTCCTGGACTGATGGAAAGCAGGAGTTCGTTGCTGAGAGAGTGTCGCAGCAGGTCAATGTCGTCATGCATGATATCGACAGCTTCCCGAAGCTTCTTGATTCGCTGACGTCCAAGCTGACTGGAATTGAGCTGAATTCAGTGAATTTCGATCGTGAAGACAAGGCTGAGTACTACAAGCAGGCAAGAGCTCAGGCAATTGCGGATGCAAAGTCCAAGGCAGAAGCATACGCTGTAGCCAGCGGCCTGGCTCTTGGGGATCCGATTTCAATCAGCGAAGGCAGTGCATATATCTCAACCAACAGGATAAGCTATGACAAGGTCATGATGGCTTCCGCGGCTCCAGAAGCGGCATCAACTGCCAGCGAAGTTCCGTCTGGAGAGCTTGAGATATCGGCCAGCATCAGCGTTGTATACAAAGCCCAGTGATTCTTTAGTTGCACAACCTCGCTTTTGAGTCTAGAATAGGCTCATGAGCGAGATTATCATATGCGGGCACCGTAATCCTGACATGGACAGTGTCTGCTCAGCTTATGCTTATGCGATGCTGAAGAACAAAGTTGACCCTGCAAATTCATACAAGGCTGTCCGTTGCGGACATCTTTCTGATTCTGTACGCGGACAGTTTTCAGATCTGGGCATTGATCCTCCGCCTTTCTGCAAGGACATCTATCCAAAAGTGTCTGATGTGGTAAGGCTTCCTCAGGAGCAGATTGATTTCAATGACCCGGTCTTCGACTTGGTGAAGATATACAACAGTACACATCCGTCTGTTGTTCCTGTGTTCAAGGATTCCCAATTCTTCGGATTGCTTTCCGTGGATGATATCACAGCGTGGTTTCTGAGAGAGAATTCTGACAAGCGCCCAAAATACAGTTTTGATATCGATAATTTCCCCAAAGTCGTGAAAGGGACCATCATCAAGCGTGGAGAGCAAAGCAAATTCACTGCTGAGCTTCTTGCTGGTGCTATGGACTTCGATACATTCAAGACCCATATCGACTCGATGGACAACCCTGTGCTTGTGATGGGTTATCAGCCTGAGTACATCAGATATGCCGCCGCTGTCGGCATTCCTGCTATAGTGATCACAGGCGCTTCATCCTGTGATATGGATTTTTCTTCTTACAATGGCACGGTCTTCTGTTCTGAGATGGATACATCCGAGACTCTCAGGCTGCTTAGGATGAGCAGTTCTGTCAACTTGCTGCTAGGCAAGCAAGGCAAGCCTCTGCAGATGAATGACCTGTTTGAAGATGGACTGGAACGGCTTTCTGCTTCCAATCTCAGAGGACTCGCCGTTTATGATGGTGATGCCTGGAAAGGCTTCGTCACCAGACGATGCTTCCTTGAAATGCCCAGGCATAAGGTAATAATGGTGGATCACAATGAAACTGACCAGGCGATTCCGGGAATTGAGAAGGCTCAGATCTGCGAAATCATCGATCATCATCGTCTGGATGCAGACAAGACTTCATCTCCGATCTTCATCGATGCTGAGCCGCTCGGAAGCACATGCACGATAGTTTACCATCTGTACCAGCGGTATCATGAGCAGCCTTCGGTGGATGCTGCAAAGGTTCTTCTTTCTGGAATTCTTTCCGATACGGTTCTTCTAAAGAGCCCAACCACGACTTTCGATGATTACACTGCTGCCGATGAGCTTTCAGCTTTGGCAGGGATTCCAGACATGCAGGAATTCGGGCACAGGATGTACAGCAGGGCGAACAGCCTTGCAAGCCGAGACCCAAGACAGCTGATCGAGGGCGATTTCAAGCGCTACAAGGAACAAGGGATTTCGGTTGGAATTGGACAGTGCGAAGTCACGACCCTTGAAGATGTCCATTCATGCCGGGACAGTCTGGTCAAGGCATTGGAAGAAGTGCGCAAGGTGTACAGCCTGGACTGGACGCTGCTGATGATTACAGACGTGTTCAAAGAGCAGAGCATTCTGCTGTCTTCGGATTTCAATCTTTCCCGGAAGCTGGCTTATGAGGCCAAGGAGGATGGTTCTTTCTTCATGCCCGGAGTCCTTTCAAGAAAGAAACAGCTTCTGCCTGAAGTGATCAGGGTGATCGAAGAATCTTAAGCTTGCTTTTTGCTTTCATCGACTTTGCAGATGTAGTAAAGCCTGCTGTCGAAATCTCCCATGACTCTTGTGCAGTCATTGAATCCAGTCCCGCCGAATTCCTGGAACAGCTTGATTCCTGCGTATGCGAGCATGTCGCCTGGTACAAGATAATGCTCTATTTCGTTCTTCAGATAGATTTTGTCTGCAATGACGGTCTTCATCTTGCTTTTTTCGCTTACTTTCACCGGTGAAATCATGTTGATAAGGGTTCCGAACTTCTTTACAGGTATCTTCTGTGTGCGCGGAACTACTGCATATGTGTAATCAGGGTTAGCAAATGGAATCCTCAGCACTTGCGAAGGACCGTTCGGAGTGTTGAGCTTCTGGAAGTCCAGGACTATCATTTCGCTTCGATCCTTGTTTGCAACGGCGCAGATGTATCTGTTGGGATCGCTCTCGATCCTTAGGAACTGCCCATATTGCAGAAGCGGCCGGTTATCCTTGTAGAACTCGATCTGGGCTTTGATCTGAGCTTTCTCAGTAGTGCTGAGACTGCAGAGATCCATCTCGTATCCTAGGTCTCCGAAGCAAGCGACGTTGAACCGCGACTCTAGGTCTGAAACTCTCAGGGTCTGGTGGTTAGGCGATGCCGAGACATGCGCTCCCGTACATGAAAGCGGGTATCCGAAGCTCGTGCCTTTCTGGATTTCGGTACGGCACAGTGCATCGGTATTGTCGCTGCACCAGGCCTGAGGCATGAAGCACATCATGCCGAGGTCAAATCTGTTTCCACCTGATGAGCATGATTCGAACAGGATGTTGGGACAGTTCTCAGTAACTTTCTTCAGCACTTCATAAAGTCCCATGCAGTATCGATGATTGAACTCGCCATGGGAGCATGTATCCGAATAGACATCTGAGAACACCCGGTTCATGTCCCATTTCACATAGTCCACTTCTCCGTCACGCAGAAGATTCACAAGTGTTTCAATCAGATAGCGCCTGACTTTGCTCTGAGTCAGGTCCAGGATGAACTGATGCCTGCCTTCCTTTGGAACCCGATCAGGAACGGATACACGCCATCCTGGATGCTTCTCGAAAAGCTCGCTCTGCTCGCTGATCATCTCAGGCTCTACCCAGACTCCGAACATCAGACCAAGTTCATGGACTTTCCTTGAAAGACCCTGAAGGCCTCCTGACAGCTTGCGGGTATTCGGAAACCAGTCGCCTAGAGAAGAGGTATCATCTTCTCTGGCTCCGAACCATCCGTCATCCAGTACGAACAGTTCGATTCCAAGCTTGGAAGCTTCTGTTGCCAGATTCTCAAGAATTGAATCATTGAAATGGAAGTATGTGGCTTCCCAGTTGTTCAGCAGTACGGGGCGCTCTCTGAGCTTCCAGCTGCCGCGGACTATGTGAAGGTTGATGAATTTCTGGAAATGGCTGCTTGCACCGTTGAGTCCCTCATATGAGAAAGTCATCACTGCCTCAGGGGTCTGGAAACGGTCGCCTGTTGCCAGAGTCCATGAGAATGTGGCCGGGTTGATTCCTGTCATGAAACGGATCTTGTCATATTCGTTCTTCTCCACGACTTCACGGTGGTTGCCTGAGTAGATCAGATTGAATGCATAGCAGTCTCCGCTGTCTTCTGTGGAAGAAGGCCGCTTCAGATAGACAAGCGGATTGTGAGATGCTGAGCTGACACCTGTCTTGGAATCCACTATTGCGATTCCAGGCATTACAGGTCTTTCATGAATATGGCGCTCTCTGGCCCATGCGCCATCGAAGCTGATCATGTTCCAGTTCCCATCAAAGAGATCGAACTGCAGGCTTGCAATGTTCCGAATAAGCACAGGATTAGGCGAATTGTTCACGAAAACGCTGTGTCGGGCTATCACATCGGAATCTTCGAATACTGTGTAGTACAGAAGAAGTGCGAAAGGAAAGCCTTCGTCGATGAGCGTTATCTCAAGAGTGCTGCATGTGCGTTTGTCTCCATATGACTCAGGAAGACCTTCGAATGTGCGAGGCTTGCCCATGAATATCCTATGGCTCTTGTAAAGCATGTTCAGGGCAACAGTGCCGCGCTTGCCGTACTCGACGATCAGTGAGCTTTCTCTGAAATCGCCGTTATCAGGGGTGCTGGTCTCGACGCACATGTTGTTGAGGTTGATGGTAGGGTATTCCTTTGAATAAGAAAGCGAGCTGCCGCATGGAATGAAATGCTTGTCCCTTACAGCTCCGACGCTGTCCGTCTGACGGATCTTCCTTCCATAGTAAAGAGTCTCGAGGATGCCGGCATGGTTCACCCTGATCCAGTACGAAGTATTTTGGGTTTCAAGAAAAAAAACATGCTTGCCAGCTGCTATCATTATCTTACCTGCTCATCTAAGTATAAAAACTATTTCGCCGATTGACCATACCTTTCGAAACAGCTTGATTCATTCTATCAGACATTTTGCTATCAAGAAATAGATTTGTTTGAATAAATAAAGCATGCATAGTCCGGATATGATTATTTCCCTTGAAAGCGTAAATGGATTTCTTGTTTTCAAATTTATCATCAAATCCTAATTCATCTGCACGACCTGCCAATCCTGGACAGCTCCTGCACATCCTGCCAATCTTGCACGACCTGCCAATCCTGCCAATCCTGCACGACCTGCCAATCCTGCCAATCCTGCACGACCTGCCAATCCTGGACAGCTCCTGCACATCCTGCCAATCCTGCACATCCTGAATATTTCAGGAAGTTTTATTTGTCTTAGGTGTGATTATTTCCCTATTTAGGGTAATATCTGCCGATTCCAGATAAAACTATCGAAAAGACATGATGTCTGAGGACAAATCAGCCGAAGAAGACCTTGGCTGCAGGAACAGACAGATTTTTTTCACTATTGCATTATGGCTGGATTTCAGTGTTCGGTGTGGGGCAAAGATGCTTTGGCGAAGAATGAAGGATTGGCCGGAATGCAGTTCAGATGGACAATTTCATTTCCGGGATACAAGATTTGTTTGAATAAATTAAGCATGTAATCCGGCGGGCAGATGTTCTTCCCTTCTGTCGAGGGATTGATGGGCATCAAGCAGAATATTCTGAGAAAAGCCTGAAGCTCAGCTTATGGAAGAATACCTATCTTGAAACGAACTGGAATATATGTTACATTCCTTCTATATGGTGCTGTACCCAAGTGGTAAGGGACAGGTCTGCAAAACCTCCATGCGTTGGTTCGAATCCAATCAGCACCTCTGCAAGCGGCGTTTCACTTCTGTGGGATGCCGCTTCTTCGTTATTGCGGGGTTTCCTTTGCTTCGGAAATAGCGTATATTCTATCAGGATTGTCGGATGGAAAAGAAAAGAGCACCATTGTCACGCGAGAAGAAGATGGCAATTGCTGGAATAGCAATTGCATTGGCAGCCGTAGCTGTACTGGTCTGGCTTGTGGGAGTTCCTCTTGTGAAGTTCGCATCGGAACCCGAGAAGTTCCGGGCATGGGTGGATTCTCATGGCATAAAAGCCGATTTTGCATATGTAGGGATGGTGATCCTTCAGGTCATCGTTGCTGTTATTCCGGGAGAGCCATTTGAAATCGCCGGTGGATATGCCTTCGGAGCGGTGAAGGGAACTCTTTTATGCATAGCTGCATGCACGGCAGGGAGCATGATAGTATTTGCGCTGGTACGCAAGTACGGGATGAAATTGGTTGAGGTTTTCTTTTCAAGAGAAAAGCTTGAATCAGTGAAGTTCCTCAAATCATCTCCAAAGAGAGATTCGCTGTTTCTTCTGATCTTCATGCTTCCTGGCACTCCTAAGGATCTGCTGAGCTACTTTGCTGGACTGACTGATATCGGAGTTCCTGCATGGCTGATGATCTGTTCTCTTGGACGCATACCATCAATCATTACTTCGACTGTTGGAGGCAGTGCCATAGGCGAGAAGAAATACTTGTTTGCTGTTGCAGTTTTTGTTGGGACACTGCTTGTCAGCGGCCTTGGAGTGCTGCTTTACAACCGCATCAGGAAGAAGCATGAAAATGACAGAAAGGACTGACTGTAGCTATTCTCCGATTATCATCACCTGAATTGTTCTCTGGCGGGCTCTGGTCTGATCCCAGTCGATGAAATGGATCCTTCCATAATCGCCGAGGTCGAGCTTGCCATCAATCATCACTATTGTGACATTCCTTCCAATGATTGACGAGCGCAGATGCGCATCGGTGTTGTGGCAGCCGAAGTTGTCTTCACCATGGTCAAGTGCAAAATCCAATGCCTTCTGCCCCGGATGAAGGTACATGCCTTCGGTTCTGCAGGTTGGAATGTACTTCTCAAAGACGTTCACAAGATCCTGCTGAAGCGTCTCGAGCCCGGTCATGGACATATCGAAGGCGCATTCCTGCGTGATGACGGAGCAGGTAGTGTGATGAGAATAGACAACGACTATGCCGTCTCTTATCTTCGATTTCTCTGCAATGGCTTTAACTCTGTCAGTGACATCATGAAACGATACTGCCCGGTCACGTGATTGAACTTTGATTTCCTCTCTGAATACCATTATGCTACTTCCTCTTCTTAAGGTCATCTGCAGCCTGTCTGGTGGCAGCTGCCATTTCGTCAATCATTGCAATCGGATCCTTTGCCTTGACTATCCCTGAAGCGGCTCCTGCTGCTTCAGAACCCGCCATTATGAAGTCATAGACCTGCTTTCCGCTTGTGATGCCGGCAGCCTGCTCGACCATGATGTCAGGGTAAATCCCCTTGATTGCATTAATGGTTTCCATCACGTATGACATTGGACTGACTCCATTTCCGCCGCCTATGATGTCGGATGGTTCAGGATTGATGATGTCTGGATGAAGCTGTGCTACTGCTTTTGCTTCTGAGAGCGTGTCAGCGCATGCGAACACCAGGAAGTCCAGTTCCCTCGCCCGTTGTATCGTAGCCTTCATCTGCGGCAGGCTCATCGGCTTCTCGCAATGGTTTATCACTACTCCTTTTGCTCCTGCGGCCTTGAGTGCTTCAGGAAGAATATCAGCCATTCCGCGGCCAGGTCTGAGTGTATCCATGTAAGGTGCAAGGATTATCAGATGCTTTGTCTTCTCTGCGACTCTGCGGATTTCAACGGCAGGGATAGTGATCAGTATGTCGATGTCGTATTTCTCTGCTGCTTTGTCCGCAGCAATTGCGTATTCCAAGACCGTGTCTCCATAGACATAGTTCTTTGTGCCGATTTCAAAAAAAGGTGTTCTGATTACAGGTTTCATCTCTTCATATCCCCTTGTTATCTGTTTTAATCATTGGCTGCACCAGTGATGTAAAGCTTGGTTCTTGCTCTTTTCAATGATTCCAGAAGAGCGCCTTCTGGAGCTTGATTCGTAACTATTGCGTCGACATCAGATATCCCTGCGTACGAAACAAGCGACATCCTGTTGTACTTGCTGCTGTCCAGAAGGACGAAGGTGCAGTCGCTGCGATGCATCACGCTTTCATTCAGGCTGGATATCTCCAGCTGGTTTGATGAAAAGCCCATGTCCGAATTCACTCCGTCCGCACCCATGAAGCACTTTGTAAAATGGAATGGTGCAACGTATTTCTCTGTCAAAGGGCCGAAGAAGTCCTGTCTCTGACAGTTGTATTCCCCGCCTACCAGGATCACCCTGCAGGCGACGCTCTGAGGAATTGCCTGGACGTTCTTCAATGAATTCGTGATGATATTCAGCGAGTGGAACTCTTCATGGCTTATTCTTGCACCTAAGGCAAGGGTCATCTGATAGATTGTAGTCCCGCAGTCAAGATATATGGTATCGTTGTCCTCGATGAATGAAGCTGCAAGCTTTCCTATCTTCAGCTTCTCGGTCTGATGCTCTTTTTCGTGCAAGTCGAAAGAATAAGTATTAGCAGAATGTCCAGCAAGCTGGATTCCACCATAATTGCGGACAACTTTTCCTTCTTTCTGAAGATTGGAGAACATTCTGCGTGCGGTTGCTTCGGAGATATTCAGTAATTCTACTGCTTCTTCTGTTGTGACCCGGCCTTTGGCTTCAAGCATGCTTAAAAGGTAGTTTTCACGAGATTGCTTTTTGTCCATAATCTCCTCTCCCCTCATTTTTATGTTATTTGTATTTTATCGCCAAAATTGCTTGAAGTCAATCACATAATTGATTGTTTCAATCATAAAAAAAATATTTGATTAAAATGCTCATTTTTTCGTTGACAGGTGGAAAAAACTGCCTTAGACTTAAGAAAAAGAAAATGAGAGGAGGATCTCAAAATGAAAAAAATGATTGCATTTTTGCTCGTAGTTCTCGTGTCGATGTCCCTTTTTGCCAATGGAAGTCAGGAGGCGGCTTCCAGCGCGAGCGGAAAGACACCGGTTACACTTCAGGTCAGTATCGTGGAAACTGACTGGCTTGATGCTTGGGAAGATGGGATGAAGCCGGCTTTCGAAGCTGAATACCCGTGGATAACGCTTGAAGCGGTCTCCTTGGGCGAAGAGAAAAGAGATTATCATGCTACACATGCAGCATCCAACGATCTTCCCCCAGTGATGCAGACAGATGTAGGCGGATTGTACTATGACTTGGTGGATGAGGGAATCCTCCTTGATGTTTCAGGATATGATGCCGCTGCAAACATTCCACAGTCTTACAAGGATGCTTATACATACAAAGGCGTTCTTTATGGACTTACACAGGGTGCAGCATTCGATGCTCTTTTCCTCAATATGGCTATCCTGAAGAAAGCCGGATGGGACAAGGCTCCTTCTAACTGGGATGAATTCATCCAGTGCTGCGATGATGTCGTGAAGAAGACCGGAAAGGCTGCTTTGACAGTTGCTGGTGCAAAAAACACCACGATGTGGATGCCGTTTGAAACAATCATCGTCAATGTGCTTGGTGACAAGCTCGGTGCTGGTGTCTATGAGACTCAGATCCGTTCTGGAAAGCTCGACATTGTAAGCGAACCTGAAATTGCAAAGCGTCTTGGTCAGCTGGCTCCTTATTTGATGACTGGCTCTTCTCAGAACTCCGAGGATGATGTCACTGCTATCATGGCCGAAGGGTCCTGTGCAATGGCTATTGCTGGAAACTGGACTGCTTCAAACATCTGCTCTGCAATCGGAACCGCTTCTGGTGCAGAATCCAATGCTTTGATGATTGTTCCGCCATTCAACAATGCTGGAAAGAAAGTTTGGCTTTCCGCCACACCTGAAAGTGCTTTCGGGCTCTCAAAAGTTGAAGACAAGAACGTCGCAGAAGCTCGTGACCTTTTCTACAACTGGCTCTTCAAGCCAGAAAACTTCAAATGGATTCAGAATGCACGTGGCACTTTGCCAGTACTTACTGACATGACAGCAGCCCAGGTCAAGCTTCCTGATGCTGTAAAGGTGTTCTCAACTGCAACACAGTCGGCCAATACATTCTCTATGAGCTTCAACAACGTCACAGAAACAGTGAACAATGATGTTCAAAGAGCACTTGGCGACCTGTTCTCAGGCAACAAGGGTGCACAAGAGACTGTTGCAGAGATCCAGAAGCTTTACTCTGCAGATCCGTGGAACAAATAGTATTTTAATTGACTAACTGGGAGCGAAACGCTGCGTTTCGCTTCCAGATTAATTAAGAATGGAGGATGAGGGATGAAAGATGTTAAGGCAATGGCTTTGAACCACGAAAAGGTCAAGAAGAACACTCCATTCGAACGTCAGCGAACTATTACAGGAGTCTGCTTTCTTCTTCCCACAATCATTCTGGTGGCTGTATTCATTATCTGGCCGCTTTTTCAGGTTTTCAACCTGAGTTTTTTTGAATGGAATGGTGTTTCTTCTACAAAGAGGTTCGTTGGTCTTAGCAACTACACCACGCTTTCGGATCTTCCGGGATTCTGGGAGATGTCATGGGGAACAATAGTTTATGCAGTTGGTGTAACTGTTTTCACAATAGCTATATCATTCTTGGTTGCACTATTTCTTGACAAACAGGGCAAAGCTCGAATAAACCGTTCATTCATGCGGGTTCTTTGGTTTTTCCCCTGTCTGCTCAGCATGGCGGTTGTTGGAATCCTTTGGAGGATAATGTACAACTACAACAACGGCGTCATTAACACTGTTCTGAAGTCGCTGGGTCTTTCTCCTGTTAATTGGCTTGAGACATATGGAGTGACGCGATGGGCAATAATCATCGCCAGTGTCTGGACCCAGGTTGGAATGTGCGTGGTCATATTCCTTGCCGGACTTCAGGCCGTGCCTATCGAGCTTTTCGAAGCGGCTGAAATAGATGGGGCGAATTCGCGCCAGAAATTGCTGCGGATCACTATTCCCATGATGGCTCCTTCTATAACTATTAATATGCTTACAACTACAATAGCTGCATTCAAGATGTATGAACTGCCTATGATTGTTTCAAATGGGCTGCCTGGATACAATACTCTTCTGCTTACCAAGAAGATATACGATCTTGGTTTCACATCACATGACTTCGGGCGAGGGAGTGCTCTTTCCGTTGTGCTTATTCTCGTCATTACCATCATTTCTTTGATTCAGCTGTTCTTTCTTAGAAAGAGGGAGGAAGTATGATTTCCAGAAAAAGAATGGCAAGGACAATTGCCGGAGAATTGCTCTTCCTCCTGCTGACGCTTTTTGTATTGATTCCAGTCTACTACTTCATTATTGGTGCGTTCAAAGGCAGGCTTGATATAGTAAAGTTTCCATTGTCGATCAATCTGTCGATGATCAAGGATGTTGGATTCAGCAACTTCTCATATGTTTTCAAGAGAATGAAGATGTTCCAGGCGCTTCTGAATACTGGAGCCATAACAATTTTCTCGCTGGTTATTGTGGTGATCTGCGGATCTTTGGCTGGGTTCGTTATTTCCAGAGTGAACCGCAAGTTCTTCAGTGCGGTATACACAACTCTGGTGGCTTTGATGGTGGTTCCTTTCATAGGCTGCTTGATTCCGCTTGTAATTCAATCCACACAGCTTAAGACATACAATTCGCTGATAGGCTGTATCCTGATTCAGTCTGCCTGGAATTTGCCGTTCGCAGTGTTCCTGTTCACCGGATTCATGAGAGCACTTCCCAAGGAGCTTGAGGAATCGGCCTACATTGACGGCTGTACGATGATAGGAACATACTTCAAGATCTTTCTTCCGTTGCTGGCTCCTGTAACTGCTACATGCTGCATCAGAGGCGGTGTTGGAATCTGGAATGATTACCTGGTCTCGAATTCACTGCTTAATTCTGTGCAGACTCCAACTTTGATGGTAGGAATCAACATGTTCTTCGGAGCACGCAAGACCGAATACGGCTATGCGTTTGCTGGAATCATCCTTGCATCGCTTCCTATTGTCATTCTGTTCCTGTTCCTGCAGAAGTACTTCATCAAGGGAATAGTTGCCGGTGCTGTGAAAGGCTGATTGCTCAGTCAGAGAGGATGATCCTGCATCCTTCTTTTTCAATCTTTGATTGTGTTTCCTTTGTTATGCCATGGTCGGTGACTATGGCATAAAGGCTTTTCACCGGAGCGAATGAAACATGGGAGAATACTGAGAACTTCGAAGAATCGACGAGCATTATCGTGCTTTCCGAATTTTTCATTGCAATCTCATCCAGACGGGCAGTTTCGAAATCAGTAGTAGTGAAGCATTGTGCATCGACGCATCCATCAGCCCCGATGAATGTCTTGTCGAAGTACAGCCCGCCCAGGGCCTGCTCTCCGATGTACCCGAAGAAGTCCTTTCGGTTTGTCCTGTATTCTCCGCCGATAAGCGTAACCTTCATGTGCGGAGAGAGGAGTTCGAGGTTGGCCAATGAATTGGTATAGACCTTGATGTTGATCTTCTTGTCCCTGATATAAAAAATCATCTCGTTGCAGAAGCATTGGATCGTGGTTCCCGAATCGCAGAAAATCACATCCCCGTCTCTGAGAAGAGAACAGGCTTTTCTTCCGATGGCTGCCTTCTTGGCGATATTGGTCTTTGTTCCCTGCTCGAATGAGTAGAGCATCATTGTCTGATTCACGCATTGGATCCCGCCATGGGTACGGACGGCATAGCCGTTTTCTTCCAATCGCGCGAACATGCGCCTGGCAGTGGATTCTGACACGCCAAGGAGCTTCATAGTGTCGGAAAGCGACAGCTTCTGCTCTCTGGATAGACTTGTCATCAGCTTGTGTTCTTGTTCAATCTTCATAATTCTGTTTCAGTTGAGCTGCTTGAGAAAGCCGTTGATTTCATGAAGTCCATCAAGGATTCCTAGTTCAAGGTCGTTTTCAATGCTTGAGTAGGCAGGAATCACAGCCAGCTTGTCCTGTGCTGCTGCATCGGCTCTGTGGATTCCGAATGTGTTGCATGGCTCGAGAGCAAGAACATAGTCATGGGACTTCATGTTCTTCCATTGAACCAGATTTGGAAGATTCGCAGTGTCGAATGATACATAAGCTCCAAGTTCAAGTCTCTTGTTGTATATCATGCCGAATGCCCTGTCTCCAAATCCTGTTCGGAAGTACAGCTCTTCACCTCTGCCATCAACTGGAGCCATCATGTGATTCGAGTCAGTGGAAATGCCATTCATCGGGGTTGCGACTTCCGAATGGGAAGCTTCTACCAAGCTGTCCGCCTGAAGAAGCGGGAAGCCGAAATTGAAGTGATAAAGCAGCATGTACGGCTCATCCGCTGCTTCGAAATTGGTGATGGTGTCGTGGATTCTTATTGATTTGCTTTCAAGCGTTGTTTCAATTCTGCGCCTGATGGACAAATGGCGCCCGTACATCTTTGTATGATGAGTCTCTCCCTCTGCTTTGAGGATGTAATGATCCCCATCCCAGTATTGTGCTGTTCCGAAATTCTGAGCCGGAACCCATCCGATTCTTCCATGGGTAGGATAATTGCCGTCGATATGGCATTGATCGCCTACATTGTCCAGTCCGCAGGTCACCATCATGCCGCCAGACCACTGTTCGCAGAATTCTTCGTCGGAAGGGGAGAACCCGAAAGGAGAAACCATCCCGTTCTTGCTCTGGAATGAGAAATTGACGCCCTTGAAGGACAGGTCGAATAGATCCATGCATCTGTCAGGAACTACGGTGAATCGCAGTCCCGCTGCATTGTGGAATTCAGCAATCTTCGTTCCTTCTCCACGTCCGTGGAGAAGCTGTGACTCCCTTATTCCAGCAATCTGATCTATGTTTCCCAATTTCTTCAAGAGCTCAATATTCATAGAAAGACTTCCTGTTGTGTTTATTTTATCTCAACGATATCGAATCCAAGCATCTTTCCGAAGGCTTTGATCTCTTCGGCATTGCCATTGTATACCATTGCCGAGTGATGTGTCCCGCCTGCCTCCGAGTATTCCTTCAGGAATTCTCTTATTGGCTTGCAAGGCTTGAGCCATCCCTGGGTGGCTTTGCCGTATACTCCATTTCTAAGGCCTGCATCGACAATCTTGGCTTCGGTGACAATCATCGAGAACCTGTCGCCCATCGGAGCAAGGTTCACATAGACAACGTTGCCGGGCCTGTAACAGTTGTACATCGCAGTCGTGTCACCGCATGAATTGTAATTGAATGGAGTATCAGTTACCAGCGGCTTCCACTGAGCAAGGTTCGGATTGCTTTCTCCCATATGGCTGAGCAGGATCAGATCTTCTTCCCAGTCAGGGCAGAACATTTCAGTGAATGATGTTTCAGGATTGACAGACATCAAAGCTCCGACAAGCCCAGCTGTAAGGACATCGCCTTCTCCTGCATAGCCATGGCCTTTGCCAAGTATTTTGCAGCATTCGACAAACGGCATCTTAGGAAGCCCGCATTTGTCAAGAGTAAGGAAGTTGACGGTGCAGCTGTCAATCTTCTCTGATTCCATCCATTTCCGTATTGCAAGGCCCGACTTGGTAGATGCTCTGTAGCTCTTTTCATCCTTTACCTGAACATCATACTTTTCACGGTCTGATGCAATCTCTGCATCGATTTCCTTTTCGGAAACCTGAGCGATGTACTTCTTCACCACTTCTGGAGTCATGTATTTAACTTCAGGCCCGATTGCTTCCCTGTAATGGTCTTCGGAGACAAGGAAATCCCCCATTCCTGTGAAAGAACCGCCGACTGATCCGACTGTTTCAGTCTTGAAGAACTTCGCTGCCGCGGCAGCACGGCACATTGAGACGACTTCTGAGACCACATTGCTGTGAAGCGCATGCCCGACGCAGAGGTAATAGGGCTTGCCGTTCTGCTTGAGCATGTTGGTCAGGTCCTGAACTCCATGGATTCCATGGTTCGGGCTTATTCCGTCGTAATACTGCTGAACCTTTGAAAGACGGTAATCCGGTGTGGTATCGAATACGACTATCGGCGCATTTAGCGAGAGAATTGCTTTGATTGATTCAAGCGATGGAGAGTAGGCTAGATTCTGAGTGATCACAGCCGCTACATCCGCATTGTTGAACTTCTCTGCAGCTTTGTCGAACTCAGGCTTGATTCGGCAGATTTCATCAGTTCTGACGATTTCCAAGCCCTGGCTTTCGAGCATTCTGATGAGCATTTCCATGTAGGCGACCATTGAATCTCTTTCATGAGGATTGCTGTCGTCATAGAGCTTGATGTAGAGGGGCAGATACCCGACTTTGATTTTCTTATCCATTATTGACTCCTTTTCAGCCGTAGATTGATTTTCTTGCGCCATCAATCAGGTTCTTTGCGTTGTTGTACATGATGTCTTCTACATCTTTCTTTCCAAGTCCGAGCTTAGTGCAAGCTCTCTTGAGCGCAAGCAGCTCTTCATATGCAAAGAATGTAAGATGCTTTGCTTCTCCGGTCGATACTTCTCTCATATGCGGGTCGCCGGATATGTCTCCGTACAGTCCTGGAGGAACCAGGTTCACGTATGTGTCTCCTTCTTCGATCCTATGGGTTCTCATCCGAAGAATCGGCATGTCCGTGCCGAACATTGCATGAGTCGGCCCTGCATTCCTAAGAAGCTCGGTTATTGCATACTCGCAGCAGTTTGCGCAGAAGTCATACATCAGATCAGGCGCTTTGTTCAGGTAGTCAGTGAATGCATTGCCTACATTCGCCTTCGTGTAAGCTCTGCCGATATGCGCAATTATGAGCCTTACATTCGGGAAATCTCTCTTGATTTCAAGAATCTGCTCAAGATTCACTGGATCCTTTAGCCTTCCGCTTCGTGGAATATGGAGCATAACGATTGCACCTAGCTTGTTCATTCTTTCAAGCTGGTATCTTGGGAAGAAATCGAACACCCTGATCTCATCGTCAGGTATGTACTTCGGTGCCAGGGAAAGATATGACTTCAGTCCAAGGAATCCGCCCTTTCGGATCTTATCCTCGAGTTCGTCGGCGGTCTCTTCGGGGTGGCTGAAATACAAAGCAGCAAACCCTGTTTTCTTGGCTGATTCAGAGACGTACTGATTGTTGGCCGCCCATCCGCCGGCGCTTGTGAACATCAATGCGCTGACGTCCTTTCCTGGGAACATCAGATGGTATGTTTCCTGAAGATCCTCGATGCTGTTGTCAAGAGCGACCTTGGAAGGCCAGGAAACGGTGAAATGCTCTTTCCCCTTCTTAGGTGCATCTTGCTGCACGAACTTGTCCAGCCAGACGTGGCAATGTATGTCAATCATCTTTTGCGGAAGGAAATCCTTCAGCTCGTCATTCCAGATGTGCTTGTCGTAATCTGTCAATTCAAATAAAGCCATTTTTTACTCCTTTTTTCTATCTGCTATCCCCGAGTTTGCCAGCCAGAGCTTTGTACTGCTCCAGAATGGCATGGAAAATCTGTGTTTTTGTCCTGTCAGGCTTTATTGACGTTGCATTCACAGCAATGGAATCGGAGTCGATTCCAAAGCCTTTCATTGCAAGCTTGGCCGCACCTACGCAGGAAAGATCTGCAATCCCTGGTATTCGTACCGGAATTCCGGAGATGTCAGAGAGCATTTGGCTCCATGGTCTGCTCTTCGAAGCACCTCCTGCAAGGATTATTCCTTCCGAAGAAGGACGAGTACTGAATGATTCCATCATCCAGACAGTCTGAAATACAATGCCTTCCATTATTGAACGCATTATGTCGAACCTGTCATGTGAAAGGTCAAGTCCTGAAAAAGATGCTTTTGTAAAGCTGCAGCCTCTCTTGTACTGGCCGGAGAAGGGAAAGAAGAAAAGTCCGTTCTCAGCTGCCTTGCGCCTGCCGACTTCGTTGTCAATCGTGCTGTATGGAATGTTTCCTGCTATGGAGTTTCTAAACCAGTCAAGGCATATTCCACCTGATGAAAGCGAAAGCATCGATCCCCATTTGCCTTCAGTCGCAGAGACTGACTGGGAGAGACCATGGGAGAAATCAGGAGAATCGCTGATGGCAGTCACGACCCAGCATGTTCCGGAACCGATGACCATATCGCCGCTGTTCACTGCCCCTGCTCCGAGAGCTACAGCATACTGGTCATGCGCACCTGCTACCAGGATCGTGCTCTGGGAAAGACCCAGTTCTTCGGCCGCCTGCGAAGTCAGATGGCCGATGACATCTCCAGAATGGACAAGCCTTGGAAGCTGCTTCTCTGTGATTCCTGCAAACTTCAGGATTCTGCTGTCATAGATTCCTTTCTGAATGTCGGCAGTCTGATTGATTCCAGCATCGGATAGGTCGATGGCGGCAATGCCGGTCATCTTCATTGAGATGTAATCAGGAACCGAAAGGAACATGGCAGTCTTTGAAAACAGCGTTGGTTCGTTATCCTTCATCCATCTTATGTCCAGCGGAAGGAGACAGGTGCCTAAGTCCCATCCGGTCTTCTCATACATGTACTGCTCAGAACCGATTTCAGCAACGAATTCCTCATGCTGCTTGGTTCCTCTGAGATCATTCCATACTATCGCTGGCCGGACAGGCTTGAAATCCTTGTCCACAGGAACCATCGTGCCGCCTTGAAGAGACAGCGATATTGCAGCAACATTTGAACTTATCTGATGGGAAGAGCAGGTTTTCCTGACTGTGCTGCATACAGCATTCCACCAGTCTTCGGCATTCTGCTCGCTGCATCCGATGCTGGGAGAAGACGTTTCGTAACCTTGGTAGGCATGAGAGAGGACTTCCCCTTCGCTGGAGAAAAGAAGGGTCTTCGTTCCGGTGGTTCCAACATCGATTCCGAGAAAGTATTTCTTTTCCATTTTCAACCTCAGCTCTTGTGTTTCAAGAGTAATGCTAATTTCACTGTATGTCAAACATATTCAGTCATTAAAAATGACCGTTTTGACTGTATGTACCTGAAAAACAGTTAAAAAATCTCCTTTTAACAAGGCCACAGTGGGGTAACTGGGATCATGTCATCCAATAATGACTACAAAGGTCAAAAATAATGACCGATTTGACAGTTTAGTGTTGCCAATTCTCAAAACGTGTTCTAGAATGAAGGGAAAGGAGTTGATATCTTATGGAATTCCAAGTTTATCAGAAAGAGCTCGAGCTTCAGTCACGCGGATGGATCCCGACATTCCACGATGTTACCAAGGAAATAAATGCAATCGTCACCGCTTCCGGAGTGAAGAACGGTACAGTCGCCATCGCAAGCCATCATACCACATGCTCGGTGATGGTCCAGGAAACCTCGCACGATTTCGACAAATGGGACCTCGAGTATCTTCAGCATGACTTGCTGGACATAATGCAGAAGCTCGTCCCATCGTATGACAACGAGCATCAGTACCGCCATCCGGGGCCGATCCATTCGCAGTACGGACGCTACGTCAACGAGCCTGGCGACTTCACATCGCTTAACACCGACGGACATCTGAGATCGGTGTTCTTCGGACGCAGCGAGACGATGACCATCAAGGACGGGGTGCTTGACGGCGGAGAGTTCGCCCACATCTACTTCGTGGACTGGGACTGCGTCAGGGCACGCAGGAGACAGCTCAACGTGACGGTCATGGGAACATCAGAAGACGTAGGCGACCGCAAGTGGAACGGAGGCAAGGTCATAAATACCCTGCGCAAGTTCACTGACGAAGAGAAAGCATATGACGTTCACTTCGACATCCAGCTCAAGGACAGGGTGAAAGAAAGCAAGTAATCTTTGTTGCTTTATGTTTTTCTAAGGCCTTGGCACAAGCCAAGGCCTTTTGATAGGAGAGTTTGATGATGGATAAAGAAAAGGTGCTTTCATATGCGAGAGACGCTTTTGAAATCGAAGCCGAGAGCATTGTTGCCACAGGCAAGATGATCGATGACCAAGTGATGCTCAAAGCAGTAGAGATGCTGGCTTCGGCACCAAGGATTGCATCAAGCGGATGCGGCCATTCTGGAATCGCTTGCATGCATTTTGCGCATCTGATGTGCTGCATCGAGCGGCCGGCAAGATTCATATCGCCTGCAGAGGCTGTTCATGGAGCTACAGGGTTCATACAGAAGGGCGATGTGATGGTTCTTGCTTCCCGCGGCGGGAAGACTGCCGAGCTTATTCCGATCATGGAGATATGCAGGAAGAAAGGCGCCTCCATCATTACAGTCACTGAAAACGCTTCTTCCGCACTTGCAGCGGGTGCGGATCTTGTCATTCCGATGAAGATCCTCAAGGAGACCGACAAGTACAATTCTCAGGGGACGACCAGCTTTGCAGTCCTTGGAGCGATCTTCGATGCAATCCAGGCGGCTCTTGTTGAATATACAGGCTACCGCAATGAACAGTTTGCAGTGATTCATCCGGGTGGAGCCGTAGGCGAAAGACTGAATCACAGATAGATCTGCATTTTGCCCATTATTTCTCTGGTGAGGGATTGATCTCTGTGCTATTGTGAATCCATGAGATTCAGATTCACAAGCAACGGGTTCGAACTGGAAGAAAGCCCTTGGCAGGAAGAATGCAATTCAGACCGATGGGGTCTGGTCTACAGATTGGCTCTTGAAGAGAAAGCTGTTGAAGATCCTGGAATGAACTACACTGTGAAAGTCGCCTCGTCGGTGGTCAAGGCACTGAGCCAGATGCCTGAGATCGAGTTCGTCCGCGAGCAGGTCGAATATGCTCCGGATCAGGATCAGATTGACAAGCTGGTGCAGGCAAGACCCTTTGCACCGGGTGATCACTTTGTTGATGCTATCTGGATTCAGAATGCAATTGATTCTGTCATCGGTGAATTCAGGACTCAGATTGCTGCTTTCCAAGGCACTGTGGAGAGTTACTTCGCCACGAGGACAGCTCAGTTCAAGACTGCAAACAGGGTTTTCTTCCATCTTGTTGAGAACAAGGGCGACGAAAGCCGGCCGTTTGCTTTTCTTGCAACATATGCAACGGCAAAATCCAGGCATGTTCCGCTTGGAAACAGCCTGTCAGAGTACCGCAACGACCAGCAGACTCTCCTTGGACTTCTGTCACCGCTTTCCAAGATCGCAGAAAGGAGCAGCTTCGTGAAGAAGCTGATTGATACCGGTGAGCTTTTCAAGCCTATCCGTCTTACAGCCAATGAAGCTTATGACTTTCTCACCGAGATCCCGATTTATGAAGAATCCGGGGTGTATTGCCGCATTCCTAACTTCTGGAAGCAGAAGAAGAGCCACAAGTTCACCTCAGGGGTGAGCGTAGGCTCAAGGAGACCCTCGATGTTCGGCGTGGATTCCCTGCTTGATTTCGAACCGTATATAATGCTTGACGGAAGGAAGCTGACACGTGCCGAGCTGCGGGACCTGATGAATGAGGCCGAAGGTCTGCGTCTGATCAAAGGGCAATGGGTTGAAGTCAACCATGAGGAGCTTCAGAACTTGCTTGACATGACCGAAAGCCTGAGCAAGAAGCGGGGATTGACCCTGCTTGAAGCACTTCAGAGCCAGATGGGACTTCAGACGGACCTTCCTTCTGGCGTGGAGGTCGAGAACGGACAATGGCTTGCACATCTGAGAGATATCCTGATGGACAAGGCCAAGCCGGACATGGACTTTCCGCTTCCGGGTAAGCTGACAGCGACACTGAGGCCTTATCAGAAGAAGGGATATGATTATCTAATGCTTATGAGAAGTCTCGGGCTTGGCGCCTGTCTTGCCGATGACATGGGACTTGGAAAGACCGTTCAGGTGATTTCCCAGATCGGCAGGATTCTTGAAGAAGAGCCTGATTCTTCGATTCTTCTCGTCCTTCCGACGTCTCTTGTAGGAAACTGGGAGAGCGAGCTCGACAAGTTCCTGCCCGGTGTTCCGCGAACGCTACTAACAGGTCCTTCGAAGGTCAGTTCTGCAGTACGGATCGGGTCAGGAATACATATCACGACCTATGGCCTTCTGAAGAAGCTTGAGAACGTCACGGAGCACAGCTGGAGCTTTGCAGTTCTTGATGAAGCTCAGGCTATCAAGAACAGCACTTCGTCCCAGTCCAAGGCTGTGAGGATGCTCAAAGCCAGGACCCGTCTTGTATTGACCGGAACTCCAGTTGAGAACAATGCCGGAGACTTATGGAGCATATTCGATTTCCTCGATCCTGGACTCCTGGGCAGCAAGAAAGAGTTCTCTTCTTATCTGAAGACGCTTGAAGCCGATGAATCAGGCTATGCACCGCTTCGAAAGGCGCTTGCTCCGTTCATCCTGAGAAGGATGAAGACTGACCGCAGCATCATTAGCGACCTGCCGGACAAGATTGAGCTGAAGGATTATCCTCAGCTTACAAAGATTCAGGCACGTCTTTACCAGAAGACTGTCGATGCACTTGAGGAACAGCTTGATTCTGCCGAAGGGATTGCCAGGAAGGGGCTTGTGCTTGCCACTATCATGAAGCTCAAGCAGATCTGCAACCATCCTGATCAGTACAGCGGGCAGCCTTCGCTTTCTTATGAAGAATCAGAGAGCGGCAAGTTCGAGCTGCTTGACAGCATATGCGAGAACATCAGGTCATCCGGAGAGAGGGTGCTTGTGTTCACTCAGTTCCGTGAGATCATTCCAGCTTTGGACCAGCTGCTTGCCAGAGTCTTCGGTCAGAGCGGCCTGACTTTGGATGGCAGCACTCCGGCCAAGCAGCGCACTGCCCTTGTGAAGCAGTTCAATGCTGATGATTACTGTCCTTACATGATTCTGTCACTCAAGGCCGGCGGAGTGGGGCTGAACCTCACTGCAGCAAGCCATGTGGTTCACTTCGACCGCTGGTGGAATCCGGCTGTTGAGAATCAAGCAACCGACCGCGCCTTCAGAATTGGACAGAAGAAGAACGTCGTGGTTCATTCCTTCGTCACAAAGGGCACGATTGAGGAGAAGATCGACCATCTTCTGGATGACAAGCGGGCTTTGAGTGACAAGCTACTTTCCTCGACTGGAGAAGCCTGGATCACTGAGCTTGATAACAAACAGCTTCTGGATCTCTGCAGGCTGGACAAGAGCGGAGGTGAAATATGAGCTTCTATGGCGGTTATTACTCATATACTTCTGTTGCCGACAAGCAGCGCAAAGCGCAGAAGTACATTCAGAAAATGAAGAAGAGCGGAATCGTGCTGCATCCGATTGAAGAGAACTCCAAGCCTGGAAGCACCTGGTGGGGCAAAGCCTGGAACCAGAACATGACCCGCTATGCCGATTTGGAGAATCGTGTCTCGCGGGGACATAGCTATGTGCGAAACGGCTTTGTTTTGGATATGACCATCGAGAAAGGAGTGGTGAAGGCTTTGGTCGCCGGAAGCAGCTCGACTCCGTACTCGGTCAAGGTTCTGTTCGATGTGCTTACCGAATCAGAGCTTCGCAAAGTCAATGAAATCTGCGGGCAGAGAATCGATAGCCTCGAGGATCTGATCTTTGGTCGTTTCCCGAAAGACCTGGGAGAGTCATTCCTTGACTTGCTGTTTCCAAGTCCGAGCGCAATTCATTTCAGCTGTTCCTGCCCTGATTCAGCCTATATGTGCAAGCATATAGCAGCAGTGATCTATGGCATAGGAGTACGTCTTGATGAAGATCCGCTGCTTCTTTTCAGTCTGCGGGGCATTGATTCGGCCACACTGATCCGCAGCAGCCTTGAAAGCCGCACCAAGACCTTGCTTGCAAATGCCAGCAAGCCAAGTGACCGCATTCTGGATCAATCCGAGGTGAGCAAGCTGTTCGGTCTCTGATTCTGGCCAAACCTTCATTCTTCGCCTTCATTGCCAGCCAGCTCAAGTAAACGGTTGTATTTCTGCTGAATTTATCAGTCTATGTGCTTTGCCGCTTCTCTTTCGATGGGCAAGGCTTTCTTGTACATCTCGAAGAACCTGTCAAAGCCTTCAATGTCTTCTTTTTCGGGCACAAGAGTTGAAGCTTTGCTGTTTCTGAATACTTCTTCATTCAGAAAATCATCCAGCTTGCGGCCGTCGCCATCTGCTGCAAAACAAGATAGCAAGGCGATGCCCCAGGCTCCGCCTTCGCCAGCAGTAGTCAGAACCGAAATCGGGGTGTGCATTGCAGCGGCCATCATTGTCTGACCGGCAATAGGAGTCTTGAAGAATCCTCCGTGACCGTTGAGCGCATCGACTTGTACGTGCTCGTCCTCAAACAGTATGTCCATGCCTGCACGCAGGGCACTGAGAGCTGTGAAAAGCTGGGCTCGCATGAAGTTTGCCAAAGTGAAACTGCAATGTGAACGGCGGACGAACAGCGGCCGCCCTTCGCTTACATCAGTCATCGATTCGCCTGATATGTAGTTGAACGGAAGAAGCCCGCCGCAGTCCTTATCGCCTTCAAGAGCTTTTGAAAGCAAGGTATCATACAGCTTTCCCTTCTTTACGTCGCAGCCCATGGATTCAAGAACTTCAGAGAATACCTTCATCCAATGGTCGTATTCGCCTGTGCAGTTGTTCCCATGTGACATTGCCACGAGCTTGCCATCCGGGGTAGTTACCAGATCTATCTTGTTCGGATAGCTTTTCTTCAGACTGTGTTCAAGCACCACCATGGCAAATACGGATGTGCCTGCCGAGACGTTTCCTGTACGCAGCGCAACGCTGTTTGTTGCCACCATTCCTGTTCCTGCATCACCCTCGGGCGGGCAGAAGGGGATTCCTGGCTTTGTCTCCCCGCTAGGATCCAGAAGCAGAGCTCCGCTTTCTGTGAGTGTGCCTGCGCTCTGCCCGGCAACCAGTACTTTTGGAAGAAGGTCTTCAATCTTCCAGCCGAAATGCTCTGGTGCCACAAGTTCATCAAACTGCTCGATCATGGTCTTGTTGTAGTTCAGGGTTCCGGTATCGATAGGGAACATTCCTGATGCGTCTCCTATGCCTAGCACTCTCTTCCCTGTGAGCATTTCGTGAACATATGAAGAGAGGGTCTGAACGCTGGCTATGTCCTTGACATGGGGCTCATCGTTGAGAATTGCTTGGTAAAGGTGAGAAATAGACCATCGTTCCGGCACTGGATAGCCAAACAGCTCGGTGAGCTTTCTCGATGCTTCGCCTGTGATCGTGTTTCTCCAGGTTCTGAATGGAACCAGAAGATTCCCGCTCTTGTCGCGGGCAATGTAGCCGTGCATCATGGCACTGATTCCGAATGCTCTGACTTTGGTGAGCTTGACTCCGTATGTCTGAAGCACGTTCCTCTTCAAATCCGAATAGCATTCCTGGAGTCCTTTCCAGACTGACTGGATGCTGTATGTCCAGATATTGTCCACAAGCTGGTTCTCCCAGTCATAGCCGCCTTGGGCGATGGGCTCTTTGCTACTGTTTATAAGGACAGCTTTGATTCTTGTCGATCCTAGTTCGATTCCGAGCACTGTGCTTCCATTGCTGATTTCATTTCTGTCGCTATCGTTCATGCAAAACCTCTATTCTCGCTCTTTTTCAGCTTTCTGCTTTGATAGTAAAAAGTATAAACCATCTTCTGTGTTTCG
>Ga0265294_10000525_pt1 | contig 51060 bp, 46 predicted proteins | sample MunlanPumphouse3_FD_192504 | JGI IMG/M metagenome (GOLD analysis project Ga0265294, IMG submission 192504) | Groundwater microbial communities from a municipal landfill in Southern Ontario, Canada - Pumphouse #3 | ecosystem: Environmental > Aquatic > Deep subsurface > Groundwater | place...
CCTTGCCAGAACACAAGGTTCCATTGCCCGGCGGTTCCCGCTCATCCCAAAACGACATCTGGGTTCTGGCCCGCTCCAAAGGCCAGCTTATTTCTATCGCGGTTGAAGGCAAGGTTTCAGAAACATTTGGTCCCACCGTGCAGGAGTGCGGGCGGATTCCAGCCCTGGAAAAGCTGAACGTTTTTCATATCTGCTTTCGCTGCTGGGCCTGTCTGCGGTTCCAGTAGGCGCGCGATATCAGCTTCTGCATCGCACGGCTTCGGCTATCATTGAGGCCCAACGCTTCAACGCAGCACATGCGGTCATGCTGGTTCACTCGTCTACCGAGTGGTCCCAAGACTATGCGGCTTTTGTTGCGCTCATGGGCGGCAGTGCAAAAGAAAACAGAATGGTTTCAGTTGGTTTTCGTTCGGGCGTTTCGCTTTGTCTGGCATGGGTGCGTGGCGATGCTTACTACCTTGCCAAATAGCATGACGAAAAACGGTGTCACATCTTGAATAGTGAATAACCGGTTGAACCGTATCGGATTTTGAAAGAATGGGCGGAGCAGAGATAGTAGAATACGAGGACGGTCTGTATTTCGTTTTGTCCCGTGGAAATGAAAGAAACGATATTTTTCGCGACGACCATGAGTGGCGGGCGTTTTTGGATGTGAACGGTGAAATGGCCGCATTTGCATTCGAAGCCGGATGCGTCGATAATTTCAGGAATGCGGAGAAGGAATGTCATGTATTCTGATTTTAAAACCATTTCCATTTATTATGATGCCCTGTAGGAGACGACCGGGAATACGCGCCGGAAACCGCCAGGGTGAAAGAGCTGCTGACCCGGCATGTCGTTGTGTCACAGGGGGATCTGCTTGTTCTGGCCTGCGGCACGGGAGGGCATATCCCTTACTTCAAGGACGATTACACTAAACGCCCTGGAATCGTTAAGCCCAAAATGATTGTTGTCAAAAGACAACATCGTCCATTATCATGATGCATAAGCCTTGCGCGGAAGCGAGTACAACTCAGGAACCGAATGCGGGGAAACCGCACGTCCGGATCTGTGGTTGGGTGTTGGGTAAACGGCGTTCCTGCAGCGAGAGCTGTACGAACACAAACCTGAAAAAAAAGGGAGAACAGAGATGGGCAAATGTCCGGTAACAGGCAGCGTTGACAAACCCACTGCTACCAGAGGCAGATCGAACCGGGACTGGTGGCCGAATCAGTTGAACCTGAAAATTCTGCACCAGCATTCTTCCCTGTCCAATCCCATGGGCGAAGCCTTCAACTATGCTGAAGAGTTCAAAAAACTCGACCTCAATGCTCTGAAGCAGGACCTCTATGCGTTCATGACCGACTCCCAGGAGTGGTGGCCGGCCGACTGGGGTCACTATGGGGGCCTCATGATCCGGATGGCGTGGCACAGCGCGGGCACCTATCGCATGGGCGATGGCCGCGGGGGCGCAGGGTCCGGTTCCCAGCGCCTGGCACCCCTCAGTGGCTGGCCGGACAACGTGAACCTGGACAAGGCGCGCCGGCTGCTTTGGCCGATCAAGCAGAAATACGGCCGGAAAATCTCCTGGGCCGACCTGATGATCCTCGCCGGCAACTGCGCGCTGGAGTCAATGGGATTCAAGACCTTCGGCTTTGCCGGCGGGCGTGTGGACGTCTGGGAGCCGGAAGAGGACATCTACTGGGGTTCCGAAGAGGAATGGCTGGCGACGAGCGACAAACCCAAGAGCCGTTACTCCGGTGACCGGGATCTGGAAAACCCCCTGGCGGCCGTCCAGATGGGTCTGATCTACGTGAACCCGGAGGGGCCTGACGGCAACCCCGATCCGGTCGCCTCCGGCCGTGACGTCCGCGAGACCTTCGCCCGGATGGCCATGAACGACGAGGAGACCGTCGCCCTGGTTGCCGGCGGACACACCTTCGGCAAATGCCATGGCGCCGGCCCTGCGACCCACGTGGGACCTGATCCTGAAGCCGCCCCCATCGAAGAGCAGGGCCTCGGCTGGAAGAGCAGCTTCGGCAGCGGCAAGGGCGGCGATACGATCGGCAGCGGCATCGAGGGCGCCTGGAAGCCGAACCCGACCAAATGGGATCTGGGCTATCTGAGGGTGCTGTTCCAATACGAGTGGGAGTTGGTCAAGAGCCCGGCCGGTGCGAATCAGTGGCTGGCCAAGAACGTCGCCGAAAGTGACATGATCGTGGATGCCCATGATCCATCCAAAAAGCACCGGCCGATGATGACCACGGCGGACCTTTCCCTCCGCTTTGACCCCATCTACGAGCCGATCGCGCGTCACTACCTGAAGAACCCCAAGGAATTCGCCGACGCCTTTGCCCGGGGGTGGTTCAAGCTGACCCACCGCGACATGGGCCCCCGCTCGCGCTACCTGGGCCCCGAGGTCCCGGCAGAGGAACTGATCTGGCAGGACCCCGTCCCTGCCGTCGATCACCCCCTGATTGATGCCCGGGATATCGCCTCCCTCAAGGCCAAGATCCTGGCCTCGGGTCTGTCCGTCTCCCAACTGGTCTCGACGGCCTGGGCGTCGGCGTCTACGTTCCGCGGCTCCGACATGCGCGGCGGTGCCAACGGGGCGCGCATTCGTCTCGCCCCGCAGAAGGATTGGCAGGTCAACCAGCCTGACCGGCTGGCGAAGGTGCTCAAGACCCTGGGGGGCATCCAGGGCGCGTTTAACGCCGCTCAGTCGGGCGGGAAGAAGGTCTCCCTCGCCGACCTGATCGTCCTGGGCGGCTGCGCAGGTGTCGAGCAGGCGGCGAAGAATGCCGGCCACGAGGTGACCGTTCCCTTCACGCCGGGACGCACGGATGCGTCGCAGGAGCAAACCGACGCGGCCTCCTTCGCTGTGCTTGAGCCGAAGGCCGACGGCTTCCGTAACTATCAGAAGGCCAAATACAGCGTGTTGGTCGAGGAGATGCTGGTGTACCGGGCGCAACTGCTGACCCTGACCGCTCCCGAGATGACGGTGCTCCTGGGCGGCCTGCGCGTCCTGGGCGCGAACTTCGGCGGGTCCAAGCACGGCGTCTTCACCCAGCGCCCGGAGGCGCTTACCAATGACTTCTTCGTGAATCTACTTGACATGAGCACCACATGGAAGGCCGCTCCAGAATCCGACGACGTGTTCGAGGGTCGTGATCGCACAAGCGGCGAGCTCAAGTGGACCGGCACTCGTGTCGACCTCATCTTCGGCTCGAACTCCCAACTGAGAGCGCTCGCAGAAGTATATGCGTGTGAAGACTCCCAGAATAAGTTTGTGCAAGACTTCGTCGCGGCCTGGAACAAGGTGATGAACGCGGATCGCTTTGATATTGCCTGATCGCGGTATAAACGTCTTCGAGAGCTTTCTGACAGGACGGCTGTCAATGGAAATGAAAAGTGTACCAGTTATGGGAAAATGGGGGAACGGTGTCAAATCTTGAATAGTGAATAAATGGTTGGTTCGTATAAGATTTCGTTGTAATTTTTAAAGGCATGGGCAGGGCATGGCGAATAGAATATGAAGGAGGACTATATTACGTGTTCTCCCGTGGAAATGAAAGAAATGATATTTCCGCAGAACCTCAGAGCGTGTCGAGCTGGATAGTTTCCGCAATCACCGGCGCGTTGGCGGTGGCAGCTGAGGCGATCGGGGTTCTATATCACCGGCCGAAAAAGCGAACTTGAATGCAATCGGACCGCATTTGCATTCGAAGCCGGATGCGTCGATAATTTCAGGAATGCGGAGAAGGAATGTCATGTATTCTGATTTTAAAACCATTTCCACTTATTATGATGCCCTGTATGAAACGACCGGGAATACGCGCCGGAAGCCGCCAGGGTGAAAGAGCTGCTGACCCGGCATGGCGTTTTGTCACAGGGGGATCTGCTTGTTCTGGCCTGCGGCACGGGAGGGCATATCCCTTACTTCAAGGACGACTACGCTGTTTCCGGGCTGGATCTGGCCAGGACAAAGTTTCCCGGGATCAGATTCCATCTTGGCAACCTGATTGATTTTAAATTGGACTCGGATTTTGACGCCATGATCTGCCTGTACGGGTCCATCGGATTCGTCAAAACCATTGACAATCTGCGCGCCTCGATGAAACGCATTGCCGCCCACCTGCGGCCCGAAGGACTTGCCCAGATCACTCCCTGGAGCACGGTGGAGGATTTCCAGTCTCTGATCGTTGTCGATGCCGTCGACCAGCCGGATTTGAAAATCGCCCCCATGGAACAGGTTCGCCTCAAGGGACCCAAAATTGTGGAAGTTACGTTTCACCATCTTATCGGGAAAAACAATGAGGTGGCCTACCACAAACAATCCATGGAAATCGGCCTTTTCTCGCTGGAAGAGCACAGGTCCGCCATGACCGATGCCGGATTGGAAGTTGTGGAAGAATATACGGGAACCGATGTGCGCGGCGGCGCTTATATCGGCAAACGGATTGCAGGGTAGATTTGGAACGGCATTTTCGGCATGGACTGTTCGGCGGTGAGCCGCATTGCCGGTTCCATGAGAACCAGAATGCCGAAAGAGCCAGACGTGCAGGAGAAATACAATCGGTTTTATTCACTAAGCAGGATTGAACACGAGGCTTGCGCACCGTGCTCACTTTGTCAGACTTTGGGGGTAAATACGGAGATGAAAAAATTATCGGCAGTATTGATCCTGTTCATAATGGGGTGTGCTGGAATACCGGAGAACGTAAAACCCGTTGATAATTTCAAATTGGAGAAATATCTGGGGCAGTGGTACGAAATCGCGAGGCTGGATCATTCATTTGAACGGGGTTTGACTCGGGTTACGGCGGATTACAGTTTGCGCGATGACGGCGGCGTCAGAGTATTGAACCGCGGTTATTCAGCCAGGGAAAATTCGTGGAAAGAAGCCGAAGGGAAGGCTTATTTTGTTAAAGGATCCGACCAGGGCTACCTGAAAGTTTCTTTCTTTGGCCCCTTTTACGGTTCTTATATCGTTTTTGAGCTTGACCATGAGCATTATCAATATTCACTCGTATGCGGTCCCAACAAATCTTATCTGTGGATTCTGGCAAGAGAACCCGGAATCAAAGAAGATATAAAAGATATGCTCATAGCAAAAGCAGCGGCATCGGGTTTTGACACGGACAAATTGATATTTGTCGATCACGACTGAACGAACGGGAATTTACACCCAGGAAACCGCCCTGGGTTCTTGTTCGTTCGAAAAAGTTATTTCTGCAGGAAATCGGTAGCGTCCAGAATGTATCGTACCTTTGATTCTGGAGTGTTCCCACGAACCGGGGATCGGGAAACCGCATCAAGTCGGACCGGCAAATCCGCTCTTGTGAACGAAGATATCCTCGATTTCAAATAACGGAATTTGTGGTACAAGTGTAATCAGGAGCGCAAATGGCTTATGGACGCATATAATGTGTTGATTATCGGTTCCGGCCCCGCCGGTCTGTTTGCCGCTTTGCAGCTTGAGCGCCTGGGTGTGGACCGAATCGGCATCATCGACCGGTACCCGTATCCCGCCGGAGGATTGCTCAACGACGGCAAACTGAATTTTGACTACCGCGTGGGAATCGATCTGGATGAACTCAAGCTGGATCGTGATTCGGCGCAATGTTTGATGGAAGAAATCAAACTGGTTTTCACTCATTTTCCCAGGTGCCGGCAGGTAACCTTTCTCGATCGGAATGAAAAAATCGAGGCGCTGGAAAGCATTGCCGGTGAGCATGGCGTTCAATTCATCGCGCCGGAGCAGTGGCACTGGGGAACGGACAACGGCAAGGCCGTGGTGGATTATTTAAAAAATCTCCTGAAGAAAACGGAATTTCTGCTGGGAACTGCAGCAACCTCCATTGTGCGGCAAAACGACGATACCTATCATGTTTTATGCAGTCATCAGCGAAAAAAAGTCTGCCATGCCGCGAAAGTTGTTCTGGCCGCTCCGGGACGCAGCGGCGCTTACTGGTTTCGCGATGTGGCCGCAAAATTAAATGTCTGCCATAATTTCGGCCCGATCGATGTGGGAATCCGCGTTGAACTCAACAGGAAGTTTTATGACGAGGTCACCGATATCGTATACGATCCGAAATTCATTTTCCGCACGACGCGCCATGGAGACAGGGTCAGGACCTTCTGCACCAACCCGGGCGGACGGGTGCGGTCCGAAAACTATAACAACTTCAAACTGGTGAACGGCGACGCGCTTGCCGGCCGGAAAACAGGAAACACGAATTTTGCCCTGATCAATACGGTCTCTTTGACCGCGCCCTATTCCGATACGACCGAATTCGGACATATGATCGCCAGGCAGTTCTTCCTGCTGGGAGGAGGCAGGCCGATCGTTCAGCGGGTAGGAGACTTCCGGGAGGGGCGAAGAAGCTCCATCTCGACCTTCAACAGCAGGACACGTCATTTCGGACTGTGCAGGGCGACCTATAACGCCACGCCGGGAGACATCACGCTGGGTTTGCCTGCCCGCATCATCGACAATCTCTGGGAATCCTTAAAAAAGATGGATAAGATCGTGCCCGGTACGCTTCACCCGTCCACCCTGATGTATGCGCCGGAGATCAAGTTTTTCGATACGCACTTTATAACGGATGAACATCTTGAAACGAATGTCAGAGGCATCTTTGTGGCGGGAGACGGCACCGGAAAGAGCCGCGGCATTGTTGGCGCCGGAATTTCAGGAATCATTGCAGCCAGGGGTATTTACAGAAAATACTTTTGATGCCGCTGGCTAAAAGGGGATTGCGGTCGCCCCTTAACACCCTGTTAAAGGACGGGGCCACAGAAAAGAAGCGACATTACTGTGAGGCCGGACCTTTCCGCTTCTCGATGGTTTCCAGCGTGTCGATATACTCCTTTTTGTTTTCGATTCGAAGGGCCTGTTCGATCATCAGTTCTGCTTCCCGATATCGTGCCTGCATCATCAGGGCATTTGCCAGATTATTCATTATGTCAGGGTTGTTCGGGTCATATTTTAGGGCCTTGCGGAAAAAATCCTCCGATTTTTTGTAATCTTCCGTCTTGAACATGAGATTTCCAAGGTTGAAGTATGGGACATGCCACTCTTTCCGCTTCTTGACCGCCAGCAGATATTCCTTTTCGGCGAGATCGAATATTTCTTTCTGCTCGTAGACGTAACCGAGATCGTTATGCTGTTCCGCCGTAAGGCTGTCTTCCAGCACCACGACCCTGGACAATGCGCAGGAAAACAGCAACGGCGAGATCAAAATAAGCAAAACCGCTACCGGTAAACCAGCAAATAGCTTCTGCCCGCTTTTCCCCATATCTTGTCGAACTCCTTGTACCGGTATAATCGGGAGGCCTTGAAACCGTTATGGGCCAGAAATCCCTGTTCGTTATAACCGTAAACCACCAGGTAATGCGATTTAGACACGACCCAGAGCCCCAGATCGACCAGGACGATCACCGGTTTGCCTTCGGCCAGAAATTCCTTGATATCTGCTGTGCGGCCTCGGCCGATCCGCGTTTGGAATCCTCTTTCCCTGCCGTAGTTTTCCAGATCCGTGATCAGGGCTCCCCGCAATTGGGGAGAGTATACCGCCTTGCCGATTGTTTTTTGATCCAGGCAATCGCCGTAATAGGACAGCACCGACGATAGGGATGCAGGACCGCAATATTGCGAATCCTGCATCACAAAGGGGACATCATGGATAACGCAAGACGGACCGGCGCCGAAGGCCAGAATGAGAGAGAAAAGGAAAACGTTCAAAATGTTTTTTACTTGATGATAATCTTCTTATCCATAAGTTTCATAATGATGATGACCAGAATCACGATGACCAGGATGCCGATGACAACTCCCAAGCCGTCCCCGCCGGCAAGGACTCGATCCGAAGCCTGGGCCATCAGCTGGAGTTGCTCGTCGGACATGCCTTGCAGTTTTGACTTCACTTCATCGGCGGACAGACCGTAAGCTATGAGCCTGTCGGTCACAATCTGCATCTCCAGAACTTTCTGAATACTATCGATCTCCGCCCCTCTGACCGCTTCGGACATCTGCACGGATGAGGGTATCGAATGAATTAACCCGGCCACGGCCGGAGCGCTAGTAAAGAGGACTATGTAGGTTGCCATAAACATTGCCAACATTGGCATTCTGAATTTTTTCAACATACGTCACCTCCTAAAGTATACATGTTCATTTTTCCGACCAATTCACTTGCCCCATAAGCCATTTCAGCTTCTTTTTATGTGTAAACAGCTCATCTCAATTGATAAAAAATCGCTATGCTTTTTAAGAATATGGAAAGGAGTCTCCTGAGTCAAGGAGATTTCGGACGAGGGGAGATGTGTCAAACCCTGACGGGCCGTTGAATCGCTTTTTATACCAATAAAAAAGGGGCGCCGAATCGGCCAACCCCTTTTCATTTTTCCTGGTGGAGCTGAGGGGGATCGAACCCCTGGCCTCATGACTGCCAGTCATGCGCTCTCCCAGCTGAGCTACAGCCCCAAAACTGTGTGTTCCTTTAACCAAAGCTCATATAAATGTCAATATCTTTTTCGGTCATGGTTCACAGGGAAAAAGCGGGCAAACGCAATTCGATCCATTCCACCGCGAATCACTGAAGGCCTGATTCTTGTTTTCAACAGCCCGCTAAAATTGCCGTCAAATCGTGTAAACGTGCAGACCTTTTAAATATCTGGCTTCGGGAAAATTCAAGGCAACGGGGTGATCGGGAGCCTGGCTCAGTTCGGCGATGATCCGTGCTTCCCGGCCGGCGTCCAGAGCGGCACCGGCGACAATTTTCTGAAAAAGCTCGGCAGATACGGCACCGGAGCAGGAAAAGGTGAACAGCATTCCGCCCGGGCGAAGAAGCTGAAAAGCCAGATAATTGATATCCTTATACCCCCTTGCCGCACGAATCAGTTGCGCGCGGGATTCGGCGAATTTGGGAGGATCCAGAACCACCAGATCGAACCGGCGTTTGTTGCTTCGAAAATTCCTCATAATTTCGAAAACATCCCCGTTGATATGCTCGACCCCGGACTCGCCTGCCGCATTCATCCTGAAGTTTTTCCGGGAGATTTCCAGGGCTGTTTCGGAAGCATCAATGTTGATCAGATGCCGGGCGCCGGCCGCCATGGCCCGGACACCGAATCCGCCGGTATAGGAAAAGCAGTTCAACACCTCGGCATTCCGGCTGAACTGCGCCACGCGACGACGGTTTTCCCGCTGGTCCAGATAAAAGCCGGTCTTATGCCCTGTCCGGACATCCACGAGAAAACGGGCGCTTCCTTCGATGATTTCAACAAACTCAGGGGGTTCCTGCCCGAATAGAACGCCCTTTTGAGGTGGAAGGCCTTCTTTTTTCCGCACCGGAACATCCGAACGCTCGAAAATCCCCCGGCATCCGGTCAGTTCAGCCAAGGTATCAACGATCACCGGTTTCCAGAATTCAACCCCTGTTGAAAGAAACTGGCAGACCAGAAATTCGCCATAGCGGTCTACAATCAGGCCTGGAAGCGCATCGGATTCGGCGTTGACCAGCCTCAATCCGGCGGGTTCCCGCTGATCGAGGATCGACTTCCGCATGGAAAGAGCGCTGACGAGCCGGTCCTTGAAAAAATCGGATGAAATGCATTGCGCCTGCTCAAATGACCAGATTCGTACAACAATCTGAGATTGCGGAGAATACGCTCCGCGGGCCAGCCAGGCTCCGTCGGCCGAAACAATTTCCACGGTTTCCCCGGGGTTGGCCGCGCCTTTTATCGACGCAACCGCTCCGGAAAAAGCCCAGGGATGGCGGCGATGCAGGGATTTTTCCCTGCCCTGTTTTAGAACAATTATGGCCATCGGTTTCCAAAAAACTTAAAGAATCATGTCTGAGGCGACGGGAAAATGTCCCTCTACATAAAAATCGGACTTACGGAGCCATTACCTCTTTTTCCCGGGTTTTGTTTCCTTTGCCGCGTAAAGCCGCTTGTCGGCGGATTTAAGCAGCGCGGTTGAATCATCGATTCCCGATTCCTCGGTACAGGCCACTCCATAACTTAAGGATACGGGAATACTCAGCTCGGCTGCCTGCAGGGGATTTTTTTTGCAGAATTTCTGAATGCGCCGCATGAGCTTCTCGGCGCTTTTGATGGCCGTATGAGGAAGCACCACGATAAATTCATCCCCGGCAAACCGGCCCACTACGTCGATTTCCCGGCAAAGTTCACTCAGGCTCTTGGCCACATACCGCAGAAGGTCGTCTCCACGGTCGTGTCCGTGGCGGTCGTTGACCCCTTTGAAATCATCCAAGTCGATGAAAACCACCGACAAGGGGCCGCCATATCTCTGGGCCCGGTTGAATTCCCGTTTCAGGATTGCCTCAATGACCCGCCGGTTCAGCAGACCGGTCAAAGGGTCATGAAAGGCAAGAAATCGAAGCTTCTCATGAGCCGTGACATTGGCGATGCAAAGAGACACCTTGACGCCAAGGCGTTCGAGCAGGGTTGAGTCCAGATCCGGTGCAAAACGGTCCGGAGCAAAATCAGCCAGATTCAGACTGCCCAATACCTGGCCGTAGAGCATGATGGGCACAATGGCCATTGAACGGATCAAAAAGGTCTGATTCGGCGGAAGCAGGTCGGCGTAGGACTTGATGTTCCGATTGATCAGAATCGGAACCCCGCTTGCACCGGCCAGTTTTACGAATGCATTCCGGGGAACCACGGTGAAGTGCTTGCCGAGTGTCTGACAGGATTCAATGGAATCAATCAGGTTGGCAACCTCGCTGTTATCGATCATGCAGATCCAGGCCAGGGGGATATCGAATTTTTCCTGAATTTCCTGCAACAGAATGTGGAAGAAATCATCGTATTTTAAAATGGATAAAATCCGGGTTTCCACCTCATAAAATTTGCGCGCCGTATTTTCGTTCTGCCGCAGCTGTCTGAAAATTTCATCAATATCGTTCATGATGCCGGCCCTTGCCTGTTGACGGAGTAATCCGATATTTGACAAAATTCAATACCATTGGTTCCGTTTCCGCACAGGTTTCCATGGCATAAAAAGCCCGGCAAGACAAGCCGTAATCGCAGCCAGGACTCTGGTGCTGCCGCAGGAATTCGATTTCCGCGGTTTTGACAACGGGTTGCCTGCTTTTCAGAATACGCTCAAGGTGTATCTCAGCTTGACATGACGATGCTATTGTCTTAAAGAATCAACCTTGAAATAGTGTAAAATACAGGGCATGTTTTCCTTGGCGGCATTTCTGTGCTGATGGTTGAGCGTGACAAAAATGCGCCTCTTGCGGAATCGCAAAGCACCGATTTATCCAGTTTAAAACTCTATCAGGGCAAGTTCCATGATTCAACGCATCATGTCTTCCATGCCCTTTTAAGCGTTATCGGCGGCAGGAATGCCGGGATTGCTTGTATTCTAGTGGACTCTTTAGTATTGAATACTTTGGACATCGAACAGGTAAAGATGCTCGCCGGTGGAAAAGAAGCCATCACCTTGGAGGGCATGCGGATATCCGGCTTTCACTTAACGGCAACATGCTCTTGGTAAGATGAAAAAACAAAGCGAAATCAATAAAATACGAAACATTGGCATTATCGCCCATATCGATGCCGGCAAAACCACCGTCAGTGAACGGATCCTGTTCTACACGGGACGCTCTCATAAACTGGGAGAAGTCCATGACGGCGAAGCGGTGATGGACTGGATGCCCGACGAGCAGGAACGCGGCATCACCATTACCTCTGCGGTAACGACCTGCCAGTGGAAGGGGTCGAAAATTCAAATTATCGACACGCCGGGGCATGTTGATTTTACAATCGAAGTGGAACGTTCCCTTCGGGTTCTGGACGGCGCCATCGGCGTTTTCTGCGCAGTGGGCGGAGTGGAACCTCAGTCGGAAACAGTGTGGCGTCAGGCCGATAAGTACCGGGTTCCCAAGATGGCCTTTATCAACAAACTGGACCGGATCGGCGCCGACTTTTTCGGAACAGTCGAAATGATGAAGGATCGGCTGCATGCAAACCCGCTGATCCTGCAACTGCCGATCGGTCGGGAAGACAGCTTTTCCGGAGTTATCGATCTGATACACATGAAGCAGATTCAGTGGGACGACGACACGCTCGGCGCCACTTACAGAGTGGATGATATCGCTTCCGAATATCAGGAGCAGGCGATTCAATATCGGGAAAAACTCATCGAATCCATTGCCGAGGTCGACGATCAGGTCATGGAAGCTTATCTGGCGGAAGAGCCTATTTCGGAGCAAATGCTTCTGGACGCCGTCCGAAGCGCAACGCTGAAACTGAAAATTGTTCCGATCCTGTGCGGATCCGCTCTTAAAAACAAAGGAATTCAGCCCCTGCTGGACGCCATCACGCAGTTTCTTCCCAGCCCTGTCGATGTGCCGCCTATCAAGGGAATCCACCCGGAAACCCAGAAGGAAATCGAATGCCTTCCCAGTGATACCGTGCCCCTTGCCGCGCTGATATTCAAGGTTTCCATGGCGGAAGGACGAAAACTTTCCTTTGTCCGGATTTACAGCGGAAGAATGCGCGCCGGGGAATCCGTTTACAATCCGGCGCTGAAAAAATACGAAAAGCTCTCAAGGATCCTTCTCATGCATGCCAACAAGCGGGAGCGGGTTGATGAGGCTGAAGCCGGGGGCATCGTGGGGGTGATCGGCTTGAAGGATTCGTCCACCGGGGATACCCTGTGCACTTCGGCCCATCCGGTTCTTCTGGAAAAAATGGAATTTTATGAGCCCGTGATCTCGGTGGCCATCGAGCCCAAAACCCATGCCGACCAGGAAAAACTCGAGGAGGTACTGGAAAAATTCATCGCGGAAGATCCGACCCTGAAGGTCCGAAAGGACGAGGATACCGGCCAGACCCTGCTGTCCGGAATGGGGGAGCTTCACATAGAGGTGATCATCAGCCGGATGCAACGCGAGTTCAACACCTTTGTCAATGTCGGGAAACCCCAGGTGGTTTACCGGGAATCGATCGAAAGGGATTTCGAGGCTTCAGCGGTTTTTGACAAGGAGGTTTCAGGTCAGAAGCACTTTGCGGAGGTTGCGATCCGCCTTAGACCCAGAGACCGCGGAACCGGAAATCTGTTCCGATCCGAAATCGATTCGGAAACCATACCCCAGAATTTTATTCCGGCTGTTGAACGCGGTGTGCTTGAAGCATTTCAAAGCGGTCCCGTACTCGGATATCCGGTAGTGGATGTGGAAGCCGTCCTCACCGGCGGTTCCTACCGGGAATCCCTGGGCTCGGATCTGGCTTATACGGTCAGTGCCTCGATGGCCTGCAAAAAGGCGCTGTCAAACGCCGAGCCCTACCTTCTGGATCCCATTATGGATGTGGAGGTATTTGTGCCAGAGGCATTCATGGGAGAGGTCATCGGGGACCTCAATGCCCGCAGCGGAAAAATCCAGTCTATCGGATCCAGAACCGGGGTCCAGGAGGTCAAGGCAACGGTTCCGCTGGCCAAAATGTTCGGCTACTCAACGGCGCTGCGGTCGGCTACTCAGGGAAGGGCGACCTTTACCATGCAGTTCTCCCACTTTGATCGAAGATAAATTCTTCGGCCAGCGGCGGTCTTCGAATCACCGGTCTATCGGAATCCCGTTCCGAAGACCTTTTCAGCTTTTCAATTTCTTGAATCAGTTTTTCGGCCTCAGCCTTCTTTTCTGAATCCTGAAGACCTGCGGCGGCTTTTTTTAAATGAAACAGAGCTGTCTGGAAAGATTTCTGCTGATGGTAATGCTGCCCCAGAAAATAGTGGGCAAGCGGCATATCCCCTTTCCGTCCGTAACTTTCCCCAAGAAAATAAAAGGCGCGGTCATACCGCGGATAGGTTTGAACAAGCGTTTCAAAGGCCTCTGCAGCCTGGTCAATCTTTCCAAGCTCTAAAAAGGTTCTTCCCAGATAAAACATCGTGTCCGGATCCTGCGAACCGATGCCGGCGGCTCCTTCAAGCAAACTAAGCGCATCCGCGTACCGGCCGTTCAGAAAGTAAAGCTCGCCCAACCCCTGGAGCAAATAGGGATCAAAGGCTTTTCTTTCGAGACCCCGCTTCAAGGCATCGATCGCGCGAGGACGTTCGCCGGCTCTGGCCAGAGCCAATCCATATCCGTACCAGAGCGCCGGATGATCGGGATGATCCTGCAGTTCGTTTTCAAACCATTTCAGAGCCGTGGCCTCATCGGTATACCGTCCCAGCACCCGGGCACGGACTCTGTCAAAAACATAGGGCTCCGCAGGCGTCATGGACAAGGGATTTCTGTCCAGCCAGGCGCCTACATAAGCCATTCGATCTTCCACAGCCGGGTGTGTCATCAAATAGGTGGGAATCTGCTGAGTTCCGAACCACTGCTTGCTTCGGATTTTACCCAGTACGCTCAGCAGACCGGCGCCCGTATAACCGGCCTTTCTCAGGCACTCCATGCCGAGTTGGTCGGCCTGCATCTCATCCTCCCGGCTGAAAGCAAGCGCCATGGACTGGCCGGCGGCCATTGATCCAACACCAAGGGCGCTGCCGGCGGACGAAGATCCACCCGCGCCCACCAGAACGCTGGCAATTAATCCGGCAAGGGTTGCATAACCGATTTTCTTTGACCGTTCGATCCGCTGAGAAATATGCCGGCAAAGCACGTGGGCGATTTCATGGGCCAGAATGCCGGCCAGTTCCTCTTCATTTTCCATGGCCGCCAGCAATCCGCTGTTGACAAATATATGCCCGGCCGGACTGGCAAAAGCATTATAGACATCTTCCTTGATAACGTAGAAATGATAGGAAAATACCTGAGAGGAAAGCGACGACACGATCCGGTTGCCCACATGGTTGACATAGTCCTGCACCATGGGGTCTTCAACCAGTTTGACCTTTTCAAAGACCGTCTTTAAAAATTCTTTGGCCATCTCTTCTTCCCGGGATATGGTAATGGCGCTGGCAACCGGCGCCAATCCAACCTGGAAGAAAAAAACGCCAAAACAAAAAAAAATGACTGAAAATCGGCTGAATTTTTTCATAAATATTATGAAACGGTCGAAGGACGAAAAGGTTTCCTGTTTGAATATATTCAAATTTTTTGTATTTTGCCATAAACCGACGGACTTTTCAAACACCGCTTTTTGTGGTAGGTAGCTTTTTATGGCAATTATTCTATGTATCGCAAATCAGAAAGGCGGCGTGGGAAAAACAACCACAGCCGTCAATCTTTCAGCAGCTCTGGCTGTCTCCGGCAAACGGGCCCTTCTCGTGGACTGTGATCCCCAGGGAAATGCCACCACCGGAATCGGTCTGGAAAAGTCGACGCTGGAAAAAACTCTGTACCACGGCCTTATCGGCGGAGCAACCGCAAAGAGTTTGATATGCGGCAGCTGTGTTGAAGGGCTCAAGGTAATACCATCTCGAACGGAACTGACCGGTTTCGAGGTGGAAATGGTGTCTCATCCCCAGCGTGAACTGGCTTTAAGAAATCTCCTGGCCGATATCGAGAGCCTGTTTGATTACATTATTCTGGATTGCCCTCCCTCATTGAGCCTTCTGACCGTCAATGCCATGACCGCTGCACATTTTGTCCTGATTCCGCTGCAGTGCGAATTTTACGCTCTGGAAGGTCTGGGCCAACTGCTTCAGACGGTTAAACGGATCAAGCGAAGTCTGAATCCTGAGCTTAAAATCGCCGGCATTCTCTTGACCATGTTTGACAAACGCACCAATCTTTCTCACCAGGTTGCGGAAGACACTGAAAAGCATTTTAAGGACCGGGTCTTTAAGACCATTATCCCCCGGAATGTCAAACTCGGAGAGGCGCCGAGTTACGGTATGCCGATCTTCATGTACGATTCGACTTCGATGGGCGCCCAGCGTTATTTTGACCTGGCCGAAGAAATCATGCAGCACTGATCGGGCAATCCATAAACCTCCGTTAATTTAAGGCTGTCAATGGACAAAGATTCAGTTTCAATCCCACAGGAATTGGAAACCGCAAAGAAAAAGAAAAGAGCCCTTGGAAGAGGGCTGGATGCGTTAATCCCGGATATCGGAGACTTTGAAGACAAAACGGCGGAGTATTTTCAGTGCAGCATCGATCTGATCCGCCCGAACCGGTATCAGCCGCGCCGGAACTTCCCGGAAGAAGAACTGGCGGAACTGTGCCAGTCGATTCGGGAACAGGGCATCATCCAACCGCTGATCGTTCGAAAAGACCACCAGGGATATGAACTGGTAGCCGGAGAGCGGCGGCTGCGGGCCGCTAAAATGGCCGGGCTGAATCAGGTTCCTGTGGTTGTGAAAAATGTCTCCGAAGCCCGCCTGCTGGAGCTGTCCATCATCGAAAACATTCAGCGGGAAGATCTTAACCCTCTGGAAACCGCGGAAGCCTATCAGCGTTTGATTGCTGAATTCAATCTGACCCAGGAGCAGGTTTCCGACAGAGTCGGGAAAAGCCGTTCCGCTGTTGCCAATTTCCTGCGATTGCGCCAGCTTCCCGATCCGATAAAGGATAGCATCGTCAACCGCACGCTGAGCATGGGACACGCCCGCGCCATACTGGGCGCTGAAACCGCGGTCCACCAGCTTGCCGCATGGCGAATCGTCATGTCCAAAGGCCTGTCCGTCAGGGAAACCGAGGCGTTGATCAAACGGCTTAAAACAGCCAGTCCTGAACCGGAAGAACCCCAAAAAACATCGGAAGAAATATATCTGGAAAGCCTTGGCGAAGAACTGACCCGACACTTCGGCACCAAGGTCCGGATTAACCGCAAAGGGAAAAAAGGCAGGGTGGAAATTGAATTTTTCAGCAATGAAGATCTGGACCGCCTGATCAGCCTGCTGATCAACATCCGAAACTTCTGAACCTTCGAAACAAAAAGCTTTCCCCTTAAATTCCTTATGGAAATACTGCTCGCCAAAACCGCCGGATTCTGCATGGGAGTCAGCCGTGCCGTGGAACTGGCGCTGAATCTTCCCCGGCGTTTTCAGGGGCCATTTTACACTTACGGACCCTTGATTCACAATCCCCAGGTCTTGAGTCTGCTTGAAGAAAAAGGAATATCCGCGATCGAAGAGATTCCCGAACACGGAGAGGGCACCCTTTTAATTCGCGCCCACGGCGTTCCGCCGCAGGCCAAAGCCCGCCTGGAGAGAGCCGGATTCAATGTTCTGGACGCCACCTGTCCCAGGGTGATCAAGGTGCAGACCATCATTTCGCATCATTCCCGCCAGGGGTACGCCTCCATCATCATCGGAGACCGGAATCATCCGGAGGTGATCGGCCTTCAGGGATTTGCCGGAGAAAATGCCTATGTTGTCGACAACATCAAAGAACTAAGCAACCTGCCTGTTTTTAGAAGCGCCATCATCGTGGCCCAGACCACCCAGAACACACTGTTTTTTGAAAGCATTAAAAGCTGGGCCGAGGAATACTTTCCGCATTATAAGATCTTTGACACGATCTGCGACTCAACCGCCAAACGGCAGGAAGAGGTCAAACAACTGGCCTGTTCGGTGGATGCGGTGGTTGTCGTGGGAGGATACAACAGCGGAAATACGAAACGGCTTGCCGAAATCGCCCGCCAGCAGGGAAAGCCCGCTTTTCATATCGAAACGGAAAACGAATTGGATCTCAACGAGTTGAGATCGTTTCGGCGCATCGGTCTGACCGCCGGCGCGTCGACTCCGAACTGGATCATCAAGGAAATCCGGCGGGCGATCGAAAATCTTTAACAAGACTTTAGCCTGTTATTTTTTCATTCATCAATTCATCCAAGCAAGATTGCTTTCCATAAGGCTATCGAGCCTTTCTGGACGGGAATCTGAATTCCGGCTCGACGCCGGCAATGATCCGCGCAATATTGTCTCTGTGGCGCATCCAGATGAATACCGCGGCGACCAGCGCCCATCCGGTTATTGCGAAAGACCGGTACACCATCCACGCGGCAAACGGCAAAACCGCCGAAGCGGCAAGGGATCCGATAGAAGCGCGCCGGAATCCGGCAACCGCTATAATATAAACCAGCACGGCCAGGCCAAGGGCTTTTGGGGCCAGCGCCAAAAACCCACCTGCCGCCGTGGCCACGCCCTTGCCGCCGAATTTGAACCCTTTGTAAACGGGAAACAGATGACCGAAAAAGGCAGCGGCGGCAACCAAAATCCCCCAGTATTGCCTGCCGATGGTTTCACTATCCGTCAGCGCGAAGAAAATCCATACCGGCAATGCCGCCTTGAGCATATCGGCGGCCAGCGTCAATGCGCCGAGCTTTGCGCCTGCCGTCCGTGCGACATTGGCAGCTCCGATGTTCCGGCTTCCGCCCTGCATCAAATCCACGGAACTCAGGCGCCGGGTAAACAGGATTCCCCATGGGACGGATCCCAGTAGATACGCCCCAAGCATCAATCCTGCGCCGATAAGAACTTCATTCGTCCGCATATCGTCTTCCCTTTGAGCTTCGGGACGCATCGGCTTGACGAATGCGCGCCCGGTTGGTATTCAAATAAATATATGAAACGACGTCGCTTATCAAGCATCAACAAAACATTCCCCTGCACCCAGCGACATCGGCGGCTGCTGTGAAGAATCTTATACGCATTTCCATCGAAGACACGCTGGATCTTCATACGTTTCAAGCCTCCGAGGTGCCGTCTCTTCTCGAGGATTATTTTTCCGAATGCGTTCGGAAACAAATTTTCCAGGTTCGCATCATCCACGGAAAGGGAAGCGGAATCCTGAAACGGCGGATCCAGGCGCTCCTCAGCGCTTCACGGATGGTTGAAGCGTTTGCCGATGCTCCGCCCGAGGCCGGCGGATGGGGCGCCACTCTCGTCACGCTCAAATGTCCCTAAGTTCGAAGGAGAAAAAGTCCTTATGAAAATTTGGAAATACCTCTCTCCGGGAAACGTTTTCCTGGGCCTGGCGCTCTCCAGTAAAGACAGGATTTTGCGCTATGTGGCCGACGCCTGCCAGCATACCGGCATCGTTCAGAATTCGGAGTCCATTTATCAGGGACTGGTTTTGCGGGAAAACATGATGAGCACCGGAGTGGGCGGAGGTATCGCTCTTCCCCACACGACCTGCGCCGACGTCGAGGAGGCCGCGGTCATACTGATACGGCTGGCCGGGGCGGTCGATTTCGAGGCCATCGACAACCTTCCTGTCGATATCGTTCTGGCGCTGATCATTCCGGAAAGCAACCGGTCGCTTCATCTCAGAATTCTGGCCGGAATATCAAGGCTTTGCAAGAATGCGGATTTCCTGAACGCGGTACGGACCGAAACAGATGCAAAAAAGCTTCGAGATGCCATCGAAAATATCGAAAATCATATGGCCTTTCATTGAGCGGCCAAAGGTGCAACCGTGAACCTGCTGATTGTGGTGATAAATGACGAAGAACTGCTCGACGAGCTGATCACGGGCTGGCTGGACCTGGGCGTTACCGGGGCAACGGTGATTGAAAGCACGGACTCTCTCCAGTACATCAGCCATCACGTTCCGATCTTCGCCGGGTTCAGGAGCCTGGCCAGCGGCGGAATGCGGCATAACAAAACGATTTTTACCGTCATCGAAACGCCCGGCATTCTTGATGAAGCCGTTGCCTTTCTGGAAGCGCTTTGCCGCAAAGCCGGGACACCGCATCAGGGAGTCTATTTCGTTATTTCTCTGGATCAATTTAACCGGCTGGGTCGGGAAATCGATGACGGCGAACAACAGCGCCGCATGGAAAAAAAGATCGGCCGGCCGATAAAAGCGAAACACGAACACAATTGAAAGCTGTTTCCAGAAGGACTGTCGCTATCGGGTTCCGGCCTCATTGACACGTTCCAGGGCAATTTTGAACAGTATGGGACCAACGAGTTGATTCACGGCGACGGCAGCCAGAACCATCGTTGTCAGATAAATGCCTATTTCTGGAAACTGGCGTTGAGCCAGTTGAGCAAGGCCGATAGCAACTCCGGCCTGCGTCAGATAAGACATCCAGGCATTATGTAGATGAGGCGAAGGATCGCGGTTGATCCTGCCCGCTGTCCAGGCGGCCACTCCAATGCCCGCCCCCCGAATCACCACCAGAAACAGGGCCATGGGCCAGCACGCTTTCAGTGCGTTCAGGTCCAGAGACGCGCCTGCCAGGGAAAAAAACAGCACAAAGACCGGCAGCGCCGCCCGATCAAGACTTTTTATGAATTGAAATCCGGCGTGCCCGAAATTCTGAACAACAAATCCCGCGCTCATGCAGATCAGCAGCGGCTCCAAATGCAGGGCCAGTTGAAAATTTGCCAGCATGAAACCGCCGAGCCACTGAGATATCCTGGTTACGGCAAACCCGGTCAACAGCAGAAACAAGGTCAGGTCATGCCCAGCACGTGAGATATAAAATGAAATTCCCAGGCCGATTAATGCCCCGATCACAAGAGAAACGAGAATTTCGCCGCACAGTGCAATCAGGGTACTGAAATCTCCGGGTCCGCCGGAAAGAAACATCTGAATCGCCGTCATAGCCAGAGTGAAGAGTACGATAATAATGACGTCGATAACGATCGTCACCCCGAGAACGGTTTCGGTAAACGGTCCCGATGCCCGGCATTCGCTGATGATGGCAATCGCGGAGGATGGCGACCTCGCTATGGCGACCACGCCCAGAAGCACGGCCAAAGAAATTATATGAAGCCGGCTCAGATGAGCTGTAAATCCAAAACAGGCGCTACAGATCCAGACGGCACCGAAAACCGATGAAAATACAATAACGGTTTGCAATATCACGTTGAGGAATATCGACCGGAAACGCTCTCCGAGAGCCTTAACATGAAGAGTGCCTCCTGCTGAAAGCGCAATAAAGCTCAACGCCAGATCATCGAACAGTTTCAGGTTTTCGGTCATTTCCCGGGTCAGGAAACCACTGACAAATGGCCCGGCCAGAATACCGGCGAGCACATAGCCGCTGATCATCGGCATGCGAAGGGTTTTGACCAGACGTCCGCTTACATAGGCCGCCAGCAGCACAAATCCCAGGGTAAAATCCGCCATACCGGCCCGCTGCCAGCTGGAGACCGGATCCAGGCTTTTGGCCCACAGGGCCAGAATGGCCAGGACGCACAAAATGATGCTGCCCAGAAGAATATCCCTGCCTTGATCTTTCATGATCCGTCCCGCCGCAACAACCGGCCTGCAAGCGGGCCGCTCAGCGCCTCGTTGATGATCAGGGCCATCAAGGCCACGCTGACGGCATGGCCGTTTGCGGTATCCGGAAATCCTCTTGAAAATTCAAGCAAAAAGGCCATGGGTAAACCGCCCCAATCCAGAAGTCCGAATCCGAAAAAATACGGATGCGGTCTGAACTCGGGATTGCTCCGGGTCAGCAACCATCCGGCTGAAAATTTTCCGCTGAACCGGAACAGAAAGTATCCCGCCGCCGCAACGGGATACCAGATCAGGTCGACGCGCCAGTTCAAGCCCAGAAACAACAGCATCAGCAGATAAACCGGTTTTTCAACCGAAACGAGCAAATTAAAGATCCGCTCCTTGTCGCGCAAAAAGTTGACCAGACAGACACCGACGCCAAAACTGATGATCAGGGATGAAAAGTATGCCAGAGACGCCATGCCGCTGGTCAGCACCGTCATTCCGACCACGATGAGAACCAGTTCCGCCCTTTCCAGACGAACCACCGTAAACAGAAGATACAGCAGCAGAATTCCTGCGCTGATTCCGGCAACCACGAAAAATTGTCCAATCGGTTGAATATTTTCCGTACCGGGATAAAAGAAAAACACCGCGCCGTACGCAAGCAACCCGACCATTCCATCGATTCCGGAAATATAGCGCAGGTGGATGATCATCTTCTGGCGTGGAACTGCCTGAAAAGAGGTCCACAGTGCCAGGCCTGTCTGGGCCGTGCAGGCGGCAGCGGCCGAAAGGACGATGCAGATCGCCATTTTAACGGGAAAAGATATCTGCGCAAAGAATGAAAGCACGCAATAGATCCAGCCGAACATCCAGACCAGCGTGAACAGCCCTTCCGCAACCGCCGCATGAAGCAGTTCAACGGGAAATCGCCGAAGCTTTGCCAGTTCAAACTGAAATCCGTATAGCATGCCGATCCAGCCGAGCAGCAGCGAGATCAGCGGTTCGAGGCCGTTCAAAGTTTTTTGATCGACAATATTGAGAAATTCCGGACCAATCAGCAGGCCTAAAAACAGAAACTCAATCCCGGTTAGATAAAACTTCCTTGCGACAAGAGGAAGCTTGAAATGCCGAAACGACAAATGATAGCCGCTGAAGGCAAGAAAAATGATCATCAAAAGGCAAAAAACGGTCTTCATCGTTCATCCGTATCCGGCCGGATGCGCTCAAAAAAACGCAGACCCGTAAAATCTCTTTTCTGCGGCGATTTTTTTCGCAAAAGTAAAAGCCCGGGCGCTTCTAAAAAGGTTTCGCGCCTATTCGGCTGATTTTCAAAATGCTCAAAAACAAAAAAAGAAGCTATTCGGTATTGATTTATTTTACAATACTATTTAAAAACTAAAATCAGGGTTCCCAAGCCCCGGATCGGAAAGGTGCATCTGTCGGTCCAAGCCGATCATCAATCGAAAGGAAAAGCGCTGTGAGTCAGAAGGAAGCATCTACGAAATCAATAAATGTATATGTGAACGAGGAAAATAAAGCAACGATCTGTTGTCCGTACTGTGGTTATACAGCCACCGTTTCCGCAGAAAAACTTTCAACCGACAAAAAAATCCTTAAAACGCGATGCACATGCGGCAAGGGATTCCTCGTCTGCCTTGAATTCCGCAAGCATTATCGTAAAAAGGTGCGACTCGCCGGTACGATGCGCAACCTGAGAACTCGAAAGGTTACGGATATCGTCGTCCGGGATCTTTCCGGAGGAGGCATCGGCTTTACGGTATTGAACCAGATCGTGCCCGAGGTCGGCGATGTATTGGATCTTGACTTCACGCTGGATAATGCCAACCGGTCTAAAATATCAGTCCAGGTTTCGGTAAGAACAGTAAAAGAGCGATTTATCGGTTCCCAGTTTGCTACTCAGGTCATCCCGAGAGAACTTGGATTTTATCTGATGAAATAGTGCGTCCCAGCGCCGCCTCGGTTACCGGAGCGAAAACCGTACGCGGTTTTTCCCGTTTTTTGAAGTTTCCTGTTTGGAAACCGGCTCCGGCTCAAGAATGAACACCCGATTTTGTGCCACCTTTCCGTTTTTCATGATATGGTTTCGAACTGCTTCGGCCCTTTGATACGCGAGCAACCGAAGATCGTTATCGGCAATCAGCGTGTGGGTAAACAGCAGTTTTTCCATCTCCTCCACGGGAAGTTTCTTAAACAGCCCTTCCGACCCCCTGGGCTTTGGAAACTGGCCGGCGCGATAGGCTCGTTCCACATAATTCGGCCTCTCTTCCGATGAAACGGTAATATCGCTCAGATCCACATCCGGCTGTTTTTTGGCAATATCCTTGAGTTTTTCTGACTTGATGCGGTTTTCAAATGCCAGCTGGCGGAGCGCTTCCCGATCCTGATCCGGATCAGCCTGGCCCTGAATTTCGAGTGACAGCGCAGGTCGCTGGTACAAGGCGTTTTCCAGATCAGCGAGTTTTTTCAAACCCTCCGCGCCAGGCTCGCTGCTGCCGTAATCAAACTCGACATAGCTTAAATCGGCGCCGCCGCCGAACATCGATCCCAGCAGGGCAAACGGGGCAGTCACGGCCTTGGTCACCAGATTGACCAGCACGGCAATCACCACCTTGCCGATTCGGAATTTCGGATCTTTAAGATCGCCCTGCACGGGCAGATCCAGATCGATCACCCCGTTTCGGTCCTTGAGCAGGGCAATGGCCAGCTTGACGGGAAGCGAGGTTGCACTCTGGCTTTTAACGCTGTCGCCCAGGGTGAGCTGGTCGATCTTCACACGGTTCTTGCCCTGAAGCTTGCCCTGATCGATCTTGTATTCCAGGGACAGATCCAGCTGGCCCTTCTGAAGCTGATAACCCAGATATTTTCCTGAATACGGCGTAAAGGGACTGAGCTGAATCTGCTTGAAGGAAAAAATAATATCGGCAAACAGATCCTCGGCCAGCGGATTGATGGTTCCGGTAATTTCCAGGGGCGCGTAATTGCCCAGTCTTCCCTTCAGAAGCACATCGGCCCTGCGGTTTTCCTCCGACGCCAGACCGGATATTCTGCCTCCGACTTCAAGCAGGGTCGCGTCAAAGTTCGGCTCGATGTGATAGTCTGAAAATTTAACGGAACCTCCCTGCAGGGTGACCGTATCAATATGCACCGGAACAGGCGCGGCTTTTTCCTCGGTCTTCGGAGAGGCTGCTTCTTTTTCGACCATCAGGGATTGCAGGTTGATCTTGCCGCTGGAATGCACAATCAGTCGCGAGAAGAAATCCGTCAGCGCCACATCGCCGATGGAAACCTTCGTCGGATTATATCCGATCCGGCCCTTGGAAATGTAAAGAGAACCGCAATTAAAAAAATCCTGGGAAAACTCCCGGTCCACGGAGCTGAATTTGTTCAGAAAAAGATCTCCCGCATACTCGGCGGCCATATCCTTTGACGCGTTCTGGGCGATCTTCAGCCGGCCTTTGGCCCCGCACGTTCCGTCGGTGATGACGATATTGACCTGATCGGAGAAATACGGCTGAACCGATCGCAGATCCAGGCCCTTGGCGTCAATTCCCAGATTCGCCTGAAGCGGCTCCAGGCGAATATCGCCCTTCACCCCGACCGATCCCGTGCGGTTCCACAGGAAAGCAAGGTCCACCTTACCGGCTTCCTCAACGGCGGTTCCCAGGTTTCCGGCTTTCACGGCAATGTCGGAAAGGTTGATTTTAACCGGGTCATCGGAAGCCAGGTCTTCGAACTCGACCGTCCAGTCGGAAAGATCCGCCTGGTTCAGAAGAATTTTCCAGGAAGGCGATTCCGCGGTTGCGGCTTTTGCGGGCGCCGGCTTTTCGTCAGAGACAACCAGCCGCTGCCAGTTGATCGCGCCATCGGCGGCGCGCTGCAAAAAAGCGTTTCCCCCACGGGATGCCACCCTGCCCAGCACAACAGATCCATGCGTCGCGTCGATTTGCGTGTCTGTTAAGGAAAATTCGGAAATCTTCAAAACAAGTCGTTTTTGTTGCGGGTCCTGAATGCTGAGCCCTTTGAGATCCAGACCGACCCCGTCAAGAGCCAGGGTTTCGGATGCGGATTCAAACCGGAATCCTGCATGCGCGCCTGCCCTGCCGTCCGTGATCTCAAGCCCCAGAAGGTTCTGATAATATGGTGCATACCGTGTCAATACGAGCTCCGCGAGATCGGCCGTCCCCTGAGCGCTCAGAGGATCCAGGCAAAAACGTCCGGCCGATTCAATCGTTTCATCGGCATCGGTTCGGGCCGAAAAAGCAAAGTCCGCATTCCGGTCTTTGCGGGTGCTGAAATTTTTTACGGAAATTTTCATGCCTTCCAGGCGCGTCTGAAAGGGCGCGCTTGCGGCCGAATCGGAAAACGAAACGACCGCTCCGGAAATGCCGAAGTCATCCAGATCGACAATCGGCGCTGCGGTTTTTGCGTCATCCTGTTCAGGTTCGGGCGTCTGTGTTTTTTCTCCGGCCAGGGAGGCAATCTCCAGGTTTCCGGACGCATCCCGCCGGATATGTATCTCCGGGCGATTGATTCGAAAATAATCAATATGATACGGCCCTTTGAGAAGATCGGATTGATTCAGTTTAGCCTCCAGCTCCGGCACGTAGAGCAGGGGCTGGTTTTCAGAAAGCGTCGCGCGCGCTTCGGATACCTGCAGCCATCCGGTGAGCGCGGTCAGGAAAAGCTGATCGCCCTGCCGGCTGAAATCCAGCGCAATCTTTGCGCTCGAAAAAGCGGATGGCACTTTAAGATTTTTGGGCAGGGCAACATACGGCAGACAGCGCAGCAGATCGAGTTTGCGAATATCGGCATAAATCCGGGTCTTGAGCGAAGGGTCAAAGAAAAGGCCCTGTGCGTTGAGTTTGATCGGACTTCCATTCAGGATCGCTTTCAACCCGAGCGTTGCTTCGGTCCGAGCGTCCTGGGGCAGGGTGGATATGCCGGAAATCGAGATCGAAATATCATCCGCCTGATGATCCACGCCGGCATGACGATCGGAAAATCGAACCGCTCCATTTGAAAGAGATATTTTTTCAATTGCCAGACGAACCGGCGCCGGACCGGTTGCCGGTTTCTTTTCAGCCTCCGGCGCATCGGCCGGAATCAGATCCGAGAAATTAAAGGTTGAGGCCCCCGTGCGGACTACGTGAATATCCGGCTTTGCCAGTCGGACTTCCTTGAACACAATGGCTCGATTAAACGCCGAAGCAATCAGCTCGAAATCGACGAAAAGCTCATCAAAAGCGACAAGGGGTTCGGCATTCAGGTCCTGGAGTTTAAGCCCTCTGATGCCGACGGTCAGCGCGTACGGATTGACATCGACTGTTTCGACGAAAGCCTTGCGCTTTGTGGCGCTGGACATCTGATCCACCAGCACCGAGCGCAGAATCATCGGCAGAATCACAAACCCGAACAGTGTGTAAATCGCCAGAAGCCCCGCTCCGGCGATCAGGATCCGTTTCATCCATTTCTTTTCTGTTTGTGAGGCGACCTTCCCCATCATATTTTCCTCTTTTGATAAAAACGGACAAATGGATTTCTATTTTTTCTATATTACTGTTTATATGACGGACCCTCAAATATGGTCAAGGAAATCTATGATAAGGAAACAAAAAACTGAGAGGCTTTGAGCGGATGTAAATCCTGCAAAGCTATGGTTGGCGGCCGTTTGCCTCGCAAAGCCGCTGCCGCAGGGTAGTGATCCGCCTGCCGCTGTCAATCCGGTTGACGGCAATCGCCAGGGCGCGCCGGCTTCCCACGATCACCACGAGCTTCTTTCCGCGGGTGACCGCCGTATAGAGCAGATTGCGCTGAAGCAGCATATAATGCTGCACATGAAGGGGAAGGACCACCGCCGGATATTCGCTTCCCTGGCTTTTGTGCACGCTGATGGCATAGGCCGGACTCAGTTCGTCCAGTTCCCCGAAATCATACGAAATCCGCCTGTCGTCAAAGCGTACGAATACCTCCCGGGATTCTTCATTGATTTCCACGATCTGGCCGATATCCCCGTTGAACACATCCTTGTCGTAATTGTTGACGCCCTGAATCACCTTGTCATGGCAGCGATAACGCCATCCGAAGCGCTCCACGCCGGGATCGCCGGGATTCAGGGCGTCCTGAAGACAGCGATTGAGGTTCTGCACGCCGAGCAGACCCCGCTGCATGGGGCTGATCACCTGCACATCCTGAACCGGGTTCAGATCCATCCGCGCCGGAATCCGATCCCGAATCAGCCGAACGATCATGTCCACGCCGCGTTCGGGTTCCTCGCATGAAATAAAGTAAAAATCGGCCATCTGATCCGAAGCCTCCGGCGGCCGGCTGATCAGCGGCATCTTGCCCTGATTGATCCGATGCGCATTGGTGATGATCGTGCTCTGCGCCGCCTGGCGAAACACCTGATCCAGGCGGGCGACCGGCAGTACCTGAGAATCGATCAGATCGCGCAGCACACAGCCGGGGCCGACCGACGGCAGCTGGTCCACATCGCCGACGATTACCAGTGCCGCGTGTTCCGGAATCGACCGGATCAGCTGGTAGGCCAGCACCAGGTCCACCATGCTGAATTCATCCACGACAAAGAAATCCCCGGAAAGCGGCCGCTTCTGATCATGCTTGAAGGCGTTGACTCTGGGATCGAATTCCAGCAGCCGGTGGATGGTTCTGGACTCGAATCCCGTGCTCTCGCTCATGCGTTTAGCCGCCCGCCCCGTGGGCGCGCAGAGAACCGCAGCCATGCCCCTGGCCTGAAATATTTTTAGTAAGGCATTGACCAGGGTAGTCTTTCCAACGCCGGGTCCGCCGGTAACAACCAGCACCTTGGAGAGAATCGCCAGCTCGACGGCACGTTTCTGCGCATCGGCCAGTTTGAGGCCGGTCTTCTTCTGAACCCATTCCAGGGCCTGGGTTGCATCCATCTGCGGACAGGGGTGCGGCCCTTCATTGAGGCGGCAAAGATACCGGGCCAGCTGGCGTTCGGAAAAATCAAGGGCGCTGAGATACACCAGAGGATCGCTCTCCGTATCGTACTGGACCAGGCGACCCGAGGCGATCGCCTCATCCAGGGCCCTCTCAATGATCGGAATGTCGATTTCAAGAAGTTCCGCGGCAGCGCCGGCGAGCCTGTCTCTCGGGTAAGCGCAATGTCCGGATTCGGTAAGCTGCTGTAGGGCGTATTCGACTCCGGCCCGGGCGCGGATCGAGGAGTCTCCCGCGATGCCGAGGCTGGACGCGATCTGATCGGCGGTTTTAAATCCGATGCCCCAGATATCCCGTGCCAGCCGGTAGGGATCTTCCCGGACCAGATCAATGGCCTGATCCCCGTAAGTCTTGTAGATTCGAAAGGCCCGGCTGGCCCCTACGCCGTGGCTGTGCAGAAACACCATGATCTCCCGAACCTGTTTCTGCTCGGCCCAGGTAGCCACGATGCTGTCGCGCCGATGCGGGCCGATGCCCTCTGCTTCGATCAGCCGCTGCGGATACTGTTCAATCACCTCGAACACCTGAAGGCCAAAGGCCTTGATCAGCCGCTGGGCCATGCCGGGGCCGATGCCCTTGATCAACCCGGAACCGAGGTACTTCTGCATGCCCTCGACCGTATTGGGAGCGGCGGTCCTGAGAAACCGAGCTTTAAACTGACGGCCGTGTCTGGGGTCGATGTCCCAGATTCCCCGGGCTTCCACCCACTCCCCGGCGCTGACCGAGGCAATGGTCCCTACGACGGGGACCAGTTCCCGCTGCCCTCTGACATGGACCCGAAGCACGCAGAACCCGCTCTCTTCACTGTAGAAGCTCACGCGTTCAACGGTTCCGACCAGCGTTTCAAGATCCTGATTCCGGTACTCGGAGATGTTTTCGGTCATGCGTATCATCCTGCTGGCAATGCCTACACGAGATTTCTGACGCAAAAACTGTTCAGAATCAACCGGTTTTGTCAATTTCTTTGATATCATAAAGACCGGGAGCGGGCTGCATGATTTTCAACCCTTCAGAATGCTGAATTCTCCTTGACTTTCTGTCCTTTTAAGACTACCCGTGTCCCAAAATGTCTATTAAGAGTATTCTGGTGGCTTCAAGAGAGAGAGATGCAACTTAAGGTTAAAGATGCGGCAAGGCTTCTGAGTGTTTCCGAAAAGACCATCTACCGGTGGCTTTCGCGAGGAAAGATTCCCAGCCATCGCATCAGCGAACAGCATCGCTTCAACCGGGCCGAACTTCTGGAGTGGGCGTCCGCCCAGCAGATCCGCATATCGCCGGAAATTCTGAAAGAGCCCGAGTCTGTCAAGATTCCCCTGTTTGAGGAGGCCCTGCGCGCCGGCGGCATCTATTACCGGCTGGAAGGAAAAGACAAAACCGCTGTATTGCGCAATGCCGTCGGAATCATTCCGCTCCCCGAAGAGGTGGATCGTGAATTTCTTCTCCAGGTGCTTCTGGCCAGAGAATCGGTGGGATCCACCGGCATCGGAAACGGAATCGCCATTCCCCATGTACGGAATCCCATTGTCATGCATATCAGCAAGCCTATGATTTCGCTATGTTTCCTGGAAAACGCCGTGAATTTCGAAGCCGTTGACGGCAAACCGGTGCACACCCTGTTCACCCTTGTGAGCCCGACCATCAAGGCCCATTTGAACCTGTTGTCCAAGCTGGCCTTTGGACTGCGAAGCTCGGGCTTTGCCGAAAAGGTCTCCCAGCAAGCCTCCCGCGAGACAATCTTTGAGGAAGCCCGTCTTCTGGACGTCTTTCTCGCCCAGAAATCCAGTTAAACCGGAGTCGAATCTTTCATGTGGATCATGCTTTTCCTTTCCGCAGTTCTTTTTCTTTTTTTAAGCGCGGCGCTTTGCCTGATGCTTCAGCGCCGGCCTTCGGCTGTGAATACGCTCGGATCGGCAACGGCCGTCATCGGAGGGCTGCTGGCCATGGCATCTGCCGCCGGCGCGCTTGCATCCGGCCAGACACCGGATTTTCAAATCGCCTGGAGCGTTCCCTTCGGCTCCTTTCATATCGCCTTGGACGCGCTGTCCGCCTTTTTTATTCTGCCCATCGGCCTGATCGGCCTGGCCGGCGGACTTTACGGCCGTCGATATCTGGAAGACCGTCTGGGCCGTAAACCGGTCGGAATATCGTGGTGTTTCTACCACCTGCTGTTCGTCGGCATGCTTCTGGTGGCAACCGCGCAGAACGGAATCCTTTTCCTTTTTGCCTGGGAACTGATGTCCCTGGCTTCTTTTTTTCTGGTCATGTTCGATCATGAGCAGGAAGCGGTTTTGACCGCAGGACGCACCTACCTGGTTGCCACGCACCTGGGCGCGGCGTTTCTGCTGGCCATGTTCGTTTTACTGGGAGCGGCGGAACAGACGCTGGAGTTTGACCGGTTTGCCGATCCGGCGACGCCTGCAATGGCGGGCGCCATATTTATTCTCGCCGTGCTGGGCTTCGGCGCCAAGGCAGGATTCCTGCCGATGCACGTCTGGCTGCCCCAGGCGCACCCGGCCGCGCCCTCCCACGTATCCGCAGTCATGAGCGGCGTCATGATCAAAACCGGGATCTACGGTCTGCTTCGCGTACTGACCTTTATCGGGCCTCCGCCGCCATGGTGGGGCTGGACTCTGGTGGCCGTCGGCGCCGTTTCCGGAATCGCCGGCGTACTGTTCGCCCTGGCCCAGCACGACCTGAAACAGCTGCTGGCTTACCACAGCGTCGAAAACATCGGCATCATCTGTCTGGGCATCGGAATGGGTCTGCTCGGGCTGAGCGGCGAAAATTACGCCATGGCAACCCTCGGTTTTGCTGGCGGCCTTCTGCACGTCTGGAATCATGCGCTGTTCAAAAGTCTGTTGTTTTTTGGCGCCGGAGCGGTGGCGCATGCCACGGGCACCCGCAATATTGAACAGCTCGGGGGATTGCTCAAACGCATGCCGACAACCGGCTTCTGTTTTTTTATCGGATCTGCCGCCATCTGCGCCCTGCCGCCGCTCAACGGGTTCGTCAGTGAATTTCTGATTTATCTGTCCGCCCTGGCTGCCGTGACTCAGGCCGGTGCGGCAACCGCCGGGCTGGTGGTCATCGGCGCTTTGTCCCTGATCGGCGGTCTGGCCGCAGCCTGTTTTGCAAAGGCTTTCAGCACGGTATTTCTGGGCGAACCCCGCAGCGATCAAGCGGCTTTGGCCCATGAATCCGCCCTGTCCATGCGTCTGGCCCAGATCCTTCCGGCAGCGATGTGCGCAGTGATCGGCCTCCTCGGGCCTTTTGCGGTTCAGGCCGCGCTTCCCGCGGTCAAGGCGCTGATGCCATCCGCGGCCCAGGCCGGTGTTGAACTGGCCCGGAGCCGGGCTGTGCATCTTCTGTGGCATATCAGCCAGGCAGCGGTTCTGCTGGCGGCACTTGCAGCGGTGCTGCATATGATTCGCTCCCGCCTTCTGGCCAAACACCCGGTCGCCGAATCCGCAACCTGGGACTGCGGATATGCCGCCCCGAATCCCCGGATGCAGTACAGCGCCTCATCCTTTGCCAAACCCCTGACGCGGATGTTCCGGTGGCTGCTTCGGCCGCAGACCCATCTGTACAAACCCGTCGGCCTGTTTCCCGTTCACGCCGGCTTGGAAACCCATACCGAAGATGTGTTCATGCGCTACGGATACGGCCCGCTTTTCAATGCCTTTGCCTGGATGGCGGGTCATCTGCGCTGGCTCCAGCAGGGCCGCAACCAGCTCTATGTCTTGTACATAGCAATAACGCTTATCGGATTGCTCGTGTGGAAGCTTGGATGATCTTATGGCAAATTTTATTCCTGCAATTCATGTGATTCTGGCTGTCGTGCTTTCCCCGCTTCTGCTCGGCGTGATCAACCGAACCAAGGCGATCTTTGCCGGACGTCGGGGTCAACCCCTGTTGCAGCCCTATTTTGACCTGATCAAGCTGATGAATAAGGCGGCTGTGTACAGCCGGACCACCACCTGGGTCTTTCGGGCCGGGCCGGTCATCGGCCTGGCATCGGCGCTCGCCTGCCTGCCGATCGTCCCCCTGGGCGGCGTCAAGGCCCTGAGCGGCTTTGAGGGCGATCTGGTGCTGTTTGCCTATCTCTTCGGGCTGATGCGTTTTATCACCGTGCTGGCCGCCATGGACACCGGTTCCGCTTTCGAAGGCATGGGCGCCAGCCGCGAGGTTCAGCTTTCGGCCCTGGCGGAGCCCGCTCTTCTGGTGGGACTGGGCGCCATGGCCCTGAAGACCGGCAGCCTTTCGCTCACCGGGATTTATGGAAAAATTTCGACCCATATGATCGCCGCCCCGGACGGGCCGGTCGGTTTTCTGGTCGGCATGGCCCTGTTGATCGTCTTCCTGACGGAAAACGCCCGGATTCCGGTAGACGATCCAAACACGCACCTGGAACTGACCATGATCCACGAGGTCATGGTGCTGGATCACGGCGGTGTGGATTTCGCCATGATTCAGTACGGCGCGGCCCTGAAGCTGTGGATTCTCGGAACGCTGCTGACCGGCGTGTTTATTCCGGTTCGTACGCAGAGCGATTTCCTGAACCTGGCTGCCGGCCTTGCCGGGATGTTTCTTCTGGCAATCGTGGTGGGCGTCATCGAATCGACCATGGCCCGCCTGCGGTTGATCCGTCTGCCGCAAATGCTGGTGGCCGCCGTTCTGCTTTCGACCCTGGCCTTTGTGTGGATTCTGAGGTAAATGATGGAAACCTTTATTGATGTTCTGATCATTCTGCTGGTTCTGACAAACTTCCGCCTGCTGGGTTCAAGCCGGATCAGTGCGTGCATTCAAACCACGGCCCTTCAGGCGATTATTCTCAGCGCATTTCCCATCGCGCTTCACACCGATGCTCTGGGTTTTCACCTGATTCTGCTTTCCGGCGCCACCATCGTCGTCAAAGCGATCGTTCTGCCGTGGCTGCTGCGCAAGACCCTTCGGGAAATCAATATCAGCCGGGAAGTTGAACCGCTGATGGGTTATACGGCCTCGATCATCATCGGCGCAGCCCTGCTGGGGCTCTGTCTGCTGATTTCAGAACCGCTTCAAAGCACCCATATCCTCGGCGGTCGAATGTTGATTCCCGGCGCCCTGTTCACCATTCTCTCCGGACTTTTTCTGATTATTTCCCGGCGAAAAGCCCTGACCCAGGTCATCGGCTATCTGGTGCTGGAAAACGGCATTTATGCCTTTGGCGCGGCGCTGGCTGTTGAAGAACCCCTGGTGGTGGAGATGGGGGTGCTGCTGGATGTGTTTGTGGCTGTTTTCGTGATGGGAATCACCATTCATCACATCAGCCGGGATTTTGATCATATTGATACCGACCGCCTGTCGCTGCTAAAGGATTGATGCCTTATGATCTGGGCTGTTCTTCTCGTTCCATCTGTTGCCGGTCTGCTGGCCATGCTGATTCCGATGCGTTCCGCACCCCGCTGGCTGCTCATGACTGCTGCGGCGGCTCATATCACCCTAGTCGCCGGCCTCTGGGTCCGTCCGTCCCCTGCATCCCACTGGATTGCAGCGGATCTGCCGGGCAGGCTTTTTCTGACGATCACCAGCGTGCTCTTTCTCGCCATGGCCTTTTATACGATCGGTTATCTGCGCCGGGAATCGGGAAAGGCCATCAAGGACTTTCAGGAAGGCTTCCTTTTCACCAACAAGCCGGAGGCGACCTTTATCGGATGCCTGCTCTTTTTTCTGGCCACCATGAGCCTGGCCACCCTCAGCCAGCACCCCGGACTGCTCTGGATCGCCGTTGAAGCCACTACGCTGGTCAGCGCACCGCTGATATACTTTCACCGGCACCATCGCAGCCTGGAAGCCACGTGGAAATATCTGCTGATATGCTCGGTAGGCATTGCGCTGGCCCTTCTGGGAAATTTCTTTCTGGTCATTGCGGCCAAGGGAAAGGCCATCGGCCTGGATCTGGCCAATTTGCAGGCCCACGCCACGGCGTTGAACCCGGTCTGGCTCAAGGCGGCCTTTGTACTTTTCGTCGTGGGGTACGGCACCAAGATGGGCCTGGCGCCGATGCACAACTGGCTGCCGGACGCTCACAGCGAGGCGCCGTCGGTGGTCTCGGCCCTGCTTTCAGGCGCGCTTCTGAACTGCGCGTTTCTCGCGATTTTAAGATTTCACGGCATTCTGTCCGCCGCCGGACTCGGAGATTTCAGCAGCCAGATTCTCGTGCTGTTCGGATTCATCTCCATGGCGACGGCCGCGGTCTTTCTGATCCGGCAGACCGATGCCAAACGCATGCTGGCCTATTCTAGCATCGAGCATATGGGAATCCTCGCGCTGGGTACGGGCATCGGAGGGATCGCCGCATCCGGCGCCCTGCTTCATGCAATCAGTCATTCCCTGGCCAAGGCCATGCTGTTTCTGACCGCCGGAAACCTCATGCACCTTTACAATACCAAGGACATTCTGAAAATCCGCGGCGTTCTTCAGGTGGCGCCGGTCACCGGCACGCTCTGGGTTGCCGGTTTTCTGGCCATTGCCGGCTTTCCGCCCTTTGGGTTGTTTCTCAGCGAATTGACGATTTTAACAGGCGCTCTGGAATCCGGGAGATGGCTGGTGGCCTCCGGCTATCTGCTGACTCTGGGCATCATTTTTGTAGCCCTGACCAGGATTTTCCTGACCATGAGTTTCGGCATCAACGAATCCTGGGACCATGCCCGGATTTCCGACCGCGGCATGCGGGAACCTTCATGGTCGTTGCTTCCGGGAATTGCGCTGGGCGCCGGCGTCCTGGCTCTGGGACTGTACGTTCCGCCGAAGCTCTGGCAATGCATTCAAGATGCCGTTTTGGCCATAGGAGTTCATTAAATGGCACAGGTCAGCCCGCTTTTCATTTACAATGGCGAGTCCTTTGAGACCGCAAACTGTCCGGTTTTCGGTTGGGACGATTTTCATTCCACCCTGGTTCAGAACCTGTATTCCGGCGCCAGACTGTCGGCGCTTTTCGTTCGCCATGACCCTGAGGGGCCCCGGCTGACCGCTGTTCTGAGCCTGCCGGAGCATTCGCGGATCATTGTTTTCTCCTGCCGGGTCGGGGACGCCTATCCATCGCTGACTCTGGACTGCCCCCAGGCCCACTGGTTTGAACGCGAGATCGCCGAAAAATGGTCCATTATTCCTGAAGGGCATCCCTGGCTGAAACCCATCCGCTTTGAACGGACGTATTCGGCTCAAAAAATCCGGGCATGCGAAATCGGCGTAACCGACTTTTTTCACATGGTCGGAGAAGAGGTTCACGAGGTGGCGGTGGGACCCGTTCATGCCGGCGTTATTGAGCCCGGACATTTCAGATTCCAGTGCCACGGCGAAACGGTGTATCATCTGGAAATCTCCCTTGGATACCAGCACCGGGGGATCGAACAGGCCATTGCCGGAGGGCCGTCCTCCCGCACGATCCATCACATGGAAACGCTGTCCGGCGACAGCACGATCGGGCACGGCACGGCCTATTGCCGAACAGTCGAATCTCTGTCCGGTATTCAGGCGCCGCCCCGGGCCCAGGAAATCCGCGCCGTGGCTGCCGAACTCGAACGCATCGCCAATCATATCGGAGACCTGGGCGCCCTGGCCGGCGATGTCGGATTCCTCCCCACACTCAACTACTGCGGCCGGATCCGTGGAGACGTCCTGAATCTGACCGCTGAAATCTGCGGCAACCGTTTTGGCCGGGGCCTCGCCGTTCCGGGCGGCGTCCCCTTTGACCTGGACCCCGGACGGGCCGAAAATATTCTCAAGCGGCTGGCCCGGATTCAAAAAGATGCCGAAGAGGCCGTTGAACTGATGTTCGGCACGCCTTCCGTGCTGGCGCGCATGGAAGGCGTCGGGACCATGCCGGTGGAAACAGCCCGGGATATCGGCCTGGTCGGCGTTGCGGCCAGAGCCTGCGGCATTTCCTGCGATGTTCGGTGCGAGTTTCCCTATGAAATCTACCGGTTCAACCTGATTCCGGAATGCACTTGGTCCAGTTGCGATTGCTTTGCCAGAGCCTATGTGCGCTGGCTGGAAGTCAAGCAGTCCATCGTATTTATCTTCGACCAGCTCAGATCCCTGTCCCAGGGGCCGGTCATTATCGAACCCCGGCCGCCGCTGCCCCCGGAACGCATGACAATCAGCCTGGCCGAGGGATGGCGGGGCGAGATATGTCATGTCGCCGGAACCGACGCTCAGGGCCGGTTTTCTTTTTACAAGATTATCGACCCCTCGTTTCACAACTGGTTCGGACTGGCATGCGTCCTTCGCGGCCAGCAGATATCCGATTTTCCCCTGTGCAACAAAAGTTTCAGCCTTTCTTATTGCGGCCACGATCTCTAAGACAAGGAACCCGAGATGCTTGAAGTCTTAAAAGCCAGAATTCACCAGAAATACAGAACCATAGCGTATCCGGACGGCCCGGCCCCCGAGCTGTCCGATCGTTTTGCCGGAAAACCCCTTGTCCGCCCCGGCCTGTGCGGCCGGCTTCAGTGCGCCCGCTGTCTGGAAATCTGTCCGACCGGGGCCATCGAGCTCGGGACGGATTCCGATCCTTTGATCGACATGGGAAAATGTCTGTTCTGCCGGAAATGCGAACAGGTCTGTCCGAGCGGCGCCATTCAATTCAGTCCGGAGTACCGTCTCTGCGCCGCCACCAGAGATGAGCTGATCGTCGGGCCCGATTCGAAGGATCTCAGCCCCGCCTTCAACGCGACCGCGGGCCGTCTGTTCAAGCGCTCGTTCAAGCTTCGGCAGGTCTGCGCCGGCGGATGCGGGGCCTGCGAGGCCGACGCCAACGTTCTCGGCACTCCGGCCTGGGATATGGAACGGTTCGGCATTCAGTTCGTTGCCTCTCCCCGCCATGCCGACGGTCTTCTGATCACCGGGCCGGTGACGGAGAACATGCGCCTTGCCCTGGAAAAAACCTATGAAGCCGTTCCCGCTCCCAAGGTGGTGATCGCCGTCGGGGCATGCGCCATCTCCGGAGGCGCCTATGCGGATCACCCTCAGCAGTGCAACGGCGCATCCGCCATCGTTCCGGTGGATCTTTTCGTGCCCGGATGTCCGCCGCATCCCCTGACCCTTCTCAACGCCCTGCTCCGGTTCATCTGCAGAATTCCCGAATCGGGCAATTCCGGCTGAGAACCTCTCGCGTGCGGAACACCCGTATTTGCGAGGTCTTCCGCATCGCCTCGACAGCGCCCCCTTTGCATCCGGCAAACAGTGCTTATTTTGATTCCAGGTTGTTCCGGAAAACATCCGGATTTCAAAACTGATTTCTTTCTGCAAAGGAGGCGTTTATGCTGACAGATATCCTAATTACCGGTGCGATCATCGGTCTTTTCATGGTTGTGCCCGTCAGTCCCGCCACAGGAACGCAGTTCGAAAAGGCGACCTTTGCCGGCGGCTGTTTCTGGTGCATGGAAAAGCCGTTTGACGAGATGGAAGGCGTTCTGGAAGTCGTATCCGGCTACACCGGCGGCTTTAAGGAAAATCCCACCTACCAGGAGGTCTCGGCCGGGAAAACCGGTCATCTGGAGGCGGTTCAGATCACCTATGATCCTTCGAGGATTTCTTATGAAAAGCTGCTGGATATTTTCTGGCGCCAGATCGATCCCACCGACGCGGGCGGCCAGTTCGCGGACCGGGGCGAGCAGTACCGCTCGGCGATTTTCTATCACACGGACGAACAGCGCCGGATCGCCGAAGCATCCAGGGAAAGGCTTCAATCGCTCGGCGTTTTCGAAAAACCGGTTGCAACCGCGATTCTTGAAGCCGGACCTTTTTACCGAGCGGAAGAATATCATCAGGATTATTACAAGAACCATCCGATTCGCTACAACTTGTACCGGAGCGGCTCCGGCCGGGAAGATTTTCTGAAAAAAACCTGGAAAAACCCAAAACCGGGTCAGAAGCCCGATACGACCGAATTGAAAAAAACGCTGACCCCGCTTCAGTATCACGTGACCCAGGAAGGCGGCACGGAAAAGCCCTTTGACAACGCCTACTGGGATAACAAGAAAGAGGGCATCTACGTGGATGTGGTATCCGGCGAGGTGTTGTTCAGCTCCGAAGACAAGTTTGATTCCGGAACCGGATGGCCGAGCTTCACCCGGCCCGTGAACCCTGAATCCGTCGTCGAACACGAAGACCGCAGCTTATTCATGAAAGTCGTCGAGGTGCGAAGCAAAGAAGCCGGCTCTCATCTTGGCCACGTGTTTTCCGACGGTCCCAGACCCACCGGATTGCGATACTGCATCAACTCGGCGGCTCTGCGCTTTATTCCCCGAGAGGATATGGAAAAGGAGGGCTACGGCGAGTATCTGAAGCTTTTTGAACCATGACATTTCTCGGCCTGCTGCCCTAATTCGTGGCATTTCAGGACGATACAGAAGGTCCAATACCTTCCGCAGTATGTGGATCGAACCCGGATTCTGGCCGCCGCCTCCCTGCATATGGGTTTTATTTGACGCTTACTACCCGATGCGTTACATCAAATATATGATCCCAGCTTGAGAGAAGGAGGCATGCCATGCGACTTGATCCAAACTGGAAATCCAAAGCCGTCAGTGCCGAGGACGCAGCCGCCCATATAAAAAATGGTATGAGGGTGTTTATCCACGGCGCAGCGGCAACGCCAACCCCCTTGATCGCTTCGCTATGCAAGCGGCCGGACTTGGAAAATGTCACCCTTTATCACCTTCACCTTCTGGGAGACATTCCCTTTGCCAGCGCGAGCCAGCAGGGCCGCTTCTTTTCCGTCTCGCTCTTCACCGGGGCCGACCTGCGCAAACCCATTGAAGAAGGGCGTGCGGACTTCATGCCGATCTTTCTGGGCGACATTCCCAGGTTGTTTGCCTCCGGTACAATCAGGCTGGACGCGGCGATTGTGCAGTTGTCTCCGCCCGACCGCCACGGATTCTGCACGCTGGGAACTTCGGTGGATGCAGCCAGGTCGGCCGCAGATTCGGCACGCATGGTCATTGCGGAAATCAACGATCAGATGCCGAGAACTTACGGCAATACGGCAGTTCGTTTCGACAGGATCACCGCCTTTATCCACACAGACCGCCCGCTTATCGAACATCCGACATCGCCTGAAACGAGCGTCGAGGCGCGTATGGGCGAGCTCATTGCCGATATTATCGAAGACGGCGCTACGCTGCAGATCGGAATCGGAAACATTCCGGATGCCGTGCTCAGCAGGCTCCATGACAAGCACGACCTTGGCGTCCATACGGAAATGTTCTCCGACCGCGTGGTTGACCTGGTGGAGGCGGGCGTCATCACAAACCGCCTCAAGAAGGTCCACCCCAACCGGATCACCACCAGCTTTGTCAATGGTTCGAGGCGTCTATTCGACTTTGTCGATGACAATCCTACGGTGGAGTTCCACCCCTGCGACCGCACAAACGACACCGCACTCATCCGGCAGAACGACAAGTTTGTTGCCATCAATGCCGCCTTGGAGATCGACCTGACAGGGCAGGTATGTGCGGATTCCCTTGGGCACAGGATTTACTCGGGTATCGGCGGGCAGATGGATTTTATTCACGGCGCCGCCCTGTCCAAGGGGGGAAAGCCGGTTATTGCCATTCCGGCCACCGCCGCCAGAGGGACCGTGTCCAGAATTGTTCCGGAGCTCAAGCCCGGCGCCGGAGTGGTGACAACCCGGGGACATGTGCATTGGGTGGTGACCGAGTTCGGCGCGGTCAATCTGAACGGTAAGACGCTGCGGGAACGCGGAGAGGCTTTAATCAGCATTGCTCACCCCGATTTTCGCTCCGAACTCCGGAATTCCTTTGCAAGGATCAGACATTTTGTCCTGGGTTGAAGCGTGAGCGGTTTCCCCCGCTAATCCGTCCCTGACTCTCCGGGTTGTTCCGGTTTTATTTCAGCTTGTCAGCAGGGTCAGTCGCTGTGCGCGGCGCTCCGGCCGGCAAGCCAGCCGGTTGAGAAAGCCGCCTGCAGATTGTATCCCCCTGTGTAGGCCTGAATATCGAGCAACTCTCCTGCAATGAAGAGCCCCTTTGTTTTTCTGGATTCCATGGTCCTGGGGTCAATCTCCCGGGTGTCTATTCCGCCGGCCGTGATAATCGCCTCGGCGAACGGTCTGTATCCGGTCACCTCCAGCCGGAAATCCTTGAGCCAGGTTCCGAGGCGCTTGCGTTCCTTTGCAGAGATATTGCAGACCGGACGATCGGCAGAAATGCCGATGGAATCCAGGCAGACCGGAACCATTTCCCGAGGCGCCAGTCCCCGCAGAAGGCTGTTGACCTGCTCTTTGCCCCGCGAATCAATGTCGCGCTGAAGACGTGCATCCAGCTTGTTTTCATCAAGGGCGGGTTTGAGGTCGATGGAAAAGGTCACTTTGTGCCCGTTGCGGAGGCTGTCCACTGCTTCACCGCTCAGGGTGAGAACAGCAGGTCCGGTCAGCCCGAATTCGGTAAAGACAACCTCGCCGAATGCTTCTCTTTTTTTCTTGCCGTTGACAAGCATCCGGACGTTGACATTGCGAAGATTGAGTCCGGCCATTCTTTTGGCTTCATCCCCGGAGGTTTCAAGGGGGACAAGCGCCTGGCGGACCGGAATTACCGTATGCCCCGCGGATTCGGCAAGGCGGTAGCCGTCTCCGGTCGAACCTGTAGCCGGATAGGAAGCGCCGCCCGTGGCTAGGATAACGGCATCGCAGGGGAATTCCTCGCCTTTGGAAACAATACCGGCAACGGATCCATCCTGTATCCGTATTTGATCAACCGGCGCGGCATATCTGATCCGGACCCCGGACCTTTTAACCCATTGCAGAAGCGCTCTGTGGACATCCGGCGCCTTGCCGCTCGCCGGAAAAACACGGCCCCCTCTTTCGACGACCAGTTCAAGGCCCAGCGCATTGAGGAATTCCATGAGATCGGTATTGAAGAACCGGGCAAAGGCCTGCCGAAGAAAAGGTCCGGTTTTGCCGAAATGAGAAATAAACTCGGATAGCTCGGCGACATTGGTGATGTTGCAGCGGCCTTTTCCCGTAATGCAGAGCTTGAGTCCGGTCCGGTTCATTTTTTCAATCAGAAGCGTTTCAGCGCCTGCTTCCGCTGCCTGACCCGCAGCCATAAGCCCTGCCGGTCCGCCGCCTGTGACAATGACTCTTCGCGTCTTCATATATTCGTTGGCTCTCTTGAATTCTCGGCATGTTCATGCGGAATTTATGAACGGGATCATCGTTGGAATTGAGGTGATATCAAAGCGAACAGCCCCGGGCGAGAATCCGGCGCTGAATCATCATCAGCTTTCTGTTGAGCTCGTTTTCCAACCGCCGGTCGGGCAGAAATTCCACCGCGGCAAAATGCAGCGATTTATCTGAAGCGTTTTCCTGAGCAGACGAGGATCGGCGCACACGGGCTTTAACATTAAAGGGTTTTGTGTCGATATACAGGATCAGTTGAATCAGGTCGTTCAGCTTGACCGGACGGGATCGGCTGTAGCTGAATTGAGCGCCTCCCAGAGAGAGATCCAGTGGATGGGTTTTTTGCTCTTCAAACAGAATCTCAATGCCGCTGTCCGCTGAGAGCTGCATCCGGTAGTTCATCCGCATGTCAAAGTCGGCCAGATCCGTCCTGCGTTCAAATACCAGGGCGACCACTTTTTCATCGGATGCAATCAGATAGTCGGTCCGGATTTCCAGAAATTCCACCATGAACCCGAACCGTTCGATCCGGTCCTTTCTTCGCCCAAGAAAGGTCAGGCTCAGCTGCTCGTTAAGACGGGATTTGTTTAAGGGCGGAAAGGTCTGGGAGACAACGATTCGATCGTCATCGGCTTCGTAGATGCTTCCTTTGCAGGCAAGACTGCCGCCCCGGCGCCCCTCCGAGGTCAGTATGACGCTAATGCCGGGCTTCAGAACGCTCATCTCCTGCCGCTTTCATTGTGCACTTTATTTCCGATCCTTAGCAACCAGCCGTATATCTCAATAGATAAACCGCATCGTCGTGTCAAGGGGCATGCGAGTTGTTTCTGGGGCGATGGCAGATCGATATTGAAACGAAACTCGTTAATGTTCCTGGAAGCCAAAAAATAAGAAATTTTTCCGCACCTTGAAACACATGTCCCTTTACGCGGCTTGCCAAAACCGAATAATTTAACATGAAAATTAAAAAATATATGTCATTCAGTCAATAAAGATTTACAAAAACATTAATGGCGTCAAATATTTTTCTTGACATTCTATACGCATTTTAGGAAAGTTCAAAATGTAAATACAATAAAGATATGCAGTGGCCGGATTGTAATAAAAATGGGAGGTGGTGGGGGAAAATCAAAAACTTCTGATCAACAATGGTTATCAAGAATCATTTATTAACAGGTCCCCGAAAGGAGGAAGGTGATGGCAGCTAAGTCTTTGATCCGAAATGTAACATCTTTAAGCAGCGAACTCATTCAGAAAAAGGAACAGGCGAAGTTTGAATACTGGGGGGCGACGCCCGCCGAGGCAAGGCGGGCCGCAGTAGCAAAAAAGAAAGGTCTGCATGACAAACGTACCACCCTCAAGGAGGCCGTGGCCCGCTATGCCAAAGACGGCATGAATCTCGGTCTCGGCGGCTTTGTTAATACCCGGACTCCGGTCGCCATTGTTCACGAGATCATTCGCCATGGCGCCAGGAATTTAACGCTTTCCATGCAGTCCAACTCCATTTGCTGCGAGCTTTTGGCGGCCGCCATGATTATTAACCCGGACCATGTTTCCATCAAAAGAGTCGAGCTGGCTTGGTGGGGCTATGAGGTCATCGGCATCGCGCCTTTGCTGCGGCATCTTGTACAAAATGGAATAATTGAGCTGGACGATTACACCAACTACGGTATGTCGGCCCGGTTCAAGGCCGGCTCCATGGGCATTCCTTTTATTCCGACGCGGGATCATGGCGGAAGCGATATGGAACTGGTCAACCGGGGCCGGATGATTGAGTGCCCCTTTACCGGTGAAAATATATACCTGGTTCCGGCCTGTCATCCGGATCTGGGGATCGTTCATGTGCAGGCGGCGGATATGCACGGAAATGCGCGAATTTTTGGCGCACTGTGCACCTGTCCCGAAATCGCACAGGCAGCCGTTCATACCATTATGACCTGCGATCAGATCATTCCCAACGCCAGCATTCGTCAACATCCGAATCTGACGGAAATTCCCTATGCGGTGGTCGATGCCGTGGTTGAGCAGCCTCTTGGGGCCTATCCGGGTGCCAGCTATGGCTACAACTGGTTCGATATGCCTGAATTCCTTGCATTCAGAGGCATGTGCGATGAATTCAGAAAGACTGGAAACAAAGACAAGCTCAAAGCCTGGTTTGATAAATACATCTTCGGCTGCGAGACCTTTGATGATTTTCTGGCAACCCGGCCCTACAAGACAATTAAGGAACTCAGGCAGCGCGATGGTGTTCAGCCCATCATTCTGGAGTAACAGGGTTGCTTGCAAAAACAATTAAGAAATTCATAATACCGCAAGGAGGGAAAAATGGCTGAATATGGTCCATTCGAAATGATCGCTTTTACCGGTTCCAGAGTCCTGGAAGACAACAAGATCGTGTTCGTCGGAACGGGTCTGCCCATTATCGGCGCCATGCATGCCCAGTTGACCCATGCGCCGAGTCTGAACATGATTTTTGAGGCCGGCTCGCTGGCAGCGATTCTTGAGCAGGGCATGCCCCTTTCCGTGGGCGATACACGTGCTTTCCGCAAGGCGGTTTTTGCCAAAGGGCTTTGCTCCGTTTTTGAGTTAACCCAGAGGGGCTATGCGGATTACGCGTTTATTGGCGGTGCTCAGGTCGATATGTACGGGAATATCGGGTCTACCATCGAGGGCGGGGATTACCTCCATCCTACCGTAAGGTTCCCCGGAAGCGGCGGCGCGGGCGCCATGGCGGCTAACTGTGAACAGACGATTGCCATCATGGCTCTTGAGAAACGTCGTTTTGTTAACAAGGTTGACTTTATCACCAGTATCGGTTTCGGCGACGGCTCCCCGGATTACCGTAGGAAAGCGGGCGTTATGGGATCCGGACCCTATCGCGTTATTACCAACCAGGCTCTGTTCGGGTATGATGAGAATAGCCGGCGGATGGTGCTGCTCGAGGTGCTGCCCGGAAAGACTGCCAAAGACATTCAGGAACTGGTCAGTTTCGAGCTTCTGATTTCTCCTGATCTGAAAGATATGGTTGAGCCCAGTGAAAATGATCTGAAGCTGCTTCGTGAAAAGTGCGATCCTGACGGGTACTTCCTCAAACGAAAAGTTAAGTAAATATAATTAATTCAGCATATTGCGCCGGGCCGGAGACCGATCGTGTCTTCGGCCCGATCTATTAAGAAGGGTTCAGATGCTGTTGCGCGCGAATGAGGCATTCTTTAAAAAGATCGGCAGGCAGGGCAAAAGGGGGTGAAAATGTATTCTTTGAATAAAACCCCCGCACAAGGCTCTTGTACGGGGGTTTGTATATGTTACTTCATCCAGGGTTTGCCGACGGGAAGGTTGATTCCGAGATCGGCGAAAATCACATGCGCCATAATGTACCAGGCGCTCGCCGCGCAGATGATCAGATCGATGGCGGCGATCTTGGTCATCGCCGGGTAGCCGAAATGGGCCAGATCCAGGCCGATGAAGCCCAGCAGAAGCGTCAGGAAGGTGAATGCCAGCATACCATTGGTTCTCATCGAACCGACAAACATAATGGCCGTGTAGATGGTCCAGACAATGAGAAAACAACCCACTTCCACAGCACCGGATTTGTAAATGTCAAAGTGGTTCAAAAGGAATATAACCGCCAGACAGATCCAGAATGCGCCATAAGAAGTAAAGGCGCTGTATCCGAAATTGTTTCCGGTTTTCTGCTCCTGCAGGCCCGCGATCATTTGGGCGAGCCCGCCGTAAAAAAGTCCGCAGGCCACAACCGGGCCGACACCGCACCAGCCCAGATTATGAAACTGCAAAATCATCGTGGTTAATGCAAACCCTCCCAGGCCGACTGCCGCCGGATTCCCCAGTTTTACTTCTGCCATTTCATCCTCCTTGAATTATGATGTTTAATATGTCTCTCCTCAGGAGAGCTTGTTTGGGCGATTTGGCCGAACAAAAAATCGAACTTTCAATATAACCTATTGAAAAACCAACAAAATAATAATAAAAAATTATTTATATAATGAATATTGTTCAAACTAAATAAAACATTTATGTTTGTCAAGGGCAATGTTGTACCGGGGATATGGCCCGGAAAGAATTTTCGAGCGTTCAAGTCAACAGCCTGCTTTCCACAATGGCCGCTGTTCACGAAAATGCTCCAGGAACTTCGGCATGACTTTTTCTATTGGTCGGATCTGTTGCGTTGCGAATTGAAACGTTTGTCAGAATTACGTTTCAAAATCGAGGGGTTTCTTGAATTTTTCAGGATTTCAGGCGAGGCTGAACATGGCTTGATCCACCGGCTTGATTTTTGACGATGCCGTGAGGAAATTTTCCAAAAAACCGAATCCAAAGAAAGTTGAGACCGGCCGTCGCGATCCGGTTTATCAGGCTGTTGAAAAACTGCGCCTGAGTCCGCCATTCAGCGTTGCGCGGCGCTCGCCAATGCTCACATATGCTTGAAAATGCTGCGCTTGTCGCATCGCCGTGCGCCTTGCCTGACGGCCTGATTCTTGTTTTTCAATACCCTGTTATAAATCGAACTGGGCACGTATTTTAAAAACTCTGGTGGTAGGCAGATTGAGGATTTTCTCGATTCCGGTTTCCTCGGCGATGGCGACAAGCCTGGATTCGATCTCCTCCATGGAGGGCGCGATGAAGGTGAACCACACATTGAAGTTTCCCTGGCGGACGTAATTGTGGGTCACGCCGTCATATCGATTGACGCATCGGGCGAATGTGTCGATGCGGTCCTCCGGCACTGCGGCGGCGCACAGGGTGCTGACAAAACCGAGCCTGGCGGGGGTAAGATTGGCTCCGATGCGCCGGATGATGCCGTCCCTTTTCAGCCGTGTGACCCGCTCCAGAACCTCTTTTTCGCTGAGGCCAAACTCTGCGGCCAATGCAAGATAGGGCTTGGACTCCATCGGAAAGTCCGATTGAATTCTGTTGAGTATTTTTTTATCCGCGTCATCCAACCGGGACATGACTCACTCCTTGAAGTCGGCCTGAAGAAAGCGAATCCGGACCTTGCGGGTTCGCGGTCCGTCGAATTCGCAAAAAAAGATTCCCTGCCAGGTTCCGAAGCACAGTTCGCCCTGTTCGACCGCGACCAGCACGGACGAACCGATCATCGAGGCCTTGATATGCGCCGGAGAGTTGCCTTCCAAATGCCGGTAAGGGCCCTGAGGCGGAACCATCCGGTTCAAGGCCGTCACAATATCCAGGGCCACGCTGGGGTCGGCGCTTTCATTGATGGTAACGGCCGCGGTTGTATGCGGAACGTAAAGGAAGCACAGGCCTGAGACAAAGCCCAAGGATTGAATCCATTTCCGAACTGAGTCGGTGATATCGACCAGTTCGGTTTGAGACCGGGTCTTGACGGAAAGAATCATAAGGCGCTCCCTTTTCGGCTTTGATCGGCGGAAAGTAGATTCCAGGCGTTGTTATATGGAGCATCCGGTGGGCCTGGGAAGACCCGACATTTTGCACGCTCCCTTGCCGGGACCGGCGGGAAAAAGCTCGTACAGATAATTCTGGGTAAAGCCGGTGACCTTGCACAGAATCCGGACCATGGGCGCGATGCCGTTTTTCTGGTAATAGTCCTGAATGACATGAATGACCTTCCAGTGATCGTCGGTCAGCGCCTCGATGCCCTCTTCCTTCTGAACCCATTGAACCCATTCAGGGCACCAGGATTCGAAGCGATCGAGAAATCCGTCTTCACTGACCGTAAACTTCTTTCCCTGAAACTCGACTTCCGGCATAGGTTTCTCCTTATTTTGCTGCAAAAATATTAGATGCCTGCCGTGCTGTCAACCTGAAAGCATCCGTGTATAAACCGGTCCGGCAAGATGTTTTCCGGATTACACTTGAATTGTGCAATATCTTAGCACGAAATGAAAAACAATTGAACCTAATCCGATTACGGGATATGGGATCCTGTAAGAAAAACATTACGGTCCGCAACCGGCCGAAATGAAATCATGGAACATAATGGCCAACAGGTTCAACAGGTTGAAAATCCATGCCGGCTGATTCTGCTTCGGGTGAATCCGGGCCCAGAATTGTCGTCATCACCGGACCCACGGCGGTGGGAAAGACCGGTGCGGCCATTGAACTGGCCCTGCGCTTCAACGGCGAGATCATCAGCGCGGATTCCATGCAGATCTACCGCCATATGGACATCGGCACGGCCAAGCCCGATGCGGTCCAGCGATCCCGTGTCGTGCATCACATGATTGACCTCGCGGATCCGGATGAGATGTTTGACGCTCGGCGGTTTTCCAGTCAGGCTCGAGAATTGATTGCAGCAATTTCCGAACGCCGGAAGCTTCCGTTTGTTGTTGGCGGCACGGGCCTGTATATCAAGGCCCTGCTTCGAGGGCTGTTTGAATCGCTTCCGCGCGACTCGAACATTCGATCCCGCCTGAAGGCCGACGCGATGCAAATCGGCACGTCAGGATTGCACGAAAGATTGAAAACCGTCGATGCCGAGGCCGCTGAAAAAATTCATCCAAACGACGCATTTCGCATTATTCGGGCTCTTGAGGTTTTTGAACTCACCGGAAAGCCGATTTCTTATCATCATCAGGAACATGGATTCAGAAATCCGTTTTACCCCGCGTTGAAAATCGGACTTTTGATGGATCGGGATTTGCTTTACCGGCGCATCGACGAGCGGGTGGACGCCATGGTGGCAGAAGGACTGCTCGAAGAGGTTCAAGGACTGCTGGAGAAGGGTTATTCAGCCGATCTGAATTCCATGCAGTCGATCGGCTATCGGCATATGGCCGACTTTATTCAGGGACGAATGGATTGGGATCAGACCCTGTTTCTGCTCAAACGCGATACGCGGCGATACGCCAAGCGGCAGATGACCTGGTTCGGAGCGGACAGAGAAATCCGGTGGCTCGAAGCGGATCAATGGCCCAAAGCCATCGAGTGGATCGAGGCGTTTATCGGGGATGATGTTTGCGCCGGATCATGATCGGCTTTGCCGGATTTTCGATTCAGGCTGGAATCCGGGTTGTTTCCTGCAATGGCTGTTTCTCAGGATTCGTACTTGCGGTTTCTTCCGGTCCGACCAGCGCATCCGCCACCATGGAAGACAGCAATCGAATCTCGACTCCCATCTTATAATGGTCATTGAGATCGCTGAGCTGAGTATGGCAGTTTTCACAGGCGGTGACGACGATTTTGGCGCCGGTGGCCAGTATCTGATCGACTTTGACTCTGGCGGATTTCATTCGGAAATCCAGGGTGTCCTCGCCCATGGCGACCAGGCCCCCGCCTCCGCCGCAGCACCAGTTGTATGCGGGATCCGGCGACATCTCCCTGAAGTCCTGGGCAAGATGACGCAGAATCTCCCGCGGCTCGTTGATCACGCCCCCGTTCCGGGCGATCTGGCAGGGATCATGGTAGGTGATCGGGCCATTGCATCTGGACCGGTCCACCCGGATCAGCCCCTCTCTAAGGTATCGGGCCATCTCCTGAACGATCGAAACCACCTCGAAGGGCTGCTTTCCGGAAAGCTGTTTCATCACCCGGAAGGCGGTGCCGCATTCGCAGGCAACGACTTTTTTCACCTTCAGACGTCTGGCTTCGTCGATGATGCGCTCCAGAATGAGCCGGGTCCGGGCGGGATCTCCGAGAAAAGCGCCGAAGTTGACCGCCTCAAAAAAACTCAGGGTCCAGTTCCGGCCGGCGGCATTGAAAATCGCGGCAGCCGGAATGATCGAACGGGCGCCGGACAGGGGGACATAAAGAATGTCGGCTCCCTGGACATCCACGGGAATGGGAATTTGCCCTGACGGGGATTTCCATTTTTCAACAACCCGGCTCTCCAGGCTTTTAATGCCGGTCAGAAAATCCTTCTTGAAAAGCGCCAGGGATTTTCCTTTTTCGATTGAGGTGTCGGCAAGCAGGGACAGCATCTCGGGCTCTCTGCGAGCGCCCACGAGCAGCAGCTTGGCCAAGGACATCAGCATTTCAGTGTCGATTCCATGCGGACAGTAGACCATGCATCTTCTGCAGCCGGTGCATGAAAAGGCCGCCTCATAGAGTTCCTGCAGCGCATCGTCGTTGAGTTCCTTTGCTTCGCTGAGCCTTGGAAAAAACCTCCCTTGAGCCTTGAAGTATTTCTGGTATATTTTCCGGATGATTTCCGCCCGATACGCGGCGATGTATCTGAGTTGAGGCATGGATGCATGAACGTGGCAGGCCTGAACGCACAGACCGCAACGAGAACAGGTTTCCAGGTAAAGCTTCATTGCCCGGCTGAGGTTTTCACGGAACAGTTTCAATAAATCATTCCGAATATTCTGATCCATGGACTATCCTCTTCTGAGTTTATTCATCGCCACCGATGTAAAGGCATGCATCAGCTTGCTGAAAGGGAAGATCATCAAAAAAAGGTTTGCAAAAAAAACATGCAGAACCAGCATGAATGCGTGGCCCGAGTTCAGCACGGCAAAGTTCAGCTCAGGTTTTAAATAAAGCAGGCTGAGAAGATAGTCACGGTAATTTTCCACCAGCAGGGCGTCGTATCCGTACCAGCGCCTGGCCCAATCCATCTGGCTTCCGAAAAGCGCTGTCAGAAAGATCAGGATCAGCAGGAAATAATCCCCGGGCGTTGATAGTTCGCGGACTGGAGAGAAAAAACGTCTTCCCAGAAAAAAAAGCAGGGACAGGCAGAGAATCAGTCCGACAAAGCCCCTGCCCGGGAAAACCTCGTGCGGAATGATCTGAAAGATTCCGAATTCCCCGAAAAGCTCGATGTGGCCGATTATGAGCAGGAAAAAACCGATATGAAAGAGCATTAAAAAAACCCACAGCAGTGGATTGTGCTTTCGAATTGTCGGAAACAGGAGGGCGTCATGAATGGCCCAGAGGCGACCGGGATGCTTTTTGGGAAAAATCTGAAGCGCGGCCGGATATTTGGGGGTTCTATAGATGGTGAACAGCCGCAGGCCGGTCCCGATGAAAAAGACCGCGAAGGCCAGATACGTCATGGGAACAAGAATCACGTAATAGAGTGTTTGCACGGTTTGGGTCCGATGATTTGATAGCGATGCGCTATACGGGCGAAAGGCGGCGCGGGCACTTATTTTACGCGCCGAATGTAAAATTTGAATACCTTGTCGCCCTTTTCGGTTTTCAGAATTTCATTCCCCGTGGTTCTGGCCCAGGCCGGAAAGTCCGTCAATGAGCCCGGGTCGGTGGTATGAGCTTCGACCACCTGGCCGATTTGAACCTCCTTGATTCCCCTGCTGATTTTAACCACCGGCATGGGGCAGGGCAGATCCTTGAGATCCAGGATCTTGTCAGCTTTGATTTCGTCGTTCACCCTATTCCTCCTTATATAACATTTGCAGCATCGAGTATATGTTGCGGACATGCCGTGTTTGTCAATCTTAATTGATGGCCTCGTAACAAGTTTATGCGCAGCGGGCTGAACCCTTCGAGTTTGCGGAACCGGAAAGATCTCATGTCAGGTCGGCGGCGTCTGATTGGATTTCAACAGGAGCGTCAGCAGGGAACCGCCGCCGATCAGCAGTCCGGTCAGAACGACGGCCGCGGAAAAATGGCCGGCGTCGGCCATCATTCCCATGCCGGCAGGGATCGCTCCTCCGCCGATCAGGAATGCCCCGGGGATGGACAGTGAGATTGCGATATTCCGAAACTGCGGGGGGCCGATCATCGAAAGGGCCGCAAATCCTGCCGGGAAAAAGCATACGGCCAGCATGGGCTGCAGAAAAACCGCAACAATCATCCAGGCTCCGGATGTCATGCCGA
>Ga0265294_10000526_pt1 | contig 51051 bp, 37 predicted proteins | sample MunlanPumphouse3_FD_192504 | JGI IMG/M metagenome (GOLD analysis project Ga0265294, IMG submission 192504) | Groundwater microbial communities from a municipal landfill in Southern Ontario, Canada - Pumphouse #3 | ecosystem: Environmental > Aquatic > Deep subsurface > Groundwater | place...
GAATCACCAGCATGTCGCTGGCGTGAATCGGCTGCCACCCGCGCATGCTGGACCCGTCGAATCCAAAACCGTCCTCAAAAACAGACGCTTCCAGCTCGCAGAGCGGCACGGTGAAATGCTGCCATACCCCCGGAAAATCCAGAAATCGAATGTCCACCACCCTGACCCCTTTGGCCCTGGCCATCTCCAATACCTTCTCTGGCGTCATAAATTACTTCCTCCTCGCAATTTTCATAATGATCAGAGCCGGCCGGATCAAATCGCATCCTTGCCGGTTTCACCGGTACGGACTCGAATAGCCTCTTCAACCGGAAGAATAAAAATCTTGCCGTCGCCCAGTTTTCCGGTATTCGCCGCTTTTCGAATCGTTTCGACCACCAGATCCGCCATGGCGGCTTCCAGAACGATTTCAATCTTTAATTTCGGCACGAAGTCCACTATATATTCGGCGCCCCGATAGATTTCCTTGTGACCCTTCTGTCGGCCATACCCTTTGACTTCGGAAATCGTCATTCCCTGTATCCCGATTTCGTTCAAAGCTTCTTTTACCTCGTCAAGCTTAAAGGGCTTGATGACTGCTTCGATCTTTTTCATGATCTTCCTCCTTGTTGACGGTCTGTTTCGGAAACGGACCCGGTCGGATTATAACAGACCCATGCAAATCTTCTACTCATTTTTCTAAAAGGCTTGATCTTTTTCCGAAGCATGAAACGCCTCGGGCTTTTCAACGGTCAGCACTTCGAGGACAGCGCTTTTAATCTTTTGCACCTGTGCCGGATCTTCGATTTTCTGGCCGTCGAAATCCCTGACGTAAAACACATCGACCACCTGGTCCACCATGGTCGAGATCTTGGCGACCCACACATCCAGGCCGCATTGAAACAGGGCATGGGTCACGCCGTACAAAAGTCCTGTAAAATCATGGGTAAAAACCTCGACGATGGTAAAAAAATTTGAACTCCCGTTATCCACCACAACCAGATCGGGACGAATGCCGGCGGGAGGTTTTATGTGCCTGGATTCCCTGAGCTTGCGCTGAAGCGCAGAGGAAAGATCCAGTTGTCCGGACAGGGCGGCTTTCAGGGATTTTTCAGCTTGAATCCATTTTTCATGCTCGAACAAAGTATCCAGGGGCGCTTTGACCTTGAAGATGTCCAGAGCGATGTTGTTCCGCCAGGTGTAAACCTGCGCTTCAAGAATGTCGAAGTTGTGGAGCGTGAATATACCGGCGATCTTTGAAAAAAGTCCGGGACGATCCTTGGCGCAAACCGTTACGGTTCGCGTGCCGGAACCGTTGATCGGGGCGATTTTCCAGACGACCTCCTCGTTGCCGAGCGTTTGAAACAGACGGATATGGTCGCAGATGTCCTCGGCCGAGCTGTACAACAGATACCGGGGAGACATGATTTCGATGAGTTTGCCTGGCACCTCCTTTTCCGAAGCCGGCCAGGCGGCAACGACCCGCGCTTTTTTTTGCTCTACGCGGGCAATGGCTTCGCTGCTGGCAAACTCGCCTTTTTCCATAATGCCGAGAGTTTTTAGAAAAAGATCTCTCAGCAGCGTCCCGGTCCACTCGTTCCAGGCCTTGGGGCCGGTTGACATGGAATCGGCGACGGTCAGAAGGTAAAGCATTTTCAGCCGATCCGCGGTTTTGATGCGGCGGGCGCAGACGATGGAGGTTTCTTCATCATTGGTGTCCCGGCGGGTCGCCGTTTTTGCGAGCAGCAGATGCTCAGCCACCAGAAAGGAAACGGTCTCGACGTCCTCCGGTGAATACCCGCGCCGGCTGAAAAAATTCCGAACCAGGTGCTCACCAACCGCGCTGTGGTTTCCTTCAGCCTCGCCTTTTCCGATGTCGTGAAGCAGCGCCGCCCAGTAAAGCAGGGTCGGATTGGAAAGATCCTTTATGATTTTATGATAAAACGGATCGGTTTCCGGCAGCCACCGAAAGTTTTTCAGGGTTTGAACCGTTCTCAGGGAATGCTTGTCGACCGGATACAGATGATAGGTATCGTATTGAATGCGATGGACGATGCCGTCGAATTCAGGGATGAATTTCTGCAGAAATCCGGTTGTCAGCATTTCATTGAGCACGCTGAAACCCTGGGTCTGCGCCGAAAGAATCCCTTCAAACGCCTCCATCGCAGAACGACTGGCAATAAAGGGTTCGTCCATCAGATCCAGGAGTTTGCAAAGGGTCCGGCGGGCATGTGAGCTGAGCGGCACCTGCAGCCTGGCGCTCTCCTCGAATATCTTCATCAGCAGACCCGGCCCAAGGGCCGCTTCCCTTTCCGAGGAAAAATCCAGACGTCCCTTGCGAAGCACAATCCCCGGCGCGCAGTCCGGCTCGGGTTCAGGGCGTTTTTTTGAAAGGCCGCGGGCGTACCCGATTTCATAGAGGAAGGTTCTGTTGAGCTGTTTGATAAATTCCATCTGCCCGTGGAGTTTGCCCAGGAATCTTTCAACCGGCTTCTGCCCCTTTTTCTCGTCAAAGTTCAGTTCGTTGGCGAGCCGGATCTGGTGCTTGAAATACAGCTGATCGCATTTCCTGCCCGCAAGATGGTGCAGGCGGTTTCTCACGACAAATATGAAGGCCAGGGCATTGGAGAGCATGTGAAATTCGTCACGGGACAGATACCCCGCATCTTCAAGACCCTTTCGTCCTTCCGCGGGGTTTGAAATGATTTTGGCGATCCAGAGCATGACATGGTAGTCTCTTAATCCGCCTCGGCCCTCCTTCAGGTTGGGCTCCAGCCGATAGCTCGAGTCGCCGAACTGGGCGTGGCGGTTCCGGTTGTTCTCCACCTGCCAGGCGATCAGGCGGTCGGTCTGCCGGTTCAGAACCTGTTTTCGAATCTCCTCCACCAGGTCGTCGAAAAGCAGGGCCTCTCCGCAGATGAAGCGGGCATCTAGCAGCGAGGTAAGGACCTGAAAATCAATTTTTCCGATGGAAATGCATTCCTTTAAGGACCGCACCGCGTGTCCGACCTCCAGGCCCAGATCCCACAGCGGATACAGCAGGCTTTGAATAAACGCCTCGGCCTCGGGCGGCACCTTTTTTTTGAAAAGCAGCAGAATGTCCACGTCCGAATGAATGCACTGCTCCTGTCTGCCGTATCCTCCCTGGGCGACCAGGACCAGGGGATTTTTGCGGGTCATCTCTTGCAGCGGCTCATAACGCGCAAAACTTTCGGAAAAATAAGCATCCAGAATATTGCTGTGCGCGATCATGAAATTCGGCAGTTTTTTTTCGAGAAACTGTTCGATGAGAAGGACCCGCTTTTGCTTGAGATGTTCCACGGGCAATAAAAGGCCTGCCGGTTCAGAATTGAGCATGGTATGATCGCGACCCTGGTTGATTGGTTTCATTTCTGTTCCATTTGCAAAGCAAACCGCATGCCACGGGCGGCATATTCGGCGCCGCAGGCAACATGAACGGTATTGCCGGTATGGGGCTTGTCACCGTGTTACAAATTTGTCTGCGCCCTGTTTCCCAGAACGGCTTTCCAGATACCGGCCACCCTTTGCTGAAGACCGGCGAACCTTTCTTCCGGAATCTCATGACTGCTCTGCTGAAGGCTGAGGCGGTGTCCGGCCGCACGGTAGATGAGGTAAATCTGCCGGAGCGTATGGGCCGTATGGGGGTCTAGAATTCCGGTTTCCATCAGGGACTGAAGCAATCGGACAATGTCGGTCCACCGCATCAGCTCCGGATAGGTATGGGCGTGGAGCAGGACCAGATATTGAACGATGAATTCGATGTCGACGATGCCGCCGGGGCCCTGCTTGAGATCAAACCATCCCGGCCGGTGCTTCAGCAGTTCGCTTCGCATTCGGGACCGCATGGACAAAATTTCTTCCCGCAAACCATCTTCTGTCCGGGGTCGGGCCAGCACCTGTCGGCGGATGTCCTCAAACCGAAGGGCCAGGAGGCCGTCTCCGGCAATGGGTCTTGCCTTGATCAGGGCCTGGTGCTCCCAGGTCCATGCCTTTTCTTTCTGATAATCCTCAAACGCTGCAATATGGCTGACCAGTATTCCCGAAGTGCCGCTGGGCCGGAGCCGCATGTCGGTTTCGTATAAGATGCCCGCCGAGGTGTGGGCCGTAAGCAGGTGGATCACCCGCTGGCCCAGACGCGCAAAAAACTGGGCATTGTGAATGGGGTATTTCGCGCCGGATGTCTGACCGTCGACGCCGGCGTGCAGGAAAACCAGGTCCAGATCCGATACGTACCCAAGCTCGATGCCTCCGAGTTTTCCATATCCGATGACGGCAAAGCCCCTTTCAAGCGACTGCCCGTTGAGCCGGCATGTGGGGGCGCCGTGCTTTTGGGTCAGATGATTCCAGGACAGTCGAATCACATGATTGAGAACCGTTTCGGCAATATAGGTCAGGCGGTCGCTGACCTTCATCAATGGAAGAACGCCCGTGATGTCCGCCGCAGCCACCCGCAGCACATTCACCTGTTTGAATATGCGCAGCGCGTCCATCTGAAGCTCCAGATCCTCCGGGTCAATGCCTTCCAGGCGGCGTTGAAGCTCCTGTTCCAAGGCGTCTTTTAACGGCGGCGCATACAGGGTCCGGGGATCTATCAGCTCATCGAGCAGGGCCGGGTGCCGGGTGAGAAAGGACATGATCCAGGGGCTTGCGCCGGCCAGTTTGACCAGGTGATCCAGAGCCGTGGGGCTTTCCAGAAGCAGGGCGATATAGCAGCTTCGCCGCTGAATCGCCTTGAGCAGGTCCAGAATGCGGTTTAAGTTGGCCATGGGATTCGGAGCCGCGCCGGCTTGTTTCAGAATAACAGGCATGATTCTGTTGAGCCTTTTGCGCGCTTCGCTGCTCTGGGATCTGAACTCCGTGGAATTCCGGAAATCTTCCAGCCAGCTCAGAACGGTTTGAGGATCTTCAAATCCGGCCTTTTCCAGTGTATTGCGGTTGTATTCCGAATCCGTTGCACCCCGCCATACGGCATTGAGTTTTTCAAGGGTCTGCTCTTCAAAACTCTGGGTGTGTTCGTTGCCCAGCAGGCGGTTGAAATGACTGTGCACCGTCTGCATGTGCGATTGAAGGCATTTTTCAAAACCGGTCCAGTCGTCAAACCCCATGGAGGCGGCCAGCCGGATTTTCCCCAACGCATCCCTGGGAAGGGCGTGGATCTGGCTGTCGGAGAATTCCTGAAGTCTGTGCTCGGTGTTTCGCAAGAATGCGTAGGCCTCCAGCAGCTGCCGGCACACATCCGCGTTCACATACCCTTCCCCGACCAGATGCTCAAGAACCCGATCAATGCGCTGTTGCTGAAGCCTGGGGCGAACGCCGCCGCGGATGAGCTGAAAAATCTGTCCAAAAAACTCGATTTCCCGAATGCCTCCGGGGCCGAGCTTGACATTGTCCTTCATGCCTTTTCTCTGGACTTCCAGAGAAATTTTTTCTTTCATCTCCCGAAGAGATTCAAAAACCCCATAGTCCAGATATCGCCGATAGACAAAGGGTTTGAGGCGTTCGAGAAGCCGTGCGCCGGCGATCCTGTCTCCGGCGGCCACCCGGGCCTTGATCAGGGCGTAGCGTTCCCATTCACGCCCCTGAGTCTGGTAATATTCTTCCATGTTGTCAAAGCTCATTACCAGAGCGCCGTTCTCTCCGTAGGGCCTCAACGCCATGTCCACACGGAAAACAAAACCGTCGGAATCCTTGGCGCCGATCAGATTGATCAGCCGCCGGCAGAGCCGGGTGAAAAATTCTTCATTTTCGATGCTCACGGGGCCGTTTCGGGTTTGACCGGCTTCCGGGTAGGCGAATATCAGATCGATGTCCGAAGAAAAGTTCAGCTCCCAGGCCCCCAGTTTTCCCATTCCGATGACCACCAGCTGCTGGGGATTGCCGCAGGCGTCAGCAGGCTCGCCGTAGGTCCGGCAGAGATTTTCGTAAATGATGGAAAGTGTCTGATCCAGGCACTGATCCGCCAGTTCCGACAAACTGGCGGTCGTCTCGTTCAAATCAGCCCAGCCGGCCAGATCCCGCCAGGCGATTCGAATCATCTCTCTTTGCCGGAACCGTCTCAGGGCTGCGGCCAGGCATTTTTCATTTAAAACCCCGTCAAGCGCTGCTCGAAGTCGATCGGCACAGGCGCCGGGCGCGCCGGGAGTCTGCAGATCCCCCGACCGGATCAGTTCGTCCAGCAATTCAGGGCGTCGAATACAGTTTTTGGCGACAAAATCGCTGAAGGCAAATACTCGTTTGAGCGTTTCGAGGAACCCGGAACCATAGTCCGTTGAAATGTCCGACTGAAGGGCGGCTTGTTGAAAAACACTCCACTTCTTTTCAGCATCAACGATCAGGGGGGCGGCAAGCAATGGCATTCTCATGGGATGCATTCAACAAGGGTTTTCATTTGGAACGCTGACTTCGGCCCGGTCTCTTCGACCATTCTGTTGTCACATAATCAAATCCGCATCGAAAAATCAATCCGGTTTTAGAAAATCCTTCGAAGGCTTCGCCGGAATGGAGCTTTTTGACGGCGCATAATCACATTTTTGCAAGATAATATTCAATTTTGTAAATCCGGCGCCAGAAAACAAAATGCTTTACGCGAGTCCGAAAAATCTGGTATTCAATAACTATCTGATAATTCATTCAAAACAGTTTCCCGGTAATTTTATTTCGACGCTGGCACATCGGTTGCAATAGCGATTAAGGCGCCTCGACAATCCTCTGGCTTCCTTGACGATGATTTTATGAATTCTGCGGCATGGACTTTGAAACACCGACGGAGCTGCCGTGCGCCCTTGGATCCGATCGAAAACAGCAAGGAGAAAAAGCCTATGTGTCGCTTGTTTGCCATCACCAGCCGAACCCCGGTTTCCCCCATGGCGGCCGTCAACGCCCTGGACGTCATGCGCGAGGGGCACGACGGATCCGGGGTCGGTCTTTTCATGCGGGATCTTGGCGGCCCCTTCGAGAAAATGAAAAACGCACCTATTTTATCGGGCATTTTCAGCGATCAGGGGCTTCGGCAGATGGATGCCTTCATGGTGAATGCCGGATTTTCAATCCTTTACGACCTTGCCATTCGGCCGGATCGGATTCCACCTTCGGGAACGCCCAGGCGCGATTGTTATCTGATCCGCGCGTATGACTATCCCTCGGCCTGGAAGGCTTTGGATACCCGGGATATTCGAAACCGGCTGACGGAAATACGGCTTGAGCTTCGCGCCATGGGCCAGGAAAAAGACGATATGATCGTGTATTCCTTCTGGCCGGATGTGGTGATGATCAAGGAAATCGGAGATCCGATGACGGTCGCCTGTCTTCTGGGGCTGGACCGGGAAGAACTCAAGGCCCGCATCATCATGGCCCAGGGACGGCAGAACACCAACTACACGATCAATCTGTACGCGTGTCATCCTTTTTTCGTTCAGGGCTATTCCACGATGACCAACGGAGAAAACACGGCCTTTCATCCGATTCGGGAATTTCTTGAGACCCGGGGATTTGCCGGATACAGCGGATATCAGTCGGATTCCGAGGTCTTCACCCACATCCTGCACTACAACGTCGAACGGATGGGGCTGGGAATCGAAGCATACAAACACGTAATCACGCCGCTTCAGGACGCGGACCTGGAGTGCCATTCGGATGGCGCCTTTTTGAGGCTGCTCAAGAACAGCTGCCGGAAACTGATCATTGACGGACCCAACTGCGTGATCGGGTCCCTGCCCGATTACAGCCTGTTCATGGTTCAGGACCGTAAAAAACTGCGTCCGGGAGTGGTCGGCGGAAAAGACGGACTCTACGCCTTTTCCTCGGAAATCTGCGGTCTGGACGCCGTCATTCCGGATCGGGATCAAAGCAAAGACTTCCAGCCCATGCACCTGGACACCGTCCTGGTGGGGCCGGATCGCCAGGAGGTAAAAATATGCCGTCAAACCGACCCATTGCGCCATCGACTCTCAGCGTAAAGGATCTGCTCTGGCAGATTCACTGGAATCGGGACAAATGCACCCTGTGTGGAAGCTGCACGGCTGTCTGTCCGGTCAAAGCCCTTGAACTGGGGGTGTTTCGCAAGCGGGATGTCCGGATTGCCATGGGCATTCAGGGATCCGCCGACAATGTGTTCAGCATTTATCACGGCATCCGCCAGAAAACCGATCCGGCCTTTGCCTGCGTCGGCTGTGGAATGTGCAGCATGGTCTGTCCCAACGATGCCATCCTGCCGGTCAGAAGCGACGAGACCGACAAGCAGCGCTTTCATGTCAACCGGGGCGGACAGCCCCGAAGCCGAGGCGGCCGCCGCAACTCGACCGAGAGCCTTCTGGACCAGATCAAGTTCATCCGCATCTCCATGCTCACCGATCCCGCCCTGGACGCGGGACGCCATGAATTCCAGATCCGGACCCTTCTGGGCCGCATCCTTCCGCCGGAAAAAAGCCTGGAATTTTCCCGCAACAACGGCTGGATGCCGCCGGTCCGGGAGATTTACCCTTTGATCATCGGCGGAATGTCCTTCGGCGCGCTGTCTCCGATTATGTGGGAGGGGCTTCAGATGGGCGTTGCATATCTGAACGAGGAGCTGGGCATGCCGGTTCGCATCTGCACTGGAGAAGGCGGATGTCCTCCGCGGCTGCTCAAGTCCCGATTTCTGAAATACGTGATTCTTCAGATCGCCAGCGGATATTTCGGATGGGACGAGATCATCCACGCCATTCCGAACATGAAGGAAGACCCCTGCGCCGTGGAGATCAAATACGGCCAGGGCGCCAAGCCCGGAGACGGCGGACTGCTGATGTGGCACAAGGTCAACAGGCTGATCGCCGCCATTCGCGGGGTTCCGCCGGGCGTGAGCCTGCCCAGCCCTCCGACGCATCAGACCCAGTACTCGATCGAGGAATCCGTGGCCAAGATGATTCAGTCCATGTACATGGCCTGGGGTTTCCGTGTACCCGTGTATCCAAAGATATCCGGCACCTCGACGGCCCTGGCGGTTTTAAACAATCTGACCCGGAATCCCTATGCCGCCGGCCTGGCCATTGACGGCGAAGACGGGGGCACCGGAGCGGCCTACAATGTTTCGATGAACCACATGGGCCATCCGATTGCCAGTAACATTCGGGATTGCTACCTGAACCTGGCGAATCTGGGCGTGCAGAACGAGATTCCCCTGTTTGCCGGCGGAGGCATCGGCAAGAACGGCAACCTGGCGGCCAATGCCGCGGCCCTGATCATGCTGGGCGCCAGCGGGGTTCAGACCGGGAAATACATCATGCAGGCGGCGGCCGGGTGCCTGGGCTCGGAATCCGACCGGTGCAATATCTGCAACATCGGTAAATGCCCCAAGGGGATCACATCCCAGGATCCCCGGCTGTATCGACGGCTGGACGTGGAGCAGGTGGCCCAGCGCGTGGTGGATGTCTTTTTGAGCTTCGATACGGAGCTGAAAAAGATCGTTGCGCCCCTGGGAAGGTCCACCTCGCTTCCCATCGGCATGTCCGATGCGCTGGGCATCAACGACTCGGATGCGGCTCAGCGGCTGAAGATCCAATACGTGGTTTAAAAATATTGATCCGGAGCGATCCAAATGCAGGAAAAATACTATCATATTTCTGGAAAAAAAGACGGCATCCGCCTGGAATCGCGCGTTCTTGAAGAACGGATTCAGGAAGCGGTGGCCGGCGGACTGCGAAATCTGGAAATAGATGCCTTCGGCCAGCACGGCATCGGCGGCCGCCTCTGGAAAAACGGACAGGATCCGGTCCGTGTCAGGGTGCTGGGGCAGAGCGGACAACGGCTGGGCGCCATGGGGTTTCCAGGAACCCGGATCGAGGCGATGGGGCCGGCTTCCGACGACGTCGGCTGGCTCAATGCCGGCGCTCAGATCATCGTGCACGGCAATGCGGGAAACGGCGTCGGCAACGCCATGGCTCAGGGCGCCATCTATGTGGGCGGCAACATCGGGGCACGCGGCATGACCATGACCAAGCACAATCCGAGGTTTGAACCGCCGCAGCTCTGGGTCCTGGGATCCGCGGGCGATTACTTCGGAGAATTCATGGCAGGCGGCATCGCCGTTGTCTGCGGACATGAGGCTCAGAATTCGGGCAATGTTCTGGGTTACCGTCCCCTGGTGGGAATGGTGGGCGGAAGGGTGCTTTTCCGCGGGTCCTGCTCTGAATTCAGCCGGACCGACGCCAAAGAAATTGCCATCGAAAATGCTGACTGGAACTGGCTTTGCGAAAATCTCAAAAAATTTCTCCATGCTCTTGGCCGGCCCGAGCTTTTTGCTCAAATGGCCGAAATCTCCCAGTGGCGGTTGCTTGCTGCCAGGACCCCCCAGGAAAAGGCGAACGGGTCTCTTCGTTCCATGAGTTCGTTTCGTCGCGAGGTGTGGGACAAGGAGCTGGGTTCGGGCGGACTGATCGGGGATCTGACCCTTCTGGAACGCTCTCCGGTGCCCTTGATTCCCGCCGGCGATCTCAGAAGGTGGGTGCCGGTCTGGGAGAACCGGAAATACCTGGCCCCCTGTGAAGGAACCTGTCCCACCGGAATTCCGGTTCAGCAGCGGTGGCAACTGATTCGAGAAGGCCGGGTGGATGAGGCCGTGGATCTGGCGCTGGCCTACACTCCCTTTCCCGCTACGGTCTGCGGCTATCTTTGCCCCCGGCTCTGCATGGAAGCCTGCACCCGTAGCGAGCAGCTCATGCCGGCGGTGGACATATCCCGGCTCGGCAGGGCCAGCATTCAGGCCCGCCTTCCTGAGATGCCGGAGATCAGCGGCAAGCGAATTGCGGTGATCGGCGGCGGGCCGGCGGGAATTTCCGTGGCCTGGCAGCTTCGCCGTCAGGGTCATCATGCGGTGGTGTTTGACCGCTCCGAAACCCTGGGCGGCAAGATCTCATCGGTGATTCCCGAAAGCCGGATTCCCAGGGAGGTGATCGATGCCGAACTGGAACGGGTCCGGCAGGTGATTCCCCATGTGCGTCCGGATCATGATCTGAACCGGGAAGATGTGATCCGCCTTCAATCCGAATACGATTACGTGGTGATCGCAACCGGCGCTCAGAAGCCGCGCATGATTCCGGTTCCCGGAAAAGAGCGCATGATTCCGGCCAATGAGTTTCTGGCCCAGGCCAGATCCGGGACCATCGACCCCGGAAAATCCGTGGCGGTGATCGGCGCCGGAAACGTCGGCTGCGATGCGGCCGTCGAGGCCCATCGGCTCGGCGCTCAAAAAGTCACCCTGATCGACGTTCAAAAGCCCCTGTCTTTTGGAAAGGAGCGGGAGGCCGCCGAGAAAATCGGCGCCATATTCCGCTGGCCCTGTTTCACCCGGCAGATCACCGACCAGGGGGTTGAACTCAGCGACGGGGAGGTGATTGAAGCCGATACGGTGATCATCTCCATAGGCGATGTGCCGGACCTTGACTTTCTGCCGGAAAACGTGAATACAGAACGCGGGTTTATCGCCGTGGATGAAAACTTCCGCACCTCCGACCCGGGTATTTTTGCCATCGGAGACGCGGTCAGGCCCGGTCTGATCACCGATGCCATCGGCGCCGGCCGCAGGGTGGCAGCCGCTATCGCGGATCTGGCGCACGGAAAAACTCCTGCGTTTGAATCGCGGCAGATCATCGACCGAGGCCGGGTTTCCCTCGAGTATTTCGATCCGCGCATCACCGGATTTGAAAGCATCGATCAGTGCGGCGCCCAGTGCGCTTCGTGCGGAACCTGCCGGGATTGCGGCATCTGCGTGGCGATCTGTCCTCAGACCGCCGTATCCAGGCAGGAACTTGCCGACGGCGCATATCAGTACACGGTGGATGAATCGCGGTGCATCGGCTGCGGATTCTGCGCAGATGCATGCCCGTGCGGGGTCTGGAATATGATCGAAAACTTTCCCCTGGAATAGGGAACGAATCGCTGTGCAAAACAGCCAGGAAGATTATGAAAGCTTTGCTCGCCCTTGAAGACGGCAGAACGTTTCCGTGCCGGTCGTTTACCGGTTCCGGCGAAGCCTTTGGCGAGGTGGTGTTCAACACCAGCATGACCGGATATCAGGAGATCCTCACCGATCCGTCCTACCGGGGGCAGATCGTGACCATGACCTATCCCCTGATCGGCAATTACGGGGTCAATGACGAGGATGTGGAATCCGACCGCATTCAGGCATCCGCCTTTATCGTGCGGGAATACCAGCCGTATCCGAGCAACTTCCGGTCCACCCAGCCCCTGGCCGACTATCTCAAGGCCCAGGGCGTTCTGGGCATCGAGGATCTCGATACCCGGGCCCTGACCCGGCACATTCGAAGCGCAGGCGCCATGCAGGCCGCGATTTCCACCGAGGATCTGAATCCGGACTCCCTGGTGAAAAAGGCCCGGAACGCTCCCGCCCTGGTTGGCCGGGATCTGGTGCAGACCGTGACCACTGTTTCCGCGTACCATTGGCGTCAGGGCAAAGCCGAGATCCTGCCTTCGGATCAGCGCCTGGATGAAACGATCTGGCCGAAAGGCGCTGGATGCCGCGTGGCGGCCATGGACTTCGGCATCAAGTACAACATTCTCAGATGTCTGGAATCGGCCGGGTGCCGAATTGTCGTGGTTCCGGCCAAGACACCGGCCGAAACCATTCGGGCCCTGGCGCCGGACGGCGTTTTTCTTTCCAACGGTCCGGGAGATCCCTCGCCGGTCACCTATGCCGTTGAAACCATTCGCTCGCTGATGGGATTTCGCCCGATTTTCGGCATCTGCCTGGGCATCCAGCTCATAGCACTGGCCCTGGGAGGCAAAACCTTCAAGCTCAAATTCGGCCACCGCGGCGGCAACCAGCCGGTCAAGGATCTGGATAGCGGAAAGGTGGAAATCACCTCCCAGAATCACGGATTTGCCGTGGATATCAACAGCCTGAATACCGGGGAAGTCCGGGCCACCCACATCAATCTCAACGACAACACGCTGGAAGGATTCCGCCATCTTAAGCTTCCGGTCATGGCGGTTCAGTACCATCCCGAAGCATCCCCCGGTCCCCACGATTCGGTACATCTTTTCGATCAATTCGTTTCCATGATGAAGCATCCTTCATCCATTTCCGGCAGGTAGCCGATATGCCCAAACGTACGGACATTCAAAAAATCCTCATCATCGGCGCCGGTCCGATCATCATCAGCCAGGCGTGCGAGTTTGATTATTCCGGAACCCAGGCATGCAAGGCCCTGATGGAGGAAGGCTACGAGGTGGTGCTGATCAACAGCAATCCGGCAACCATCATGACCGATCCGGAAATGGCTCACAGGACCTATATCGAGCCGGTGATTCCGGAAATCGTGGCCCGGATCATCGAACTGGAGCGTCCCGACGCCCTCCTGCCCACTCTGGGAGGACAGACCGGGCTGAATACCGCCGTGGCCGTTGCGAAAATGGGCGTTCTGGAGCGTTTCGGCGTGGAGATGATCGGCGCCTCGCTGGATGCCATCCACAAGGCCGAGGATCGGAATCTGTTCCGCCAGGCCATGCACCGGATCGGCCTTCGCATTCCGGACAGCGGGATCGCATGCAATATGGACGAGGTGCGGGCCATCGCCGAAAAAATCGGCTATCCGCTGATCGTCCGGCCGAGTTTTACTCTGGGAGGCACCGGCGGCGGGGTCGCCTACAATCCCGAAGATCTGGAAATCATGGCCAGGGCCGGACTGGATGCCAGCCTGATCACTCAGGTCATGCTGGAAGAATCGGTGCTGGGGTGGAAAGAATTCGAACTGGAGGTCATGCGGGACAAAAACGACAACGTGGTGATTGTCTGCTCCATCGAAAATCTCGATCCCATGGGCATTCATACCGGCGACAGCATCACCGTGGCCCCGATTCAGACCCTGACCGATCGTGAGTACCAGAAAATGCGCGACGCCTCGATCGCCATCATGCGGGAGATCGGTGTGGACACCGGCGGTTCCAATGTTCAGTTTGCCGTCAATCCCGTAAACGGCGATCTGATCGTCGTGGAGATGAACCCCCGGGTATCGCGAAGCTCGGCCCTGGCCTCCAAGGCTACAGGATTTCCCATTGCCAAGATTGCCGCCAAGCTGGCCGTCGGCTACACCCTGGACGAGATTCCCAACGATATCACCGGAGAAACCCTGGCTTCATTTGAACCGAGTCTGGATTACTGCGTGGTGAAAATTCCGCGCTTCACCTTTGAGAAATTTCCCGAAACCCGCGATGTTCTGACCACTTCCATGAAATCCGTGGGAGAGACCATGGCCATTGGAAGAACCTTTAAAGAAGCGCTTCAAAAGGGATTGCGCTCCCTGGAGATCGGACGCGCCGGCCTTCTGGCCGACGGAAAAGATTCCCAGGACTGCGAGGATGTCGAGCAGCGTCTGGCCGTGCCCAATTCCCGGCGGATTTTCTACCTGGCCAGGGCCCTGCGCGAGGGCATGACAATCGAGCGCATTCACGATCAGACCGGCATCGATCCCTGGTTTTTATACCAGCTTCGGCAGATTGTCGAAATGGAGCAACGAATCCACGGGTGGGGGGCCGATCTGCCGGACGAGATGCTCGAAAAGGCCAAGAAATGGGGATTTTCCGATATTCAGATCGCCCGCATGACCGGATCTTCAGAGGAGCAGATTTTCGATCGCCGCAAAAAATCGGGCATCCTGCCGGTTTACAAGCTGGTGGACACCTGCGCCGCGGAATTTACGGCCGCCACACCCTATTATTATTCCACCTACGAGAAGGAAAACGAGGCCCGGGTTTCGGACCGGACCAAGGTCATGATTCTGGGCGGCGGCCCCAACCGCATCGGCCAGGGCATTGAGTTTGACTACTGCTGCGTGCACGCCTCCTTTGCCCTGCGCGAGGAAGGCATCGAAAGCATCATGGTCAACAGCAATCCGGAGACGGTCAGCACGGACTACGACACCTCGGACAAGCTGTACTTCGAGCCCCTGACCCGCGAGGACGTGCTGCACATCGTTGAGACCGAGAAGCCGATGGGGGTGATCGTTCAATTCGGAGGGCAGACCCCGTTGAATCTTTCGACCCATCTTCACCGGGCCGGCGTGCCCATTCTCGGCACTCAGCCCGAGAGCATCGATCGGGCCGAGGACCGCAAGCTTTTTCAGGCCATGCTCAACAAGCTGCGCCTGTTTCAACCGGCCAACGGCACGGCGATGTCTGAAAAAGAGGCCGTTCAGGTGGCCGAGACCATCGGGTATCCCGTGATTGTGCGGCCATCCTATGTTCTGGGCGGTCGGGCCATGAAAATTGTCTACGACCGGGACTCCCTTAAGAATTTCACCCGTCTGGCCCTCGAGGTTTCTCCGGAACATCCGGTGCTGATCGACCGTTTTCTGGAACAGGCCATCGAACTGGACGTGGATGCGGTCTGCGACGGCGCCGATACGGTGATCTGCGGAATCATGGAGCATATCGAGGCCGCCGGGATTCATTCCGGAGATTCGGCCTGCGTGCTGCCGCCCTACAGTCTACGCGCCGATATCATTGATGAAATTGCCAAAGCCACCAGGGCCATGGCGCTGGAGCTCAACGTCATCGGACTGATGAACGTCCAGTACGCGGTTCAGAACAACCGCATTTTTGTGCTGGAGGTCAATCCCCGGGCATCGCGAACGGTTCCCTTTGTGAGCAAGGCCACCGGAGTCCCCTGGGCAAAGGTCGCCACCCGGGTCATGCTGGGCCGCAGACTCAGGGATATGAACCTGGACCGGCCGGTCATTTTCGCCCATGTGGCGGTCAAGGAATCGGTAATGCCCTTTGACCGGTTCCCCGATGTCGATACGCTTCTCGGGCCGGAGATGAAATCCACCGGAGAGGTGATGGGAATTGATTCCGAATTCGGTCTTGCTTTTGCCAAGGCCCAGCTCGGCGCGGGCCAGCATCTGCCCGCCAGGGGAACGGTCTTTATCAGCGTGAATGATGCAGACAAGCCCGCCGTGGCGCCTGTGGCAAAAAACTTTAAGGCCATGGGCTTTAAGATTCTGGCAACCCGGGGAACCTCGGAGTATCTTGGATTGCTGGGAATCGACAATCAGGCGATCAACAAGGTGTCCATGGGCCAGCCCCATGTGGTGGATGCCATCAAGAACCGGGAGATCGATCTGGTAATCAACACCGAGTCCGGCGGGCGGACCAAAAAGGACGGATACGAGATTCGAAGGGCCACGATCAAATTCAGGCTGCCCTACGCAACGACGGTCGCCGGCGCCCTGGCCATGAGCCGGGCCGTTCAGGCCCTGCGGGAACGCAAGGTGAGCGTCAAACCCATTCAGGAGTATCATTTCAAGCATGCATGACCAGGATAAACCCCGGGAGGCCTGCGGTATTTTCGGCATCAGCGGATCTTCGGATGCCGCGACCCTGACTTATTTCGGGCTCTACGCCCTGCAGCACCGGGGTCAGGAAAGTGCGGGAATCGCCGTGTCCCACGACCGCAAAATCTTTTCCCATAAGGGGATGGGGCTGGCGCCCGATGTGTTCAACCAGTCCATTCTCGGTCAGCTTTCGGGCCGGAACGCGATCGGACATACCCGCTACTCCACAACGGGAAGCTCGGTGCTCGGCAATGCCCAGCCTTTTGTGATCCATTACAAGGATCGCTATTTCGCCGTAGCGCACAACGGAAATCTGGTCAATGCCGTATCCCTGAAAAACGAACTGGAGGAATCCGGATCCATATTTCAGACCACCATGGACAGCGAGGTGTTTTTGCATCTTCTGGTGCGCCATATTCACAGGGGGCTGGAGACCGCCCTGGTTGAAACGGTCTCCAGGCTTCAGGGCGCATTTTCCTTTGCGGTGCTCACCAGCGAAGGTCAGGTGATCGGCATCAAGGATCCTTACGGATTCCGCCCCCTGTGCCTGGGACGTCTGAACGGCGGCTATGTGCTGGCGTCGGAAACCTGCGCTCTGGATCTGGTTCATGCCGAGTTTATCCGGGAACTGAATCCCGGCGAGATCGTAATCATCGAAAATGACCGGATCAGGAGCGTACAGACCCAGGTCGGCCCCCGTCGCGCCTTCTGCATCTTTGAATTCATCTATTTTGCAAGACCCGACAGCACGATTTACGGAAAAAACGTGTATCTGGTCCGGAAAGCCATGGGACGCCGGCTGGCCGAAGAAGCGCCGGCCAGTGCGGATCTGGTCATGCCCTTTCCGGATTCAGGCACCTATGCGGCCCTCGGGTATTCCGAGCAGACGGGAATTCCCTTTGAAATCGGAATGATTCGAAATCATTACGTGGGCAGAACCTTCATTCAGCCCGCCCAGAGCATGCGGGATTTCGCGGTCCGCGTGAAGCTCAACCCGGTTAAGGAACTGCTGCGGGGAAAGGATATCGTCATCGTGGATGATTCGATTATTCGGGGAACCACGGTGAAAACCCGGGTCAAGGCGCTTCGCGAAATGGGCGTCCGGCGGGTGCATATGCGCATCAGCGGACCGGCCCACCGGTTCCCGTGTCATTACGGAATCGATTTCAGCACCAAAGGAGAGCTGATCGCCGCCGGCATGCCGGTGGACGCCCTCAAAGACTATCTGGGACTGGATTCCCTTCATTACCTGACCCTGGACGGACTCATGCGATCCACAGGTGTGGAAAATCCGGAGAATCATTTTTGCAGGGCCTGCTTTGACGGGTGCTATCCGGTGCAATGCGATGAAAATCTGAACAAGAACTGCCTGGAAACCTGACCCCGCTCACGTCCATATCCTTCCCCATGCTGTTTTGCTTCGAACCATGTCCTATTAAAACCGGTTGCCATGCCCTTGTTTCCGCTTTGCGCTTTCGGTTCTTTGTGCTAAATTCCCCGAAGTGTTTCGGCGGTATTGCCGATGTTGAAAAACCCATTCGAAAGCGTGCGCATGGAACCCTTGCAAGCGATGTTTCTGGGCCTGGTTCAGGGGCTGACCGAATTTCTTCCGGTCAGCAGCTCCGGCCATCTGGTGATTTTCCAGCAACATTTCGGTTTCACGGAACCCCAGATTTTTTTTGACGTCAGCGTGCACGTGGGCACCCTGCTGGCGGTTTTGATTTTTTTCCGGAAAGAAATCGCCGATATTCTCTTATCTGTTTGCCGCTGGTTCCGCCACCTTTTTACCCCCGGCCCCATGTTCATCGATGATCCGATGAAACTGGCCCTGTGGATCGTTATCGGCTCCATTCCCACAGGCATCATCGGCCTGGGGTTTCATAAAATCGCGGACCGGATTTTTGCCTCGCTTCCGGTCGTCGGCTGCTCGCTGATTGTCACCGGTCTGGCGCTTGCCTTGACGCTCATGGTTCGAAAGCCGGGAAAAGGAATGCATCATTTTCCCGCCAGAACCGCGCTTTTGATCGGAACGGTCCAGGGCCTGGCCGTGCTTCCCGGGCTTTCCAGATCCGGCGCCACCATATGCGCCGGGCTATTTCTGGGCATTGACCGCGAGACCTCGGCCCGGTACAGTTTCCTGTTGTCCGTTCCGGCGATCCTGGGCGCCGAGCTCCTGAGCATTCTGGATCTTTCTTCAGGCCCCGTTCTGCTAAGCCCGGCCGTTCTGATCGGAACGGCGACCGCCTTTGTCACAGGCTACGGCGCTCTGGCGCTTCTGGTCTACATCGTCAAAATCGGACGCCTCTATCTTTTTGCCCCCTACTGCCTTCTGCTGGGGATTGCGACCCTGATATTCGCCTTTTAAGGCAAAATCAAATTTCCGGCCTCAAATCGGCCGTCAAAGAGGAACTTGCGATGAATTCTGAGATTTTCCGGGAATACGACATCCGCGGGATTGCAGGCAGGGATCTGACCGAAACGGATGTGGTCGACATCGGAAAGGCCGCCGGAACCTTTCTGGTTCAGCGCGGATGCAGCCGGTTGACCGTCGGCCGCGATTGCCGGCTGAGCTCTCCGCTCTATGCTAAAAAACTCGTCGAAGGACTTGTGAGCACGGGATGCCAGGTGACCGACATCGGGGTGTGCCCGACGCCGGTTCTATATTTTTCGATTCACCATCTCGAGCAGGACGGCGGAATCATGGTCACGGCCAGCCACAATCCGCCGGAATACAACGGGTTCAAAATCTGCCGGGGAAATGATTCGGTCCACGGAAAAGACATTCAGACCATTTACCGGATCATTCGGGAACGCGCCTTTGTTCAGGGCCGGGGAAGCCTGAACTCCGCAGCGGTGATTCCGGCGTATCAGGAATTTATTCGGGGCAGCATCTTTCTGAACCGGCCCCTGAGAGTCGGAATCGATGCGGGAAACGGCACGGCCGGCGTGATCGCCGTCCCCCTTTTAAAAAACCTGAATTGCGAGGTGCACGACATCTATTGCGATATGGACGGAACCTTCCCCAACCACGAGGCGGATCCAACTGTGCTCAAAAACATGGCGGATCTCATTTCTCTGGTTCAAGAAAAGCGGCTGGATCTGGGCATCGGCTTTGACGGAGACGGGGACCGGATCGGAGTGGTCGATGAGCAGGGCCGCATCGTATATGGAGACAAACTGATCATTCTGTTCGCCCGGGAGATCCTGTCCAGAAAGCCGGGCGCCGTGTTCATCTCCGAAGTCAAATGTTCCAAGACTCTGTACGACGACATCGAAAAAAACGGCGGGAAACCGATCATGTGGAAAGCCGGGCACTCGCTGATCAAGCATAAAATGAAGGAGGAGAGGGCCGAACTCGCCGGAGAGATGAGCGGCCACATGTTCTTTGCCGACCGGTATCTCGGCTTTGACGATGCGATCTATGCCGCCTGCCGGCTGCTTGAAATCCTGTCCCGGACTCAGGTTTCCCTGTCCGGGCTGCTGTCCGACGTGCCCCGGACCTTCACGACCCCGGAAATTCGCAGGGAGTGCCCTGACTCCAAGAAATTCAAGGTCATTGAAGCAGTCACCGCCCATTTTAAAGGGATCTATCCGGTCATCGACATCGACGGCGTCCGGGTGCTGTTTGAAGACGGATGGGGACTGGTGCGCGCCTCCAACACCCAGCCGGCCCTGGTGCTGCGCTTTGAGGCCCTGTCCGAAAGCCGGCTGAATGAAATCCGCAACCTGATTGAGAGCGCGCTGGCCGAAATCGAGGTTGGAATGGTTTAAAATCTTCGGATTTGCATCCATTCCGGGCCAACCTGCAAAACCCTTCTTTCCAAAAACCGTATTTTATCAAAGATTCGAAGGCTTCAGGAAACCTTTGAATCTTTTTTATTTTTGGAGTACTTCAAACCCGAACTTGTTTGCGGGGGACAGGGATGATATGAGGTGCCTTCGAACAGAAAAGGCCTATGAACAGAACCGATAAAACCGTTTTCGGCGCCCTGCTGGTTTGCCTGTTTACCGCAGTAACCGGCGTCGGAATCGTTGTGCCCCTGCTTCCCGTCTATGCCCACGATCTGGGGGCTTCGGGCATCTACATCGGCCTGATTTTCAGCGCCTTTTCCTTTTCCAAGGCCATGCTGCTGCCTTACTTCGGAAAACTCTCCGACCAGAAAGGCCGAAAACCGTTTATCGTAGCCGGACTTTCCGGATATGCCCTGATATCTCTGGGCCTGATCGCATCCAAGAATGTGGAAACACTTATCTTTCTTCGCTTTTTACAGGGCATGGCCTCGGCCATGATGATGCCCGTGATACAGGCCTATGCCGGCGATATCACCCCGGCGGGCAAGGAAGGCCTGATCATGGGGCTTTTCAACCTTGCGGCCTTCTCCGGGCTGAGCATGGGACCGCTTCTCGGAGGAATCGTCAACGATCGTTTCGGTCTGGGAACGGCCTTTGCCTGCATGGGCGCCCTGGCCGGTCTCGGAGCGCTGTTCGGCGCGTGGGCGCTTCCGGCCCGGCATACAGAGCGCGCAACCCGGGCGAAAAAGCCCGCGGTTTCATTTCGAAAGCTGGTCCGGGACCGGTACCTGACCGGCCTTCTGCTGGTCAGGTTCGCCTATGCCGCCGGCATCGGCATCATCTGGAGCTTCATGCCGGTTTTCGCCGCGGCAGAGCTGAAACTGTCCGGATCTTCCATCGGCTTTCTGGTGATGCTGGGAATCTTTATCAGCGGAATTCTCAATGTTCCGATGGGGCTTCTGGCCGACCGGATCGACCGGAAGCTCATGGTCGTCTGCGGGTGCTTGATTGCCGGAATCGGCATTTTTTCCTATGAATGGGCCCAGGGGTTTGTCGATCTTTTTTTGGCCAACGCCCTTTTCGGCATCGGCGGCGGCATCGCCATGCCCGCGCTCATGGCTCTTTGCGTGGCCACAGGCAACCGCACGGATTCAATGGGATCGACCATGGGCCTGATGACCCTTGCCCACAGCCTGGGCATGCTGGCCGGCGCCATGGCCGGTGGTGTGGCCATGGATGTTTTCGAACTTCGCCGGGCTTTTTCCTTCGGCGCCCTCGTGATCATTCTGGCCCCGGGGATCTTCTTGTTCTACAGCTCCCGGAAAGCCCCCGCTCCGGTCGACAAAACGGAAAAAGCCTTTCTGGAACCGCTGGAATGAAAATAAAGATATATGAGGTTGCCGCCAGTCCGGCCGCATCCCTTAAAAGCGCTCTCCATCTTCTATAATTCCTCGGGCGTAAAGGCCGTTACCGAATCAATATCCGGAGCGTCGGCAAAAAGCATCGCCAGCCGGTCCAGACCCAGCGCGTTTCCAGCTGCGGGCGGCATGAATTTCAGGGCTTCGAGAAATTTTTCCGAAAGCGGATAATCGTCTTTTCCCATTCGGGCTCGAAGCCGGCGTTCCTTCTCAAAACGCCGACGCTGTTCGATCGGATCAACCAGTTCGCTGAAGGCGTTGCAAAGCTCAATGCCGGATATATACAGTTCGAAGCGTTCGGACAGATCGGGGTTTTCGGGTTTTAAACGCGCAAGCGCTCCGCAGCGGGCGGGATAATCGTACAGGAAAACCGGTTTTTCCAGTCCCAGACAGGGTTCGATTTCAAGGCCCATGATCTCGTCAAACCGGTCGCCGGCCAGAGCGCTTTCCATGGCAATCGAACCGAAGCGCTCAAAGGCTTCCGATACGCAGATCCGGTCCCATGGGCTTTCAAGATCGATCCGGCGCCCCTGAAAATTCAGTGCTGAAATGCCGGTGAGCTCCCGGGCCGCAAAGCCGATCATCTCTTCGCAATGCGCCATCATGTCGCGGTAGTTCCAGCCGGCGGCGTACCATTCGAGGAGCGTGAATTCGGGAAGATGGCGCTCCCCGCGTTCCTTCCGGCGAAAACACCGGCAGATCTGATAAATCCGCGGGTAGCCTGCAGCCAGAAGCCGCTTCATGCAAAGTTCCGGAGAGGCCTGCAGAAACCAGCCGTCCGAACCCTGAGCATCAATATGAATTTCCGGCGCCGGCGCCGGAATCCTTAAGGGGGTTTCGACTTCCAGAAAGTCCTGGACCGAAAAAAAGTTTCGAAGGGTTTGAATCAGGCGGGATCTTAAGACCAGATAATCTTTGATCCGGGCCTGACGGAAAAGGCCTGCGGGGGTGTCGGAATTTTTCACGATTCGAGGTAAAGATCCCTGGGCCGGTCCTGCAGAAAAACCTGGCCGTAACGGCCTTTTTTGGCTGCTTCATACCACTGATATCCGAGCTCGACGCACCTCGGGCAGGCTTTTCGGGGAATATGTACCGCCATGATTTCCCGGCCTCTGTCCGAGGAAGAATCGATCTTCAGGACCCCGCTGCAATCCGGGCATACCCTCAAAGTCTCGAACTGATTTTCCACAATCTGATCGGTGTCGTAGAAGATATGACGGGTTCGGTTTTCAAGATCCTTTCCGGTCATCGCTTTTTTGCGAAGGCTTTCGCGGTGCTTCCAGACATTCATCACCTGATCGCAGACCGATTCGATTCGGCGGGTGACCTGAGCTGTCTGGCGGATACTGTTCGGATCATAATTGGGTTCCCTGACATGGGTGTAATCCAGCCCGGCCATGGCCAGAATAATGCCGACATTCACGTAGGGAAGGGCGCCCTCAATGGAATAGCCGCCTTCGAGGACCGCGATATCCGGCTTTAACAGAGAGGTCAGCTGAGCATAGCCCTGGGCCGAAAAATTCATATTGGTGATCGGATCGGTGAAATGATTGTCCTGGCCCGCGGAATTGATTATGATATCCGGCTTGAAGTCCTGCAGAACGGGCAAAACCACATTTTCAATCGCGTAGAGAAAGCCTTCTTCCGAGGTCTGGGGAGGCAGGGGAATGTTCAGAGTGGTCCCCACAGCCGTGGGTCCTCCCATCTCCTGAACGAAACCGGATCCCGGATACAGGGTGCGGCCGTCCTGGTGCATGGAAATAAACAGCGTGTCCGGATCATGCCAGTAAATATCCTGGGTTCCGTCGCCATGATGGCAGTCCGTGTCCACGATGGCCACCTTGTCGATGCCATAGGCCTTTCGAAGGTATTCGATCATGATGGCCTCGATGTTGACATTGCAGAAACCCCGGGCTCCGTGAACCACCCGCATGGCGTGATGTCCGGGCGGCCTGACCAGGGCAAAGCCGCGTTCCACCTTCTTTTCAATCACAGCCCGTGCAATGGTCTTGGCGCCGCCGGCGCTGATGAAATGAGATTCGGTCATCACGCGGCCGACTGAAGGAACGCAAAAATGAACCCGTTTGACGTCCGGCTCTTCCACCAGCTCGGGTTTAAACTCCTGGATGCCTTCGATATCAAGAAGTCCTTCTTCGAAAACCTGGTCCTGGGTGTACAGCAGCCGTTCTTCTCTTTCCGGGTGGGTCGGACTGATCGCCCAGTCAAAGGCCGGAAAAAACACCAATCCGGTTTTATGCCTGGCTTGCAGCATGTTTGACTCCTTGTGAAAATCCACGAATCAGACCGGGCTGAACCTGCACCTTCACCCGTATGTTTTTGCCCGTGGTGTAAAAACCCTGCACCATGTTGAACTGAAGGTCTTCGACAACCTCCATTTCAAGCGCTTCGGGATCGGCACCTTTTTCAAGGGCTTTTTTGCGCAGCAGCTCAAATGCTTTCTTTAAAGCGTCATCCCGCGAAAAGTTACGACCGACTCGTTCTGAGATTCCTTCCTCAGGGGCGGTGGCGATTCCCTGCTCGGTATCGACCAGCAGCGCCACCTCGCAGGTGGTTCTGGCCAGGGCCGCACCCACGGCATTGGCCACCCCCCAGTGGGGAACGACGCGGACCTGGTAATCGGAAATCTCCCTGAAATGTTCGGCAAAACATTGGGCCGGTCCTCCCAGAATCAGCATTTCCGTCGGCTTGACGCAGGTCCCCTCCCAAAGCTCTCGTACCGTGTACACCGGTTTGCTGTTGATGCGACGGATCATTTCCCGTGCCTCGGATAGAATGTGGGTGCATGCGGCATCAAAAATCCGGTAAGCAGTCTGCTCCGGATCCATTCCGAGGGCTCCGGCGACGGACTCGATGCCCTGAACGGCTTTTTCCCGGTCTCCGTTGGACGTCTTCCCCAGAACAAACAGGGCGTCGGTAGGCGTGGGGGTCGATCCGCCGTAAGCCATGGCCGGTCCCATCCGGTCCGGTCCGATCACGATTCTGCCGTCTTTCACCCTTACCGCGCTGTCTCCACCCAGACCGATGGAATGCGTCTCCAGGGAACGGATCAGCGTTTTATGGCAATCCAGGGTGATCCCCAGCGGATTGAGCAGCGGAACCTGGTTCAGCAGAACAGCCATATCCGTGGTCGTGCCGCCGATGTCCAGCACCAGGCTTTCGGTTTCAGGCGAGGCAAAGGCGATGGCGCCCATCACGCTGGCCGCCGGACCTGAGAGAATCGTCTGGCCGGGGAAGTCCATGGAGGATTCAAATCGCATCGTTCCTCCATCTGCCTTGAGAATATGAATGGGAACTTTTAAGCCCTTTTTTTCAAGGGATTTTTTGACGGCTTCGAAAAAGTTTTTGTGAATCGGGTATACGGCGGCATTGAGAAAAGCGGTGGCGATTCGCCGTGGGAAATTCAGGTTTCCGGAGACTCTGTGGCCGAGAAAAACCTTTTCAAAGCGGTCTCCCAGAATTTCGGCGATTTTCAATTCATGCGATGGATTTCGAACCGAAAATTTCCCCACCACGCCAACGCGCTCCAAACCTTCTTTCTTGAAGGTCTCAGCGATTTTCCGAATTTCTCCGGCATTGACCGGTTCGATTTCCCGCCCGCGATGATCGACGGATCCGCCGACCACGCAATAGTGATCGTTGGTTCTGTACAATCCTGCATCAACGCCGGGTCCGCTGGAAACGATCATGCCGACGGGCGGCATCTGTTTTTGCACGATGGCATTGGTGCTCAGCGTCGTACTCAGAACAAGCCGCTGGATTTGCAACGGATCGATCCCCTGGGTGACTTTTTCAAGACCGGTCAGCACGGTGGTAAACAGATCGGAGGGATCGGTGGAAACCTTGACGAAATTAATCAGGCCTTCAGGGCCCAGAAGGACCGCATCCGCATACGTGCCCCCCACATCGAGTCCGATAATCATAGCTTTTATCCTGCCCGTATGGACCTGTAAAAACCAAAGTCCCTGGAATCGCAAAGGCGCGTCGGAATCGCTGAAAGAAATTCCCCCATAATTATGCCACACTAACAGAAATAAAACAGCGTTGTCAACTGCCGGAAAGGAGACCTGAACCCGGGTGAGGCGCCCGGATTATTGGGAATTTTTTGGCGATACCGCATTATTCGTCGAGGCGGGAGCAGCATGATTTAATTCTGCGGGAATTGTAAACAACGGCATCGGCAGGTTTAAAATGAAACCGGACAACAGGTTTCAAAACTCAAGGACCATTGGTTAATTTTATCAGGAATATCGAAAAGCTGTCTTCAGAAGTGTTAACGCGACTGGCCGTCAGCCAAAATACAGAATGCCACGGGGATATATTCTGACTCAGGGCGAGGAAGAAATTCTAAGATCTCTCCCCCGCCCTTGAAACTTGATATGATGAATTCAGATGTGAAAATCTTTAATTAATAACGACGCCCGCCGCCGCCGCCCGGGCCTCTGCCGCCGCCGCCAGGACCTCTGTTGCCGCCAAAGCTGCGCGGTTTTCTGGCGCCGCCGCCTTCGGTTTTCGGGCGAGCCTCATTGATGTTGAGCGCTCTCCCCTTTAACTCTTTGCCGTTTAAATCCTCGATCGCGGATTTCGCCTGGTCGGCTGACGGCATCTCAACAAAGCCGAACCCCTTGGATTGTCCGCTGAATTTGTCTTTTATGATGTTAACGGTTTCAACCTGTCCGAACGCCTCAAAAGCTTGTCGTAAGTCATCTTCGGTAACATCGTACGACAAATTGCCTACATAGATATTCATTCTGCTCTCCTTTAATGAAAATTCTGGAATTGAAACGGCCGATAGATGAAATTCGCTTCCGGGTCTGGGAAGTGATGGCAGGCTGTTTCCGTTTTTATGCCTGAACGACGCATTCAAAAACCATTTTTACAACGCATTGTCAATCGCACTGTTTTCAAAAGAACAATTAGATTGCCTCTAAAATTCTCTACCTTCTTTATGCTTCATCTTCAAGCAAATAATTGCTGCAATAGAAAAATTGGCTGCAACCCCCTTGTCCGGCATCGGATTTCATTGGAAGGGCCGGCTCGGGGTCGATTTTCCGGAAAGGTTTTTCCTTGTAAAATCGAATTCAGCGCCATACCGTTTATCTTCATCAGTCGGCGTCATGAGCGTTTTTACCCACCAGCCGCAGAATATTCTCCGCGCAGATCTTTTTCAGGTCTTCCTGCAAAATTCCCATGCGCAGCAGATTTTGAAGCTGATTGTCCGGATAGCCGAACGGATAGTCGCTTCCAAACAACAGCCGTTCGGCGCCGTATTGATCCAGAAAGGTTTGAATCTCGACAGATCCGGCCAGGGCCGTATCCGCGTAAACCGTCTCGTTCTTCCATACACCCGACTTTAGCAGACGGGTAAATCCGCCGTTTAATAACCCCAGATGCGGAATGATCACCGGCGTGCGGCCGGCCGCCTGCTGGATAAACCAGATGGTTCGATCAAAGGTTTCCTCAAGAACCACGGGAAGACCGCGCTCGCAGATTGCATCAATCATGGCGCCGCATCGCGGATTCTCATATTGATACGGAGGCTCTCCGGAGTGATGATGCCATTTGATTCCGGAAAATCCCCGGTCCAGATCTTCAATGAGAAAATCGTTCCAGACAAAATAATACGGGTAGATGCTCCTGTTCTGACATGCAATCTGAAGCAGATAATCGTGCGCCCGCTTCCGCGTGGCTTTCCAGAATTCATTGTCGTCAAAGCCGGGATGATAGCGGTCATAGATGTCTTCCACCGGTGCAAAAAGACAGGCCCCGGAAATCCGGGCGCGGTTCAACAGCGGCCGGATATCGGAAAAGGGCTGGTCGACGTTCTGAATTCCGCAATGGATATGGCTGTCGATTACGTACATGCATTTACTCCTGAAGCGAAAGATCCGCGTCAGGCAGATTCTCTAAAATGGTCGGGCGACCGGCGACAAACTGAAAATTTTCTTCTTTAAAAAGCGCAACGCATGCATCCACCGCATGGGGATCAAACAACACTCCCCGTTTGGAAATCAGCTCGGCGAGCGCGTGGTCGATTCCCAGGGCCGGTCGATACGGGCGAAAGGAACTTTCGGCCTCCATGGAGTCTGCAACAGCGATGATCTTGGCCTCGGGCAAAATGGCATCCTCCTTGAGGCCCATGGGATAGCCGGAACCGTCGAGCCGCTCGTGATGTTGAAGAACGATTTCCGCCAGCGGCCACGGAGAATGAATATGCTTTAAGATGTCATAGCCGGTCTGGGAATGCACCCGAATCAGATCGAACTCCGCGTCCAGGAGTTTTCCCGGACGATTGAGAATGGACACGGGTACGCGAATCTTTCCAATGTCGTGAAGCAGTCCTGCAAAATGAATTGCACGAATCCGGTCCTTGGAAAACCCGATTTTCCGGGCTATCGCGCACGCCAGTTCCGCCACGCGCTGTTGATGGCCCGCCGTATAAGGGTCTCTGACCTCCGAGGTCAGGGCCATGGCGCGAATCGTCCCCTGCAGCATTTCCTCAAGCTCGGCTGTTTTTTCCGCAACCTTTTTTTCAAGAACGATGTTCTGCGCGTTGAGTTCTTCATTCATGCGCTTCAGCGCCAGGTGCGTTTTGACCCTGGCCCTGACCTCTCCGGCATGGAAGGGCTTGGTGATGTAATCCACGGCGCCGACCTCAAAACCGCGGGTCTTGTGGGCAGGCTCGACCAGAGCCGTGATGAATATCACCGGAATGTCCCGTGTGCGCGGATCTTTTTTGAGTCGCGTGCAGACCTCATATCCGTTCATATCGGGCATCATGATGTCCAGAAGGATCAGATCGGGAAGTTGTTCTCCGACATAGGCCAGCGCCTTGGGTCCGTTCTTGGCGATTCCGAGACGGCAATCCGCCTTCAGCGTATTGACCAGCAGGTCTATGTTGGTCGGGTTGTCATCGACAATCAGAACCAGGGGCCGTTTTGAATTATTGTGCATCATCGCGGGGCTGTTCGACCTTCCATCCGTATTCATCGAAGATACGCTTCACGGTTTTCAGCGCATCTTCGTAATCATAATTGTTGATCTGAATTTCAAGCTCTCTGAAATTCGGGCTGTCCATACTTTCCAGGGCTTCTGCGGCGCATTGAGAAACGGTTTCGGGATCGGCCAGAACCAGCGCGTCGGCCAGATTCTGTAACAGTTTTTTGACGATCTGTACATCCATCGGCGGCTTATCGCCCTCTGCGGAAACGCTTTGACCGCTTGCAGCAAAGGCCTGCAAGCCGCCAAGAACCTGATCCAAATGCTTTTTAACCTGCTCGACAAGCGCCGGGCCCGGAGGCGTCCGGGTTGCCTGGGCATCTCTGCCGGCAGCCTCAAGCGCTTTGGCGGCTTCAAACAAACCCTCGGCTCGAATGTTGGCCGCGCTTCCCTTCAGGCTGTGACTCAGATGTTCAAGCGATTGCCAATCTTCTTCGGCATAGGCCTTCTCAATATTTTCCGCCGTCTGACGGTTGCTCGACAAAAAGCCGAAAAGAATGCGTTTAAAAGCGGCCGGATCGATATTGAGGGCCGAAATCGCCTGATGAACGTGAATGCCCGGCAACGCCAACGGCAGATCTCCGGCATCCGGGACATGCGCTTCTTTGACCGAACGGACCTGTGCAGGCTCGCGGATATCCTCCCGCGCCTGTCGCAGCGGGGATGTCGCCTGAATAAACTTCCACAGGGTATAATACAATCTTTCCTGACTGACGGGCTTGGATATGTATCCGTCCATACCGGCGGCCAGGCATTTTTCTTCGTCGCCCTTCATGGCATGGGCTGTCATGGCGATGATGGGCATCTGGTGAAACCGTGGATCTTTTCGAATCTGCCGCGTCGCCGCATAACCGTCCATCCCGGGCATCTGAATATCCATCAACACGGCATCAAACGGCTGTTTTTCAACGGCCTCAACCGCCTCCTTTCCATTGGCGGCAATGCTCACCGAAATCCCCGCAAGTTCCAGCAAAGCCCTGGCGACTTCCTGACCGGTGGGATTGTCTTCGGCTACCAGAACCCGGCGGCCCCGAAGTCTCTGCATATAAATCGAGGTTTTGGTGGCCATATGTTTTTCAGGTTTGCCCACTCTGAGCTCTGATCTTCCAAAAGCGTCCATCATGGCGTCAAACAGAGTGGAAGCCGAGATGGGCTTGGTCAGAAAAGCGTTGATGCCTGCCTTTTCGGCCTCGTTTTTTTCGCTGTCTTTTCCGAAAGCCGTCATCAGAATGATCGGACCGGAAAAGTCCATTTCACTTCGCATTTTCAAAGCGGTCTCAATGCCGTTGAGCTGGGGCATCAGCCAATCCATCACCACCAGATTCACAGGCGCCTGGCCCGTTTGAACTGCTTCAAGTCGATTGAGAGCGGCCTGGCCTGAAGAAAACACCTCCGCTGTCATTCCGAATGATTCCAGCATCTTTTTGGTCAGGGTCCGGCTGTCCAGGCAATCATCGACCACCATGGCTCTAAGGTCGCGGATATCGGCAGGAGGCGTCAACTTTTTTTCCTCGGCCTTCGGCTGCCGTTTTAGGGGAAGAATGAAGCTGAACGTGGTTCCTTCTCCGGGCGTGCTGGCGAAATAAATCTGCCCGTTCATCATGGACACCAGTTTGTCGGAGATGCAAAGCCCCAGACCCGTTCCCTCGTACTTTCGCGTGGTGGAGGTATCCCCCTGGCTGAAGCTCCCGAAAATACGCTGCTGGTACGCAGGATCAATGCCCACTCCGGTGTCCTTGACCCGAAACGCCAGCCTGGCAGCGTCCTGATTTTTTTCCAGAGTTTCAACGCCGATCAGAATCACGCCGCCGCGTTCTGTGAACTTGACCGCATTGCTCAGCAGATTGGTCAGAACCTGCTGGATGCGCAGGCTGTCCCCAATCAGCGCCTGGGGGGTTCCGGCATTGATGTCGACCAGGAGCTCGATGCGTTTTTCAACGGTCTTGTTTAAAAACATTTCAACGACCCGGTCCAGCAGCTCGTCCAGACGGAACGGACGCATTTCAAAATCCAGTTTTCCGGCCTCAATTTTTGAAAAATCCAGAATATCGTTGATCAGCCCCAGCAGGGAATATGCTGAATTGTTTATAATTTTCAGATAATGCTCCAGTTTCGGAATCTGCCGTTCGTTTAAGGCCAATTCCGAGGCGGCGATAATGCCGTTCATCGGGGTGCGGATTTCATGGCTCATGTTGGCCAGGAACTCGCTTTTCGCCTGGGTGGCGGCTTCCGCGGCTTCCTTGGTCTTCTGAAGCTCCAGATTCATTTTTCGAAGCTGAGCGGTTCTTGCCTCCACACGGTTCTCAAGTTCTTTATATGCATTGTGAAGCGCTTCTTCGGCCTTTTTGCGGACGGTGATATCCTGAACAAATCCTTCCATGGAAACCAGTTTTCCGTCTTCATTCCGAAGCGCGCGGGCCTGAATCAGCGCCCATATCAACTCACCATTTTTCCGGGTAAGCCGGCACTCAAAATTCTTCACCGAATCCTGATGCTCCAGCATTCTCCGCAGCTCAATAATCCTGCCCTTGTCCGCGCACAACTGCGTCTCGATATCGGTAATGCTTCGTATCAGCTCCTGCGAATCCTCGTAGCCAAGAATCTTCGCCATGGACGGGCTCGCGCTGTGGAAATATCCCTCAGGGGAAGCCTGAAAGATGCCTTCCAGGGCATTTTCAAAAATGCCCCGATATTTTTTTTCGGATTCCGCAAGCGCTTTTTCGGTCTCCTGCAGTTGCTGAATCCGCAGCTCCAGAATTTTGTTCAACTGCTCGAGTTCTTCGGCATGGCTGGTTAACAGCGTTTCCTTTTCCTGATAATAATCGATCTTGGCCCGAAGTTCTTCCGGAGACACTCTGAAATCCGCCAGAATCTCCCGATAAGCGTCCATCAGCTCATCGGTTTCCTGCTCGCTGAACTGCACGGCGTTTGCAATGGCTTTGTGTGCTGCCGCAGCGCCGATGGCGCCGGAAAGCATTTTTTCAACTTCCCGGTGCAGCTTGAGAAGTTCGGCAATCGAAATGCGCGCCTTGTTTTTAAAGTTCAATGCATCGCAGCATTTGTTCATCTTTTCCTGAACCTCTGCATCAGTAAAATACTGACCGAGCAGATTTAGGATTTCTTCCTTTTTTCCCTTCAAATCAATATATGCCTCCCGTTCATGGGGAGACGGCGCGATCGGGGAAGACAGGGCGCCGACAAATTCATTCATCAACTGTTGTTCGGTCCTGCCGGGCCTGTATAATAAAGACCCCAGGACATACAGGCCGATATTTGCCAGCATCGACCAGAAAACTGCATGGGTCAGAGGATCCAGCGCTTTCATGCCGAACAGATTTTCGGGTTTTAAAAAGTCAAGTCCCAGAGGGCCGGTTTCCAGAAAAACCGCAGGAATCCATCCGCTCTTGATCAGGGAAGGAACCAGCAGGGTGTGACACCAAATCAGAAATCCGCCGCTCAATCCCAGAAACGCTCCGAATTTGTTCCCGCGATACCAGAATATGCCCCCCAGAATGGAGGGTGCGAACTGAAGGACGGCGGCAAAGGAAATCATACCGATATTGACAAGCATGTATGAGCCGCCCACCTTCTGCTCAAACCAGAAGCTTAAAAGAATGATACCTGCCACGGAAATCCATTTGCATCGCAGCAGATGCTTTTTGAGAAACCCCAGACCTTGAAACCACCCGAACATCGGCAGCATCAGATGGTTGGTCACCATGGTTGAAAGGGTCATGGAACTGATCATGATCATGCCGATGGAGGCGGAAAATCCGCCGATAAAAACCAGCATGGCCAGCCAGGGCGCTCCGTGAAAAAGCGGCAGCTGCAGCACAAAGGTGTCTCCCTGATCCAGCGGAAGGCCCCGAAGCAACCCGCCGAGGGCAATGGGGAGCACAAAGATGTTGATCAAGAGCATATACAGGGGCAGCAGCCACATTGCCGTCAGAATGTGCCTTTCGTCGGAATTTTCCACAACCGCCACATGAAACTGTCTGGGCAGAAACCATATGGCCGACATGGACAGCACGATGTAGGTCGTCCAGAGCATATACGGCTGATTTCCCAATGCGGTCAGACTCGCAATACCCGCATGGGGGCTCTGTGAAAAGCGTTCCAGAATATCCCCGAATCCGTTGTAGATCGAATAGGTGACGAATATGCCGGCGGTCAAAAGTCCCAGAAGCTTCACGACGCACTCCACGGCAAGCGCCATCACCATTCCTTCGTGACGCTCGGTCGGATCCAGCCGCCGCACGCCAATGACGATCGTAAAAAAAATCATCAGGCCGACCATGATATAGCCGATATGATCCGCCACCAAGGACATGGAACCTTCCGCAGGTACGGTAATCACGTTGAGCGTGGAAAGGATGGATTTCAGCTGAAGGGCGATATAGGGAACAATTCCCAGCAGGGCAATCAGGGTGACTATGGCGGCAAGCGCTTCGGATTTGCCGTATCGTGCGGCGATAAAGTCGGCGATGCTGGTGATGTGATGCGTATTTTTGATTCGGACCATCTTTCGAAGGACGATCCAGGACAGGATGACCGCAATGGTCGGCCCAATGAAATATGCCACGAACAGCATGCCTCTGGTGCTCATCACCAAACCCACGCTGCCGTAATAAGTCCATGCCGTGCAGTAGACAGCCAGCGACAGGGTGTAGACCACCGGATTATTGGCGATGCTTTTTCCAGCCTCTGCTCGCCGCTCGGCCCAAAGAGCGATGGCAAACAGGGAGAAAAAATACAGCAGAAAGATCAAAATGGCTGTCAGATGACTGAACATGGGTTATTTTTCAACATCCTTGCCGTTCTGGTTTAAAAGATTGGTTGCGATAAAAAACAACACAACGATGAAGGCTCCCCAGATACAGAACAGATAATAAAACAAAGCCCAGCGGCCATTTTCGAAAATGGTCAGTACCGGCCAGTTAAAAAGCAAGAGGCTCAGGCAATAGAGCAGAATATGAAACTCATGTTTTTTCAGAATATTGATTAATTTTTCCATGACTTGTCCTTATGTTTCTCTCACACAATGATCGCGAGAAATTCAATGTTTTAGTTTAGCATTGAATGCCGGAGCTGTCGAATGGAAACTCAACATGCCGAATCACCTCGATTTATGTATGATTTCGAAAGGAACGCCGCCTGCGCGAATCAAAGAAAACCATTGGCAGGCAGGAAGCAATATTCTAAGATTGCACAAAATGAGGCGTTTTGAGACGGAGAATGAAAAAAGCGGCGCCGGCTTTTATCCGGTTGATACCGGCATGGTTTCAATATGAAGAGGTGCAAACAATGAAGGAATCAAAGGAAAGATCGCATCGCCTTGATAGCGGCGCGGAAGATAGCGTGTGCTTTATCCATTTTCAGGGATCGGTGCTGTGATGGGTTTGATGAACGAACTGAAAGTGGGTATTGCAGGCGGCGGAACCGGAGCCTGCATCATTCTGGATATCGCCCGCAGCGGAGCCTTCACACGTGCGAACATCGTCGGACTGGCGTATCCGGATCCGAACGCGGCAGGATATCGATGCGCGGTGGAAATGGGAGTGCCCGTTTTCAGGGATTTTCATGACCTTTATGCGGTCAAGGATTTGAATCTGATTATTGAGACCGACGATGACGCCGCCGTGGCAGAGGAAATCACCCGAACGATGCCTGTGGGCGTGAGCCTGATGTCCGGCGCTGTTGCCCGGCTTTTTTATGAGTTTCTGGAGGCGGAGGAAAAACGGATCGCCGAATATGCAAGGGCCCAGAGCGTGTCTGAGCGCCGATCTCGGGAGCTGCGCGACCGAGTAAGGGAAATCAACTGCCTGTACGCAACATCGAGTATTGCCGAGAAGCGACAGTATTCTCTGGATAAGATGCTTCAGGAAACAGCGAATGTCGTGATTTCGGGCTGGCAGTACCGGCAGGCGGCCTGTGCGCGGATAGAAGTGGAGGGGCGCGAGTTTCGAACCCGCAACTTCAAAAAAACAGACTGGCGGCAGACGGCCGGTATTGTTGTGCACGGCCATAAAATCGGCGAGCTGGAAGTCGGGTACCTGGAAGAGAACCCCCCGGAAGACGAGGGCCCGTTTTTGAAACATGAACGCGAACTGATCAACGCCGTTGCGCGGCGCATCGCGCGATCCATCGAGCGCAGGCAGGCTCAGGAAAATCTGCTGGAGAGTGAAAAACGCTTTCGGACGCTTGTGGAGAATGCAGTTACCGGCATTCTCATCATTCAAGACGATCGAATCGTTTACCAGAACCCCGAACAGGAAAGAATCTGCGGCCCATTGGCTGCTTTGCCCGCAAAGCTCGATTTCAGATTCATTCATTCAGACGACCGGCCGGAGGTCGAACAGGGATATGCCCGGCTGGTTGCAGGCCAGGTCGATACCCTGGATATGAATTTTTGTTTTTACCCCTCAGCCAAAGCCGAAGAGAGCGCGATGAAATGGGTGGATTGCCGGGCGCTTCGAATTGAATACCACAACCGTCCCGCCCTTCTCGTCAACATGATGGATGTAACCCGGTCAAAGGAACTCGAGCGCCTGGTTCAGATTCAGGACAAGATGACCTCACTGGGCCGCGTGGCGGCGGGTATCGCCCACGAGATTCGGAATCCTTTATCCGGAATCAATCTTTACCTCAGGGCGCTTGATCGTCTTTGCATGGACGAAGAGAATAACGAAAAAACGCGCACGCTCATCGGTCAGATTCAGTCCGCATCAGACCGGATCGACGCCGTGATCCGGCGCGTCATCGATTTTTCAAGGCCAGGAGAGCTCCGCCTGGTTCGAGTCGATATCAACCGTCCGATAGAAGATGCCATCGCTTTAACCCGGACCGCGCTGCGCAAAATCGGCATCGCGCTGAAAACGTCTTTATCTGACGGGCTTCCACCCTGTCGAGCGGACGCGGATCTGATCACTCAAGTGATTGTGAATCTGATAACCAATGCGGCCGAAGAGATCAAGGAACAGTCAGAAGAAAAGATCATCGAAATCACATCCGAACAGCGCGGATCGACGGTTCGCGTAACGGTTGCGGATTCCGGAAAAGGCGTGCCGCCCGCGCAGAAGGAACACATATTCGATCCATTCTACACCACCAAGAAGGGCAATACCGGCATCGGCCTGAGCCTGTGCTACCGGATCATCACCGATCATGGAGGTAAAATCGATGTGGACGCCAGTCGTTGGGGAGGCGCCCGGTTTGTGATCGAGCTTCGAATTGTGGAGGGAGCATAGCCGTAATGGTGCATTTTTCAATATTTGTGGTCGATGATGAACCGACAATTCGCGAGGGCATGCTGCTGGCGCTCGAAGAACAATACGACGTCAGAGTGTTTTCTGCCGCTGAACCGGCGCTTCAGGCCATGAAAGCCGAGGCGCCCGATCTGGTGCTGCTGGATATATGTCTGCCGGGCATCAGCGGGCTCGAAGCACTCGAACGCATGCGAAATCTCTGGCCGAGCATTACTGTCATCATGATCACGGCCTATGAGGACATCGATACGGTGATCGCCGCCATGAAGCTCGGCGCCTATGATTATGTGGTCAAGCCGCTTCATATGGATTCCCTGGAAATTGCCATCTCCAATGCCCTTGAGGCACAGCGCCTGCGAAAGGAGGTTCGAACCCTTCAGGAAAAATATCTGGTTGAAAACCTGCCCTGCTTTATCGGAGAAAGCGATGCCATTGTGGATGTAATGGGGTTTATGGAAACAGTGGCACGCAGTCCGGACACGCCGATATTGATCCAGGGGGAGACGGGCACCGGAAAGGAGTGGATCGCCGGCGCCATTCATTACAGAAGCCCCAATTTCAGAGGGCCGCTGGTAACGGTCAATTGCGCGGCCATTCCCCGGGAACTGATCGAAAGCGAACTGTTCGGTTACGAGAAGGGGGCCTTCAGCGGGGCTGCGGAATCCGGTAAAAAGGGGCGGATCGAAGCCGCGGCCTCCGGCACGCTTTTTCTGGACGAGGTGGGCGATCTCGGCCTTGAAGCCCAGGCCAAGCTGCTGCGTTTTTTTGAAGACGGGGAATTCTACCGGATCGGCGGAACCCGCCGGCATCGGGTGAAAACCCGGGTGGTTTCAGCGACCAACAAGGATCTCAAGGCGCTGATCCATCAGGGGAGTTTTCGAAAGGATCTCTATTACCGGCTCAGCGTTATCCGGATCAGCCTGCCATCGCTGGAACGTCGTCGGGAGGATATCCTGCCGCTCGCCAAGCATTTTCTGGTTCACTTTGCCGATAAGTTCGGCAAAACCTTTACCGGAATTTCTGAAAGCGCTGTCGCGGCTCTGAAAAATCACCGATGGGAAGGCAATGTGCGGGAGCTGAAAAACGTCATTGAGCGGGGAGTGCTGACCGGAAGCGGTCCTGTGCTGAAAGAAACCGACCTGGGAATCGGGGCAAAAGCCGTGTTTCAGCCGGATCAGGTCGCGGTTCCGGCCGGGCTCGGGCCGCTGACCCCCGATGGGATGGATCTGGATGCTGTCTTGTCCTCGGTTGAGAAATCCTATATAGACAGCGCCTTTTTACTTGCCGGCGGAAGTGAGAGTCAGGCCGCCCGGTTGCTGAAGCTCAACCATCACACTTTCCGATACCGCCGGAAAAAATACCTGAAGCAAGTGGCGCAAAAGCCGCGTCGTAATTCTTAGCAGGGTGTTGAAAAACAAGAATCAGGCCGTCAGGCAAGGCGCGCGGCGATGCGACAAGCGCAGCATATTCAAGCATATGTGAGCATTGGCGAGAGCCGCACAACGCTGCATGGCGGCCTCAGGCGCAGTTTTTCAACAGCCTGTTAGACCTGTCTGGAACCGTTGCTATTCCGCCGCAATACTTCGCGCCGAGGGACGATCATTTCGTAAAAACAGAAGAATCTCTATCGTCCAAATCAAACCTCGCTTTTAACCAATCGAAAAAACAGCAAAATAATTATACATCGAAATTTATCAAATCTATCTTTCGATAAATTTCTAAATTCCGGGCCTGCCCGGGATTTCGCAGTACCCTATCAGATTGAATATATTGTATAAAATAGATTCGACCGCCGGTGGTACGCAGCTTGCTATACATTTTCTACACTGATATAAAAACTATCATCGGCCTGTGCGCCGTAAGGAAAGGAGGAAGCATCATGATGGAATGGCTTACCACCCTTGTGGTTGTCGTAGTGGGCGGATTATTGCTGGTAGCTCTTGAAAAGCGCGACAGCGCGCGGCTTAAGAAGAAAAGCGAATAAATTCCGTATTCGAGCAGCATGGTTTCGGTCTGAAGAAGATTGAAATACGATTGCCCGCAACCCCGCAGGGTTGCGGGCCGATTTTTATAGCATGTTGAAATTCCGTTGCTCCTGAATCAGAAGGCAAACGAAACGGTCACGCCTCCATAGAGGAAATCCGATTCGCCGCTGATGCCGGTTGCTTCAATAAGGTTGTCCGCCTCATCCGTCAGCGGGAACGAATAAGCGATCATGGGGCTGACGGTCCAGTATTTTACAAGCGGAACCGTCAAACCCACCGACAGGTTGCCGTCGTGAAAGCCGCTGTATTTTTCGGATGTCGGATTCAGCTCGTCGTCCACCTCCGCCACTTCGTCGTCATCCGAGATCATGTATCCGATGGAACCGGACAGGTCCAGGGTGATGCCTTCGCGCAATTCGAAGGAGTGAGAAAGGCCGAAGCTGAAATACCATCCGGGAAGATAGGAGATCTCCCGGTAAACGGTCAGGGTGGGGGCCAGAAACACATCCAGGCCGATGCTGGCGAAAAGCTCCTGGGAATCTTTCATGGCGTCCAGGGCGTAGAAGCAGTAGCCGACGCCCGTTGTGACCATTCCAAAGCTTTTCTCGTAGGAGAGGGTGAGATCAGTCTCGTTGAATTGCGTTTCATCATCCCCGTCGTCTTCAGACGCATTCGTATCCAGATTTCCCCACAGGTTGACGCTCACCCCCTTGTAGCCGACAGTGAACGAGGGCTGGATGACGATGCCGTCATCGCTGAGTTCATATCCCCGCCAGACGTACTTGCTGAAAACTCCCAGGTCCACCGATGCGCTCGGCGTGTCCGTTTCTTCCGCCGGCGCCGGAGCGGCGGCCAGCGTCAGCGCCAGGCAGCCGGCCAGAAAGGCGAGAACAATTCGGTTTGTCGATTTTTCCGTTCTTTTCATTTTGCTTTTTTCTCCCTTGGGTTGGCGTTGCTTTCATGCCTACTGGTGATGCGCTGAAAATTAGCAACTTGCGTGCCAGAATGTCTCTGTGCCGGTTTATATTCAACCAACCCCCTTGGCCTCATGATCAATGGCTTGCAAATTGCGGAAAAGAAGATTCCCGGCAGGCCGACATATATGTGATATAAAGGCCAGGCCATTACGTATTTGAAATCTGGCAGACAACACGGTACAAAATTGAAGGTTCTGTCGGCTGGAAATCGGAACCCGGCGGTGGAGTTTTGCCTGTACCTTTATGTTTTTTCAGGCGCCTTGGTTTCCTGCCGCGGAAAAAAGGAAGGAACGCCGTGGAGAAAGGGCGCTATTGAAACTATAGACGGGAAAACCGCAAAAGAAGTGCTGGAAAAATCCGTATCCCCGTCAAAAAAGTCCGGTCCGTTGAAGATATTCAGAAAGTCAGGCCCAGCGATGCGGCGGCCGTTTCAGGCTTCATTCTTGGGGTTGCGGCAATGCCCAGATAGGCGTTGGTAATCGCCGGATCGGCCAGAAGGTCCGCTGCCCTTCCTTCGTAAACCATCTTTCCGGTTTCAAGAACATATCCGCGATCCGCGATCTGCAGGGCTGCGCGGGCGTTCTGCTCGACCAGAAGGATGGTCATTCCCCGGCTTTTCAGCAAGGCGATCGTGTCGAGAATTTTATTCACCATCATCGGCGCCAGGCCCATGCAGGGCTCATCGAGCAAGAGCATGCGGGGGCGCGCCATCAGGGCCCGGGAGACGGCCAGCATCTGCTGTTCTCCGCCGGAAAGCGTTCCGGCGGCCTGGTTTATGCGCTCTCGAAGGACGGGAAAAAGCGTCAGCGCTTTTTCCAGATCCTCTTCGAAATTGGATTTCGGATTTTTTCGGCTGCGGCTGTAGGCGCCGAGTTTCAGATTGTCCAGAACGCTCAGGGGCGCAAAAATCATGCGGCCTTCGGGCACCAGGCTGATGCCCCGGCGAACGATTTCCGGCGGATTGAGCCCTTTTACGGAAGAGCCCTGAAACAAAATGGTCCCTTCCCATCGCTGAAGCAGACCGCAGATGGCCTGCAGCACGGTGCTTTTGCCTGAACCGTTTGCGCCGATCAGACTGACCACCTCTCCGGAACCGACCGACAGGGTAATGCCTTTTATCGCCTGAATGCGGCCATAATAGCATTTCAAATCCGTGATTTTCAGCATAATGGTTTCCTTGTTTTCATTGAAGTTTTTATCTCTGTTCGCAGTGCTCGCCCAGATACGCCGTTCTGACCGCGCTGTGGGTTTGAATTTCTTCCGGCGTTCCGGAAGCCAGAACCCGGCCCTGGTCCAGAACGATGATCCGGTCCGAAACCGACATGGTCAGACTCATGTCGTGTTCCACCAGCATAATGGTGATTCCCTGATTCCGAATGGCCAGAATCAAATCGCCCAAACGCCCGGTTTCCAAGGCGTTGAGCCCGGATGCCGGCTCGTCGAGCAGCAGCACGCGGGGTCGAGACGCCAGCGCCCGGGAAATTTCCAGCAGACGCTGCCAGCCGAAGGGGAGATCCGCGCTGGGCTTCAAGGCCTGGTCCGCAAGGCCGACCATATCCAAGAGGGCCAAGGCGCTTTCCCGGCAGGCGGCCTCCTCCCGCCGCACTCCCGGGGTTCGGGCGATCGCTCCCCAGAATCCGCATCGGGTTCTGACATGCTGCCCGACCATGACGTTTTCCAGAACATTCATGTTTTCAAACAGCGCCAGGTTCTGAAAGGTCCGGGCAATTCCCATCCGCACCCGCTGATGGGTCGGCAGCCGTTGAATCTCTGCTTCGTTGAAGAAAATCCTGCCTGCATCCGGCGGATACAATCCGGAAATCAGGTTGAACAGGGTGGTTTTGCCGGCGCCGTTGGGTCCGATCATGCCCAGAATCATTCCCTGAGACACTTCAAATGAGACATCCTCCAGGGCCTGAACGCCGCCAAAAGCCTTGGAGGCACCGCATATTCTCAGAATCGGCGCTTCTCCATCTTCCCTGTCACGGTCATGCATTTCGGGATCTTTCATAAATATCCAGCAGTCCTCTCAGCAAACCCTGGGGCAGAAATATCATGACCAGCATCAATATCAGGCCGTATACAATCATCTCGTATTCGGCGAACGCATGCAGCCACTCGGGAAGCAGCGTCAGCAGAGATGCGCCCAGAAGCGCGCCCCATATGCTGGCCATTCCTCCGATGACCACCATGGTCACCATGCGCACCGAGGCCATGAAATCAAAGGATCCGGGACTGATGAATCCGATGCAATGCGCATAGAGAAATCCGGCCAGGGCTGCCAGAAAGGCGCTGAATACAAAGACCTGCAATTTATAGGCCTGGGTGTTGACGCCGATTGCCATGGCGGCGTGCTCGCTGCCGTGAATCGACCTCAGGGCCCGCCCGACACGGGATTCGATCAGGCGCCGGCTCACGACCAGAGTGCCCAAAACCGCTCCCCAGACCAGGTAATAGAAATTGCGTCCGGACGTCAGATCCACCGGTCCGATTTTCAGGGAAGGAATTCCCGCCAGACCCGATGATCCGCCGGTCCAGAAGTCCAGTTCCCGAAATACGATAAAAACGATCATGCCGAAACCCAGCGTTCCCATGGCCAGATAATATCCGGAAAGCTTCAGGGTCGGAATTCCGACGATCAGGGCCACCAGAACGGCCAGTCCGAGGCTTGGAACCAGGGCCAGCCAGGGGGAAAACTGGAAATGCACCGTCAGAATGGCGGAAGTATAGGCCCCGATGCCGTAGAACGCCGCATGTCCCAGTGAAATCTGACCGGTGTAGCCCATAAGCAGGTTCAGACCCAGGGTCAGTATCGTATTGATGCCGATAAAGACCAGCACCTGAATATGATAGGCGTTGTCGAACAGAATGCCGGCAGCCGCGACGGCGCCCGCCAGCAATCCGATTCGAAGCGTTTCATGAAGAGAGGACTGGGTCATGATCTTTTCCGAACAATTCCTTGTAAATGCCTTCATTAAAACCGGTGCAGGTCTTTTGCGCCGAAGATTCCCGACGGCCGTATGTAGAGTATGGCCAGCAGCAGCCCAAAAGCGATGGCATCCTTGTATCCCGAGGACAGGAAACCGGCCCCCAGAGACTCGAGCACGCCCAGAACAATGCCGCCCGCCAGGGCCCCCCACAGGCTGCCCAGACCGCCGAGCATGGCCGAACAGAATCCCTTCAGCCCCAGAAGGGTGCCCATGTCGTAGCTGCACATGGTGATCGGCGTAATAATGACGCCGGCCACCGCCCCGGTGGCGGTGCTCAGAACAAATGCCAGAAGAATCATCCACTCATAGGGAATTCCGGTCAGCCAGGCCGCTTTTTTGCTGATTGAAGCGGCGGTCATGGCTTTGCCGACGAGCGTTTTTTTGAAAAACGCATGCAATGCAAACGTCAGCGCAACCACGACGCCCAGAATCCAGATGCTCTGGACAAGCAGTTTTGCACCCATCACGTCGATGGGTGCAAAACTGAAAAAAGCCGGCGCGCTGTGGGCGTCCTTTCCCCAGACCAACATGCCGACGCCTCTGAGAAAAATGGAGGCCCCGACCGTAATGATGATCAGAACGATGGGTTCGGGCCGGGAAACGGTCCGAATGGCCAGCCGTTCAAACAGAAACCCGATCAGGGCGACACCCAGAACGGCCAGAACCAATGCGATTGCCAGGGGTATTTTCAGGCCCTGCCACAAGGAGATCAGCCCGAGCGCGCCCAGCATGACGAATTCACCGTGGGCGAAGTTGATCAGCCGGGTGGCGCCGTACAGTATCGAGAACCCCAGGGCGATCACCGCGTAAATCGCGCCGTTGGTCAGACCTGAAAAGATATATTGCAGCAGTTCCTGCATCAGAGGCCCCTTGTTCGACAGTTGCGCCCGGGTTACGGTTCCAGCGCCCACGTTCCGTTTTGAATCCGGACCATGACAAACGCTTCGGGACTCAGTCCGTTGTGCTCTGTTTCCGACATGTTGAACACGCCGCTGATTCCGACATGGCCGGTAATGTTTTCCAGGGCCTGCCGGATCTTGTTTCTGTCTCCGTTGGCGCCCTTCAGGGCCTTGGCCAGCAGGTGAACCGCGTCGTAGGCATAGCCCCCGAACCCGGACACCGGCTGCTGGTAACGGCTCTCATATTCCTGAATGTACTTTTGCAGAACGGGTTTCTGCGGATCCGTTTCCGGCAGAAGTCCGGCCACCAGAATCTTGCCGGTGGGCAGATAGATGCCCTCGGATGCATCGCCGGCCAGCTTGATGAAATTCGGGGAAGCCACCCCGTGGCTCTGGTACAGCGGAATGTCAATTCCCAGTTGCTGAGCGTTCTTCGCCACCACGGCCGGGCCGGGATTGGTTCCCCAGCATACGATGGCATCGGGTTTTTCCTTGCGGATCTTCGTCAGCTGAGCGGTCATGTCCGTATCTTTGGCGCCGAAGCTCTCCTCGCATACCACCTTGATTCCGAAATCCGGGGCCTGAGACAGCAACTGATGCTTTCCGCTTTCACCGAAAGAGTCGGCCACGGTCAGAATTCCGATGGTTTTAATATTGCGCCCTTTCATGTGCGCGTAGACGGCCGATACTGCCTGCGCATCACTCTGGGCGGTCTTGAACGTCCAGGGGGTGACCGGCTGCGTGATAGTAATACCCGCAGCGCAACTGATCAGCGGAACGCCGGCGCGCTCTGCAAAACTCTTGACCGCAAGGGAGGGCGGCGTGTTGCTCGGACCGATGATCGCGATGACCTCGTCCTTGTTGATCAGACGGCTGATGCCGCTGACGGCCTTCTGGGGATCGCCTTCGGTATCGTAGATCACGGTTTCAAGCAGTTTTCCGTCGATTCCGCCTGCCTGGTTGATGGCTTCGATGGCCATTTCCATGCTTTTCTTTTCAGGGTCGCCCAGAAAGGACCCACGGCCGGTGACCGAAAAAAGGCCGCCGATCTTATAGGCATCGGCGCCGATGGCAAGCGGTGTGAATCCGATCAGGCAGATTAAGCCTGCAAGGGCCGGTTTCAAGATCCGGTTCATGATGGTCGGCCAGGTTCTCATGTGGTTTCCTCCGATGACTTGTGTTTTAAGGGTTGCGGAACTGTGTTTGGGTCGCATGATCCGTCAAAAAAAGGGCCGCTGGTTCGAAACCCGCGGCCCTTAAAACTGAAAACCATGGATTTCGCCGTTTGATCGGCTACCCATGGTTGTTGTCTTTTAAATTTCAGCGATTATTGCCTAGACGCCTCCCCGGGTAGCCTTTCGAAAAAAGCCCCCAAAATAGCTAAAAAAGCAATATCGCCGAAAATACATCATAATTTCTTCCCGATTTAAACAATGAATGATATTTCTATAGCGAACTCGCCGCTGAAAAGTCAAGGGAAAAATATCAATGCCCCCGGCAGGATCGCATATATATAATGGACTTCATGGAAAACGGGTTGTCCCGGTGGAACGCCCGTGCCCGCATGGCGCCCGGTCTGTCAATAACCCGCTATGGCTTGGAGGCGTCCGGCTTGAGAACCAGAAAGCAAAGCGCTCCATCGTGCTGCAGGTGGCCTGCGGCGATCCGGGCGTAAGGTCCGTTGCCCCAGAAGATGTCGGCGCGGGCCGGCCCGCGGATGGCGCCGCCCGTGTCCTGGTTCAGCGCAAAGCGGCCGAATTCCGTCCAGGATTGAATGTTTCCTTCCTCGTCGATCAGCGGCTTTCGGGCGGTGATGTAGACCAGGGCGGCCGGCGGAAAAATCCGGCGGTCCAGGGCGATGGAGCGTCCCGGCGTCAGGGGAAAGCCGAAACAGCCCAGCGGGCCCTGTTCCTCGGTTTTAAAAAACACGTAACTGGGGTTTTGATTCAGAATCTCGGAAACCGCTTCGGGATGCTCGGTCAGATACGAGCGGATGCGCTGCATGGACATCTCTTTTCTGTCGATCTTTCCGGTTTCGATCAGATGCTTTCCGATGCTTCGGTAGGGCCGGCCGTTGGACGCGTGGAAGTGGACGTTCATATGGCCGCCCTCGGCCAGATTGATTTTCCCCGATCCCTGAATCTGAAGGAAAAAAAGATCCACGGGGTCATGAACCCAGGCCAGGGGCTTTGCATTTTCGCGGATCGCGCCGGCTTCGATTTCCCTTCGCTCCGGATAGGGGATCAGGCGGTTCTGTTCAATTCTGCCGGTAATTTTCTTCCCCTTGAGCTCGTCGGAGAAAAGCGAAAGGTCCGCCGTGATCAGATCGTCGGGCAGGGAAAGCACCGGGCAGGAAAATTTTTCGCTCGAATGCAGGCTGCCTTCCAGAACCGGCTCGTAGTAACCGGTATAAAGCACCCGGCTGGAGCCGTCTTTACCCGTACTGCGATACACCCGGAAATTTGCGGCGATAAACTCTCTGAGGGACCGGGCATCGGGTCTTTTTTCGATGAAATCCCGAAAAAACTCCAGGGACCGGATCAGATCCGAAACACGGTATTCGTCCTTTCCGAAATGAAGCACGCGGTCTTCGGGCAGTTTTTTATAGTAACCCAGGCTCTGGCCGATGCCGGAGGAAAGGCCGTCAAGATCCATGTCGTCGGTAAATTCCGGAAACAGTCCCTTTGAAACCTCCACCAGGGCCGGCGCTTCGGCAGGCGGAATCGCCGACGGCGCGCATCCGCAAAAGAAAAGAACCGCAGCCAGGAACAGGCCCGTCCGAAATGGATCAGTCCGAAGGCGCATCACCTGTCTTTCGAACAAAATGTCCGCTTTTCCCGCCGGATTTTTCAACCAGACGGATGTTGGATATCGTCATGGCCCTGTCATAGGATTTGCACATGTCGTAGATGGTCAGGGCCGCTACGGAAACCGCGGTCAGGGCCTCCATTTCAACTCCGGTCTGCCCGGTGAGGCGCGCGCTGGCAACGATTCGAATGCAGCGGGTTTTCTCGTCCGGAAAAAAATCCACCTGAACGTGGGTGATGTTCAAAGGGTGACACATGGGAATCAGCTCGGCGGTTTTTTTGGCGCCCATGATTCCGGCGATCCGCGCGGTTTCCAGCACGTTTCCCTTTTTGATGCCGCCTGCGCGGATCATCTCAAAGGTATCCGGGCTCATGGAGACAAAGGCTTCGGCCGTCGCCTGCCGAAGCGTGGCCGTTTTTCCGGACACGTCGACCATGCGCACCCGGCCCTGATCATCGATATGGGTAAATTCGTTCATAAAATTCCTGACTCAGATAAAAATTCGTTTCAGCCGGCTTTCAACTATCCTCAAAAAACTGGGTTTTCGAGGTCACCTCGGCCTTGATCGCATTCAGGGTGTCGCTCAGAACCTGAATCACATTTTCGCGCAGATCACCGGCCACCACCAGAAACATCACGTCATCACCCAGGCCGAGGTCCCGTTCATCGGCGATGTCCGCCAGAATCTCCACGATGCCCGGCCGTTTTTTCTGCTCGGCAATGATCTCGGCCAGACGCCGGCGGTCCGTTTTGACCCGCATCCCGGTCACCCTGCGGCCGTCTCTGGAAAAGCCCCGCACCACGCCGTTGTGAACCAGAATCATTCCGGCCTCATGGTAGTTCGGATGGTTTTTGACGGTTTCCAGCATTTTCATCAGATTCATGAAGCGTTCTCCTCTGAAAGCGGTTTTTGCCGGGCCAGGATTTCTTCGGCCAGACAAAGGTCTTCGGGGGTGTTGATGTTCAAAAAGGACAGTAAGTCCGGATCCAGCTCCCGCAGCCGGTTTTCCGGAATCGGGTGAACCCGCACCCGGTCGAAAAAGCTTCGTATTCGGAATTCTCCTTGGTTCAGCAGCCGTTCGACCGGCGCCAGGCACCTTTTGGAATACACCGCGCAAAGCGGCTGGAAGCCGGCATCGGTCTGAGGAATCACGACGTCGTCGCCCGGACGGATCGCATCGATCAGGCCGCGGATCAGTTCGGCCTGAATAAACGGCGCGTCACAGGCCGCAAAAAAAGCATAGGGCGTCCGCAGGTAAAACAGTCCGGAATGAAGGCCCGTCAGAGAGCTTCGACAGTCGAAGATGTCCGAGACCACGGAAAGATCCCAGGCCGCGTAGGTGGAAGGATCATTGGCGACCAGAATGATTTCCTCGAAAAGACCCCGGTATATGGCATAAAGCCGTTCCAGAATGCATTTTCCTCCCACCTGAATCAGGGCCTTTTTTTGACCGGAAAACCGGGTGGCCAGCCCCCCGGCCAGAATCACGCCGGTGCAATTTGATATCATCCGCCTCTCCCGGAATGGATGCTGACATGGAACCATAACTGATTTCGGCATCTTAGTTTTCGAATTCCGGAAAATCAAGAGCAATATCGCTGCCGGCCGACCTTTGAGCTTTGAGCTTTCTTTTCCTTGATCTTCGCCGCGGCCTGTTATAAAGGCTGAATACATAGGCGCGGCCTTTCGGCCCCTGGCGTGAACCCCCTTTTTTCGGAAATATCTATGACCTGCGATCATATTGTGCTGGACGCACAGGACATCGACCGGATTCTGACCCGCATGGCGCACGAGATTATCGAGGTCCATCGCGGCGTGGAGAATCTGGCCCTGGTCGGCATTCAGACCCGCGGCGTATACCTCTCCCGGCGGCTTCAGAAAAAAATTCAGGATATCGAAGGCGTCGAGATTCCCGTCGGGGTCATGGACATCAACCTGTATCGGGACGACTGGACCCGGGTGACCTCCCAGCCGGTGGTGAAAACCACCCAGATCGCCTTTCCCGTGGACGGAAGCTGTATCGTTCTGGTGGACGACGTCCTGTTTACCGGGCGGACGATTCGGGCCGCAATGGACGCGGTGATGGATTTCGGGCGGCCGGACCGCATCGAACTGGCCGTCCTGGTGGACCGGGGCCACCGGGAACTTCCCATCAAGGCCGACTATATTGGAAAGCTCATTGAAACCCGCCGGACGGAAACCGTCTTTGTGCAGCTCTTTGAAAAAGACGGCGAGGACCGTGTGGTAATTGTGGAGAACCGCGGATGAGCGATCACAAGAAAGCGGCGCCGAAGCAGATCACCCTCGGCGTGATCACCTGTTCATCCACCCGGACCCTGTCCGAGGACAAGGGCGGCAACTGGATCTGCCGCCGGGCCGTCAGAGAAGGCTGCGAGGTGGTCAGGCATGTGGTGGTTCCCGACGATGCCCTGATCATTGCCGCAGCCGTCCGGCGGACGGTGGAAGAGCTTTCTCCCCACGGCCTGATCCTCACCGGGGGAACGGGCGTCACCGAAAAGGATGTGACCATCGAGGCGGTGCGGCCCCTGTTTCAAAAAGAGCTTTCCGCATTCGGAGTCCTGTTCGCCTATCTGAGCTTCGAGGAAATCGATTCGGCGGCCCTGCTGTCCAGGGCCACGGCCGGCATTGTCGGAAAGACCGCCGTGTTCTGTATTCCCGGAAGCCTCAACGCCTGCAAGATGGCCTGCAACAATCTGATCTTTCCCGAACTCGGGCACCTCGCGGCCCATATTCACGGCAAGGCCTGAACAAACTTTCACGTTAATCCGGCAGTTGAATTCAAAATTCAGGCGCCGCTCGTCGTCTTTCAACTTCCCAATGAAGCATGGAAAGCAGCCTGTTAAAGTCTTTGCGCCGATCGCTTAAAAAACCGGATGGATCTTGTAAAAGGGCGAGGAATTTTTTAGAAGAAGGATTCAAAATAAAAGCGGATCTGAAAGAGACATGAACAAATCGCTGAAAAACTCCGGACAGGACAGGAATAAATGGATCACCGCGGTCGTGGCCGATGCGGACGGCCGGATCTTCGATCTGGGCGGATACGCGGCCGTGGGCATGGCGGGATCGGATCTCCGAATGCTGTCGCCGAAGGATACGGTGAACCTGCCCTTTGGCGCCGAGCTGATGTATCTTCCGGACCGCATGCCCGTGCTGTACAATCTGGCCCGGAAAAAGCTCGAAACCCTTCGCGAGAATCCCTATGCGCCCGGAAGCCCGATTTATCCGGTGGCGGCCTTCAATTCTCCGGGATATGTGATTTCCAGAGTCAGCGCCTATGAGGAGCAAAGCAATGCCTCCCATCTTCCCCTGTTTTCCTACGGGGCCGTCGGGTGGCATCGGGGGCGATTCCGGTCCGCCGTCTTTCAGATCGATTCAGAGCCAAGGCAGGATCTTCGCCTGATGAAACGGGCCGATGTCGTGGCCGGCGTGGAGCGGATGCGCAAAATAATGCCCGAAAACCGGCTGCGGCGCCACCTGGAAAGATGCGCGCTGGAATACGGATGCCCGGCGGGGAAAAATTTCTTCCTCAGGCGCTACGAAGCCCCGCTTCCCACGTCCCGGGCCTGCAACGCCCGGTGTCTGGGCTGCATTTCCCTGCAGCAGGACAGCGGCATCGCCTGCAGTCAGAACCGGATTGATTTCACCCCCGATCCCGAGGAAATCGCCCAGGTCGCCCTGACACACATTGAAAAGGTCAAGAATTCCGTGGTCAGCTTCGGCCAGGGATGCGAGGGGGACCCGCTTCTGGCCGCCCACGTGATCCAGCCGGCCATTGAAATGATCCGCGCCGGAACCGGCCGGGGCACCATCAACATGAACACCAACGGCTCCATGCCCGATGTGCTCAAACAGCTGTTTTCAGCCGGGCTCGACAGCGTGCGGGTGAGCATGAACAGCGTGCGGCCGGACTGTTATGCGGCCTATTTCCGGCCCGTAAGCTATGAATTCGCCGATGTGGTCCGTTCCATTGACACGGCCATTGAAATGGGAAAATTTGTTTCGATCAACTATCTGAATCTTCCGGGATTCACCGACTCGCCCGAGGAGGTCTCGGCCCTGACGAATTTTCTCGAAACACACCGGGTTTCCCAGATTCAGTGGCGAAATCTCAACTATGATCCGCTCCTATACTGGAAGGCCATGAATCAGGCGGCTCAAAACGGCCCGCCCGTGGGCATGCAACAGGCGGTCGAACAGGTCCGCCGGCGCTTTCCGGAAATCATGCACGGGTATTTCAACCCGCCCAGGGAGAAGTGGGCCTTCGGCCCGCAGCATGTCAAACCATTCGAAAAATAAGGCGATCCTAATGCGGTGGATGGAAACCAAGGTCATTTTCGAACACGAGGACAGCCGGCTTGCCTCGGATCTGATAGCCGATGCGTTTTACGAAGCCGGACTTCAGGGCGTGGTGGTGGAGTCTCCGGAAGCCGAACCGACGCTGGACTGGGGCGAGGATGCCGAAAAGCTTCCCGAATATCACGCGGTGACCGGGTATTTCCCGGAAAACGACCAGGGAAGGCACCAGTACCGCGGACTGGAGCAGGTTCTTGAGCGGCTTCGGAAGCGCACGGGCATTGTGTACCGGATGGTGTGCCGGAAAATCGACGAGCAGGACTGGGCCGAGTCCTGGAAGGCTTATTTCTGGCCCCAGGAGATCACGCCCCGTCTGGTGGTCAAGCCGACCTGGCGCGAGTATGCCCCGAAAAACGGACAGATCGTGATCGAAATCGATCCCGGAATGGCGTTTGGAACCGGAACGCACCCGACCACGGCCCTGTGCGCCCGAATGATCGAAACCTGCCTGAAGCCCGGCGACCGGATGCTGGACGTGGGCACCGGGTCCGGAATTCTCATGATCATCGCGGCCCGGCTGGGCGCCGGCCGAATGCTCGGCGTGGACAACGACGAGGTGGCCGTCGAGACGGCCCGGAAGAACCTGCTGCTCAACCAGATCGATCCCGGAACCTTTGAGGTGGTTCAGGGCAATCTGATCGACGGCGTCACCGGAACCTATGACCTGGTCACGGCCAACATTCTCTCCGAAGTGATCATCAGGCTTTTGAACGACATTCCCCGGGTGCTGGCGCCCGGCGGCCTTTTTGTCGCCTCGGGAATCATCGAGGAAAACTGCGGCAAGGTGCTGGAAAAGATGGAGCAGGCGGGCCTGACGGCGGTCGAAACGATCATTCGGGATAAATGGGCCGCGATCCGCGCGATGCGTCCGGAATAACCCGGAGGAATTGTCCCGGAATGGACCGGAATTCGCGTCAAGCGAAGGTTGAGAGTTTCGGCCGGCTGTTTCGTTTAATGTTCAAGAAGTTTTCGTTTTTCCGCCAGCGGCATTCTTTTAATCCGGTATTCCCGTTTAGCCGCTGTTGATCGGGATTCGGCATTTTCCATATAAACCAGTTTGACCGGCTGCCGGGGCTTTGTGTATTTGGCGCCGCCGATTGCGGCGTTGTGTTCCGCAATTCGTCTTTCTATATCATTGGTAATTCCGGTGTATAGCGTACCATCCCTGCAAAGCACGATGTATACGCACCATTGTTTGCTCAT